>Ga0228536_1001214_pt1 | contig 27694 bp, 28 predicted proteins | sample SJ1Smetagenome_FD_168611 | JGI IMG/M metagenome (GOLD analysis project Ga0228536, IMG submission 168611) | Enriched culture of PCE-dechlorinating microbial communities from Ithaca, New York, USA - SJ1.S | ecosystem: Engineered > Modeled > Simulated communities (microbial... > Unclassified...
CGGGACCATGGAAGAAGAGGGCAAGACGATAATGAAAGAGGCGGGACTTCCCGTCTACGACGATCTTCGAACCGCCGTTGCCGATGCGGTGCGGTTCGCAGCGGGAGGGGAATGACATGGCAGTTCTCGTCGACAGAAACACTCGTGTCATCGTGCAGGGGATAACCGGGAAATCGGGCATTCTCCAGACGAAATCCCTCATTGATTACGGGACCGCTGTGGTCGCCGGGGTCACCCCCGGAAAAGCAGGGACCGCAGTGGAAGGAGTGCCGGTTTTCAATTCCGTCGCTGACGCAATGAAGGAAACGGCTCCCAATGCGGCCATCAGCTTTGTCCCCCCCCTGTTCGCGAAGGACGCCGCCATGGAAGCCATGGAGGCGGGTATCAAGCTGCTCGTGCTCACCATGGAGGGGATCCCCAAGCACGACGTTCTTGATATCCTGTCCTATGCTTCAGGGCGCGGAGTCAGGGTCCTCGGCCCCGGGACAGCCGGCGTCATTTCCCCGGGAAAATGCAAGCTCGGCGCTCATCCCGCCCGCATGTTCAGGGAGGGGAAGATCGGGGTCGTTTCCAAAAGCGGCGCCCTGTCCTACGAAGTAGGGAAAACCCTGACCGATGCCGGCATAGGCCAGTCCACCGTGGTTGCCCTTGGCGGGGGCCCCATCTGGGGAACGACCCAGAGGGATGTCGTTGAGCTTTTTAACGCTGATCCCGAGACGGAGATAATAGTGCTTCTCGGTGAGATCGGGGGCAGCACCGAGATCGCCGCAGCGGAGTATATTGCAGAATCCGTTCGCAAACCCGTGGTTTCCCTTATAGTCGGTCGGTCGGCTCCCGAGGGCAAATCGCTCGGCCATGCAGGAGCGATCATTCGGGGAAACAAGGGGACTGCGGCATCGAAAATGGAAGCCCTGGAAAAAGCGGGGGCCCTTCTGGCCACCACGCCTGCCCAGGTTGTGGAAATAATCCGGAAGCTGGGGTGATATCAATGACCGTTCATGTGAATAAAAGGCTCTGCAAGGGGTGCGGGCTGTGCATTTCCGTCTGCCCCAAGAACGTATACGAGATCTCGAACGAGACGAACCAGAAAGGCTTTACCGTAGTTGCCCCGGTGAGGGAGTCTGACTGCATCAAGTGCAAGCGGTGCGAGATCGACTGCCCTGATATGGCGCTGTGGATCGAGTAGTTTTAAACTGATAGTGAGGCGGGGCGGCAGGATGGGAATCCGCCGCCCTTGCTGGTTGCTGTGGGTAGAAAAAGCCTAAAGCAAATGAAAGGCGGAAATAAAATGCATAGAAGCGAGATGAAGGGAAAAATTGCAACTGTTCTCGGCTTTATTGAGCCGAAGGACTTGGGATTTACTCTTGCACATGAACACCTCGTAATAGATTTCAGGGCTATTTATAAGGAATTGCCCTGCGCGTCAGACAGGTATCTCGCAATGCAGCCTGTTGCGATGCACAATCTTGACTGGGTCCGGAAACACCGTTTCTCCGTTCCTGACAACCTTTTGCTTCTTGACGAGCAGGAGGCTATCGATGAAACCATACTTTACCGGAATGAAGGCGGGGAATCCATCGTCGAAGTTTCGAACCGGAGTTTTGGAAGAGACCCGCTTTCCCTTGCCAGGGTATCCAGAGCTACAGGGGTACGTATCGTTATGGGAGGAGGGTATTATACTTCCCGCTCTCATGATGAACACCTGAAAAAAATAGGAGTTGACGAGCTCGCTGAAGATTTTGTGAATGAAATCCAAAATGGGATCGGGGATACCGGCATTCGTCCCGGAGTTTTGGGCGAAATAGGGTGTCTGTGGCCCCTCGCCGAAAGTGAAAGAAAAGTATTGGTCGCAGCTGCAAAAGCGCAGACGGTCACAGGTATCCCCATAAACATACATCCCGGCTGGAGTGAGCGTGCCCCGATGGAGATTATAGAAATACTGGCAAATGCAGGAGCTGATCCTGAGCATGTAATGATGAGTCATACCGACCGCACTCTTATAAGTCACAAATCCAGAATAGAGGTGCTGGAAACGGGCTGCAGCCTTATCTACGATTCAATCGGCAGGGAGGGGTATTTTGACCTGGAAACTATTGTGGATATACCGAATGATAACTACAGGGTAAATGATATAATGCGTCTGCAAGATGCAGGCTTTTCTGACAAAATACTCCTTTCCGTCGATGTCTGTACTAAGGATATGCGGGTAAAGTACGGCGGGCATGGGTACGTTCATATTCCAAAATATTTCGTACCGCTCATGAGAAGAAAAGGAATGCCGCAGGAAGGCATAGATAAACTGCTTATCCATAATCCTGCAAAAGCTATGACCTTCTTTTAAAAGAGAAACCGGTATCTGAATTGAAAACTATTTTTCAGTTCTTTACCCTGAAGAGTCCGGAGGAATGCCATGAATCTCATTTATTTCGTCCAGCAGTCATTTAACGGCCTCACTACAGGTATTATATACGGGCTTATTGCCCTGGGCTTCAGCATGGTCTATCAGTCGCTTGGATGTTTAAATTTCAGCCACACGGTTTCAGTCATGATAGGAGCTCTGCTTTCCTATACATTTATTGTGGGATTTTCTCTTCATGTGGGAATTTCATTCCTCCTGATAGTTGTCCTTCTCTGCATTTACGGATGGGCAGTCAATCACTTTTTTTTCCGCTATTTTTTAAACATGTCCAAACTCATATTCATGCTTGTTTCTATTTCCCTTGCCGGTGTTCTTCAGCAGGTTGCCCTGATTTTCTGGGGACCTGAGGCGAGAGCTGTCCCTAACATGCTCGGATCAGGAACGATCCAGTTTATGGGGGCGCTTATTCCGGTACAAAACCTGGTCCTTTTCGGTGTAAGCCTTCTTACGCTTTTCGCACTCCTTCTTTTTTTCAATAGGACCAAGTTTGGACTTTCCATGCGGATTGCATCTGAAGATCCTGAAGCCGCCAGTCTGATGGGAGTCAATGTTGAAAAAACCAGATCTGCAACCTTTGCCATTACTGCCGTTCTCGGTGGAATTGCGGGATTTCTCGTTGCACCGCTTTACGGGGTGACCTTAAATCTGGGACAAAGTCTTGCATTGAAGATGTTTGTAGCTGCTGTTGTCGGCGGGATCGGTTTTTTGCCCGGAGCTCTGGGGGCAGGTCTCCTCGTGGGCTTGTTGGAATCCCTTTCTTCTGCATATATATCTTCCGGTTGGCGGGACGTAATCATATTTGCTGCGGGAATAGGCGTTTTGGCTGTAAGACCGATGGGTATTTTCAGAAAAGCTGTAACGAAACACTGAGGGTGTGAATATGAAAACAAAATCATCCGGTCTTCTCATATGTATAGTATTGGCAGTTCTTGTTATCGCAATTTCATTTGACAGGTATATTACATTCCTGGCGACCCTTTCGGCGATAAATGCCATTGCGGTTTTGGGGATAGTCGTCATTTCGGGATATACAGGGCAGTTGAATCTCGGACAGTCGGCTTTTGTCGGGATTGGTGCCTATACTGTGGCGATAATGGGCCTTAAGTACGGATTTTCCTTTTGGGTTGCCATACCGGTTGCGGCAGGGGTGACAGGCTTTTTCGGAATCCTCATGGGAATACCGGCCCTTAAGCTGAAAGGGGGCCCGTACCTCGCCCTCGTTACGCAAACGTTCGGCGAGATCATTTACCTTGCAATAATGAATCTGGAAGACTTTACAGGCGGTCCTTTCGGGATGTTGGGGATTGAATATCCCAAAATTGGAAGCTTTACTTTTTCCGGTCTCAAATCTTATTTTTACCTCTGTATAGTTTTTCTCGTGATTTGCTATTTCGTATGCAGAAGGATAGTTGATTCTTCGCTGGGGCTTGTATTTACGGGAATAAGGGAATCTGAAGACGCAGAACAATCAATCGGAATAAACACCATGTACTATAAAATAATGGCTTTCGCAATTGCTGCAGTGCTTGGAGGAATTGCAGGCATCCTTTATGCCCCCTTTATAGGATATATAAGTCCGGACCAGTTTCGCTGGTCCCCATCCCTTCTTCTGGTTTCAATGGCTATTGTAGGCGGGATCAACAGCCTTCGCGGAGGGATCCTGGGTGCTTTTGTACTGACATTTCTCCCTGAAATGCTTCGCCTTACAGATCAATACCGCCTTATCCTCTACGGTCTGCTCGTGATTGCCATGCTTGCTCTTCTTCCTGACGGACTGATCTCTCTCTACGGCAAATCCTGGTCGGAGGTCAGAAATATGCTCAGCACAAGAATCCGGGCATTGAGAAGCCGGAAAATTACCCAGACGAGATGACCGCAGAAACTGGTATTTTTGCCGAAAAGAAGGGTGAATGACGATGCTCGAAGTCACTGGATTGACAATGACATTTGGCGGGCTTGATGCTCTTAAAAACGTTTATTTAACAATAAATCCCAGGGAAATCCATGGTCTTATAGGGCCTAATGGTTCAGGTAAGACCACCCTGATAAACGTTATCACGGGATTTTATAATCCCACTAAAGGGGACATAAAGTTTAAAGATGCTGATATCACCGGCTCCGCTCCGTATAATATTGCAAAAAAAGGGATGGTGCGGACATTTCAGAATATAAACCTTTTCGCAGAGATGACAGTCTTCGATAATACGATCACAGGTCATTTTTTCCGGGTATCTCCCAGCCTTCCGTCAGTAATTTTCAGGACCCTGCCCTACAGGCAAAAAGAAATCCGGACCCATGAACTTGCGAAAGATGTTCTCAATTTTGTGGGGCTTTACGATGACAGGGAGCTGAAAGCACGGAATCTTCCTTACGGGAAGCAGCGGGTCCTGGAAATCGCCCGCGCGCTTATGACATTTCCTGAATTTCTTGTTCTGGATGAACCTGTAGCGGGAATGAATGACCAGGAAAGCGACAAGGTTTCAGAATTGATTCGGAAACTTCGTGATGAAAGAAACATCACGGTTCTTCTGATTGAACATCACATGCGGTTTGTTATGAACCTCTGCGAAAAACTGACAGTTTTGAATGCAGGGGCTGTAATTGCAAGGGGACTTCCAAGGGAAATACAAAATAACCAGGAAGTGATCGACGTGTACCTTGGAACGGGGAGAAAGAAAAATGTTGAAAATTGACGATCTCACTCTCCATTACGGTGTTATCAAAGCTCTTGATTCCGTATCTTTTACACTGCCTGAAAAAGGTATTTATTCCATTGTAGGAGCGAACGGGGCTGGAAAAAGTTCATTGTTGAGGACAATTATGGGGCTGAACTCTCCAAATCCCGGATCTGTCGAATTTCAAGGAATCCAACTGGTAGGGATGGAGACTTTTCGTATAGTTCAAAAGGGGATAATCCTATGTCCTGAGGGCAGAAGGATTTTTAAAAATGTTTCGGTGTCAGAAAATCTTAAAGCAGGTGCCCTTCCCTGCAACAACAAGGAAAGAATGGCGGCGAATCTGGAAAAGGTTTATTCCATTTTTCCAAAATTAAAGGAAAGATCCAGGCAGATCGCCGGAACGCTCTCCGGAGGGGAGCAGCAGATGCTGGCCATAGGAAGGGGATTAATGGCTGAACCAAAACTTTTTCTTCTCGATGAACCTTCCATGGGATTGGCACCTAATCTTGTAGACCTCGTTTTTGAAACGATAGAGCGAATTTTTCGAGAGGAAAACATTCCTGTTTTATTGGTGGAACAGAATGCCGAGATGGCTCTGGAAATAGCCCATTATGCATATGTACTGGAAGTAGGTCGTGTGGTGCTTCAGGGCACCGGTAAAGAACTTTTAAAAAGTGAGGAGGTAAAGAAAAAATACTTGGGAGCATAAAAATACGCTAGTTTTATAGGGAAGTTGAATGTTTATTCTAAAAAGGAGGAAAATGCAATGAAATTGAAAAAAATGGTTGTTGTTCTTTCGATCATGTCTATGATCCTTTCTGCTTCAGTGTTGTTTGCTGAAGAAGTCATCCACATCGGCGCAATTGGTCCTCTTACAGGAGGCAGTTCGATCGCAGGGCTCGACGAACGGGATGCCAAGATCATGGCAATCGATGAAACCAATGCAAAGGGGGGGCTTTTAGGGAAAAAGATTGTTCTTTTCTCGGAGGATGACGCCTCACAACCGTCTCAGGCAGCTTCTGTTGCCATGAAAATGATAAACCAGAACAATGTCACTGCAATAATTGGAGCACATAATAGCCCATGCACGCTGGCAGTCATGCAGATCGTGGCAAGATCAGGAGTCCCCTTGATCACATCCGGGTCAACTTCTCCGAGAGTTACTGACAGCGGAAATGAATGGGTCGTAAGGGCTTCGCCTCCTGATAGCGTCCAGGCTGCGGCCCTTGTGAAATTTGCTCTCGATAAGGGCTTCAAAAAAATAGGTATCATATACCTGAATGACGATTACGGCAAAGGTGGATTCAATGCCGTAACGAAAGCTATTGAAAGCCACGGCGATACGCTCGCGGGCGCGGAAACATTTATGAGCGATGACAAAGATATGAGGGCACAGCTTACAAAGCTTCAGTCCCAAGGTGTGGATGCGCTTCTTGTATGGACAAACTTTGTTGACGGAAGCCTTGTGATGCGGCAGGCCCGGGAGATGGGCTGGAATGTTCAGTTCTTTACCGGGACCGGAGTAGTACATAACAGGACATTTGAACTGGTCGGCGAAGCATTTAGCGGAACTATTTCAACAGTTCCCTTCATTCCCAATGCACCGGATGAAAGCGTTCAGAGATTTGTGAAAGAGTTTGAAAAACGTTTTGGAAGGGTACCTTCCCAGCCTGCAGCCCGCGCGTACGACGCAACACTCCTTCTTTTCGCCGCGATCCAAAGGGCGGGCAGCACAGACCGGACGGCAATACGGGATGCTATGAGAAATACAAAGGATTTTAAAGGACTTCAGGGAACTATCAGCATTGACCCGTCAAACGGAGAATACCAGGGCGGAGTAATGATCGTTGAGGCGAATTATAAAAATAGAAATTGGGATTTCATAGAAAGTGTGATCCCGAAATAAACTATCGGTCGATGTTCAAGACAAAAATTACCCGGCAGCAATTTGCTGCCGGGTAATTCTAAAAACCGAAAGTTGGTGTGTTAAGCATGAACAATTTCATACCGGCGGCATCTCAAAACACAGAAAAGAATGTTGTACTCTCCATAAGGAATATAAAAAAGCATTTTGGCGAAAACGAAGTGCTGAAAGGTATTTCCGTGGATGTTCGAAAAGGAGAAGTAATCTCTATAATAGGACCAAGCGGATCCGGAAAAAGTACGTTTCTGCGCTGCATTAATTTCCTGGAAATACCTACCTCAGGCGAAGTGTCTTTTTTAGGAGAAAAAATAGATTATTCCACCTCAAAATTAGGTGAAAAACTAAACCTTCAGAAAAAACTATCCGGGTATAGAACCCATGTGGGGATGGTTTTTCAAAGCTACAATTTATGGCTTCATAAGACTGTCCTGGAAAATATCATTGAAGCTCCCATGCAAGTGAAGAAAGAAGAAAAAGAAAAAGCCGTGGATACGGCTATGGATCTCTTGAACCGTTTCGGCCTGCAGGAGAAAAAAGATGAGTATCCCAGCAGATTATCCGGCGGGCAGCAGCAGAGGGTCGCAATTATAAGGGCTTTGGCGATGTCCCCCCAGGTGATGCTTTTTGATGAAGTCACATCTGCTCTTGACCCGGAACTTGTGGGAGAGGTTCTTGAAGTTCTGCGCATTCTTGCTGAATCAGGAATGACTATGCTGCTTGTTACGCATGAAATGGCTTTCGCCAAGGATTGCAGCCACAGGGTCCTTTTTTTTGATAACGGCATTATTGAAGAACAGGGAGCTGCAAGAGATGTTCTTTCAAATCCCCAGAAAGAAAGGACGAAAAAATTTCTAAGCAGAAGCATACGGTAATGAACGTCAAAGGAAAGTAAGAATAAATGTTTTTTTGCTGTCTTTTTTCAAGTTATAAATAAACTCATATTTTGTAGTGCAAGGAGATGTTGCATATGGCGGAAAAGTTTGCCCTTGTAGGAAAATATATGCCATCTATATTGTTCTCCTGCATAATTGTTATTCAGCTTACCATACTCACTATACTTATCAGCTGGGTTTTCGGCTTATTCGCTGGGATAGGAAAAGCTTCCAGATACAAGTTTTTTAGTTATCCAAGCCGTTTCTATATTTGGTTTGTTCGAGGTACTCCAACACTTATTCAGATTTATGTGGTCTATTTCGGTCTTCCGCAATTCGGCATACAACTTTCTCCTTTTACTGCCGGCGTGCTTGCTCTTGGCGTAAACAGCGGCGCTTATGTAGCGGAAATCTTCCGTTCAGGGTTGAACGCTATTCCCAAGGGGCAGATGGAATCAGCAAAGGCACTGGGTATGACATATTTTCAATCCATGAAAAGAATAATTCTTCCTCAGGTTGTTCGAATTATTCTGCCTGCAATTACGAACGAGGGAATTACAATGCTCAAAAACACATCACTCCTTTCAACTATAACTGTTCTGGAATTGACATTGCAAACTCAGGTCGTAATTGCAAGGACATTCCGCCCCTTCGAATTTTATATTGTAGCCTCCCTTTTATATCTGGTTATGACCACAGTGCTGTCACATTTTAGCGATACGCTTGAGAAAAAATACGCACTGAGTGTTTGATGGCCATAATTTGCGGTGAAAGGAAGTGATAAGAAAAAGCTGAATGGGAAGAGCATTGCATCTGTCATGAAAATTTAAAAAGGGGGTGTACGTTATGAAGGTAAGATACAGCGCTATAGCTTCACTGCTTCTATTGGTTTTTGTCTTTTCTCCAGTGAGTTCTTTTGCGGAAGAAGGTAAGCTTGAACTTTTAGTTCCAGGGGAACTTTCAGTGGCAACGGAAGGGACATATCCCCCATTCAGCATGTCCGACGAAAAAGGCAAACTTGCGGGTCTGGAAATTGCTGTTGTTGAGGAAATATGCAAAAGGCTGGGCTTAACGTATAAACCGGTCATGATAAAGTGGGAATCGATCCTGATAGGTCTTTTCGCTGATAAATATGATATGACAAGTGCGGCAATGGATATTACGGAAGAAAGACAGAAGTCAGTCGTTTTTTCAATGGGATGGCTCGAGTCGGGGGGCGCACTCATTGTCCGGAAAGAGAGTCCCGTCAATACCGTTTCTGACATTAAGGGAAAGACTTTGGGATGCCTTGTGGCATCGACATGGGCGGACATTGCTTCCGAACTTGGCGCAAAAGAGGTAAAACTGTATAAGGCAGAGGCTGACGGTCTCCAGGATTTAAACAACAAAAGCATTGACGGCGTAATTACGGATGCCGTTGCAGGTGCTTTTGCAATAAAAGAAGCAGGACTTCCTCTTCGGGTTTTGGATGAAAAAGTAAGCCGCATCCAAAAAGGATTTGCTTTCAAGCCGGGAAAACCTAACCTGGTGAAAGCCGTCAACAAGGCTCTCACGGACATGGTAGCAGACGGCACGTATGAGCGGATCGTACGTGAAATCATCGGGATTGATACCTGGCCCGTAAATCCGATTGATACCATTTTCCTGAAGTAATTTTCCGATGGAGGAACTCTGATGTATCCAGAGTTCCTCCGTTGTGTTTTTCTAATAACGAGATAAACAGGGAGAAAACTGTGGGCATTCAAAAATCACGGCTCTACCACGCAGGAATTCCGACCTTCATGAGATCTGAGTATTTGGCGGATTTTTCGAATTTGAAAAAAGGAACGATTGCTGTAGCCGGAGTGCCGTTTGACTACACCTCCGGTTCCCGTTCAGGAGCAAGGTTTGGTCCGAGGGCCATCAGGCAGAGTTCGCTCTACGTTGATTATTTTCTTGGATCAAGCAATGACGAGGTCTATGTCGATCTGGAAACAGGAGAGATGTTCCAGATTTCCTCAGAGCTGAATATAAAAGATCTGGGGGACATCGACTGTTTTCCTCAGGATTTGAATGCGACAATGACAGCGATCAGAACCTTCATAAAGGAAATTTGCAAGAAAGAAGCCTATCCTCTCGTTCTCGGAGGAGACCATTTTATTACAATTCCAGCCTTTCAAGGGTTTGCAGAGGCTCACATAGAACGTCAAAAACGTGCAAGGATCGGTTACATTCATTTGGATTCTCACCTTGATATTTTTGACAACAACCCTTCCTGGGGCAAGTTCTATCATGGTTCAACGGTTCGACGCATCATTGAGTCAGGTCTTATCGATCCTGAAAATGTTTTGCTTTTGGGAATGCATGGAACTGTTGGGCTTGAGAGTTGGGAATTTATAAAAAAATCGAGGGCAAAACTGGTGACCCTGGCTGATTTGCGAAAAAATGGTTTTGAAAAGGTCCTTCGTTTACTGATGGAGGAAGTGGTTCAAAAGACAGACGTCATTTATCTTTCGGTTGATATCGATTCGGTTGCTGGTATGTTTGCGCCGGGAACCGGAGGAATAACGCTTGATGGACTGACTCCCGGTGAACTTTTTAAAACCCTGTCGATCCTGGCGGATTACCCTGTAGAAGGAATCGATCTTGTTGAAGTCGCACCTGAATACGACCCTTCAGAACGTACACAAAGATTAGCGGCCGAGGCGCTCTTTTTATTTTTCCAGAAGAAAGGGTTGATCGCTCGATGAAAAATTCCAATCATGTTCCGGTCGATTCCATTTCAACACCACGTTTCTGCGGGATGCCGACCTTCATGAGGTTGCGAAATTCCCGTGAACTTGAAGGGGTGGATGTTGCGGTGATCGGGCTTCCTTCCGATAACGGCGCCCCGTACAGAAACGGATCGAGATTTGGTCCTTCGGCAATTCGGGCTATTTCAGCCATGTTGAGGCCTATCAATCCTTACCAGGAAGATTTAAATGTTTTTGAAATCCTGAATGTTGTGGATTACGGGGATTCTCCCTTGATCCCGGGCTATTTTGAGGAAAGCTATACGATGCTTGAGCGTTTCTGCAGTGAGGTTTCATCAGCCGGAGTAATGTCTGCCGGAATAGGAGGAGATCATTCAGTCACACTGCCTCAACTGAGGGCGACAGCAAAGAGCAGGGGCAAGGCTTTGTCCGTGGTCCACTTTGATTCTCACTCAGATACCTGGGATACGTATTTCGGAGACAAGAAATACAGCGCAGGAACTTTCATGAGAAGAGCTGCAGAGGAAAAAATTATCACTCCGGAAAACTCAGTCCAAATTGGAATGAGGGGGTCCCTTTTCCGTCCGAATGACCTTTCACAATCTCTTGATCTGGGTTTTTCCATGATTACAACGGATAAAATGTTTGAAATAGGGCTTGATAAGACAGCGGAATACATTCTGGACAAAACTGAAGGACATGATGTCTTCATTACATTCGATCTTGATTTTGCAGACCCTTCAGCCGCTCCCGGAGTAGCGACACCGGAAGCGGGAGGACCAAGCGCCCGGGAAATTCTTCATCTGCTCAGACGGCTGCGGGGAATCAAGCTGGTTGGCTGCGATGTAGTTGAATTATGCCCTCAATATGATAATGCGGGTCAAATTACTGCACTTCTTGGAGCTACTGTTCTTGCGGAATTGCTTGCTCTTATGGCGTTTTATCGATACAAATGCTAGTTGCCGGCAACAGGATGGGAGGAATGGAATATGAAGGCGATAATGGTAACGCCGAATGTATGCGAAGGAAAATCACAAGAAATAGTGAATGCTATTGCTGATTCTGTTCGCTCTGTATCAGGTGTCCGGTTGATCGATGTTTCTTCTGACGGAAATCACAACCGTTCAGTTTTGAGTTATCTTGGAAGCAAAACCGCAGTAGTTGAAGCAAGCATTCAAATGGCAAAAAAAACATTGGAACTGATCGACATGAGAACCCACAAGGGAGAGCACCCCAGAGTCGGAGCGGTGGATGCCGTTCCCTTCATTCCCGTGGGCGGCATTGAAATGGGAGAGGCTGTTGAGGCCGCTCACGCTTTCGGCAAGTTTATGGGCTCGATCGGGATCCCGGTTTATTATTACGGTGAAGCTGATGTCAGGCCTTCAGAAAAAAAATCGCAGGTAGGTAAAGGAAAACTTACACAGGAACTGCTTGGGGAATATGAAGGTCTCCCGGAAAGGCTAAAGGACGATTCTTGGCCTCCAGATGAAGGACCGAGGATCTTCAACGAAAAGGGGGGTGCATGTACTGTTGGTGCACGGAAGCAGCTTATTTGCTTCAATGTTGATCTTGGGACGGAAGATGTCTCCATAGCAAAAAAAATCGCCAAAACTGTGCGGTTCAGCGGCGGCGGATTTCGGGATGTTCAGGCCATGGGGCTTGCTTTACAAAGCCGCAAACTTGTCCAGGTTTCAATGATGACCTCAAGGGTCGAGGATACACCGATCCCGCTTATGCTGGAAACAGTCAGGACGGCCGCCGCCTCTTATGGTGTACAGGTAGTCGGGACTGAGATAAACGGTCCGATTCCCCTTTCGTCGCTTAAAGCAGTCTTTGAACATTATCTCCAGGCTCACTCTTTTTCCCTGGACCAAATCGTTGAAAACGGGCTTCTGGCTCTTGCAGAAGATGTTATGAAATAAAAAATATAAAAAGTGGAGGCGAGAAAAGTGAAAATAGTTGATCTTTCGTTGCCGATCGAAGACGGGATGTATATGCCGAAGGCCTACTGGCATCCGGAAGTTAAATTTTCGGTACTTGGCGTTCATGAAAAAGAAGGCAGAATGAGCAGGAAAATTCAGTTGGGAACTCATACAGGAACTCATGTTGACGCTGCCCTTCACTTTTTGCCTGATGGGGCAACCATTGATCAGACGAGCCTTGAGAAGCTCATCGGGGATGCACAGATGATAGACGTTTCTTTTGTAGGCCCACGTCATGGTATTACGGCTGCAGACCTTGAAAAGGGAACGAAAAGCGGCATCAAGTGCAGCAGGGTAGTAGTTAGGACCGGATGGGTCGAGCGGGCCTGGGGAACTGATGTTTTTGGGAAAGACAAGCCTTATTTCACGAAAGAATCGATACAATGGCTTTTGGATCACGGCGTCGATCTTCTGATGATCGATACGGGAGACCCTGACTCTGACGATGATTTTATTGTTGGAAAACCAGCCCCGATTCACGTGATGCTTTTTGAAAACGATATCACGCTCATCGAAAATATGGCAAACTTGGACAAGCTTCCGGAGTTCTTCAAGATAATCGCACTCCCCTTGAAGCTAAAGGGATGTGATGCTGCACCTGGACGTGTCGTTGCTGTTTTGGACTAGACTGTGGGAGGAGTGAACATGAAAAGGGCAGAATTCCTGTGTACTTGTTGTGGGAAAAAATATGAAATAGACGCTCCGAATTTTCGCTGTTCCGAGTGTAATGAACCGCTGGAGCTTCCCGAAGTGAGAGTGGGAAAGATCCGGTCAGAGGGAGGGATCCAGGCTTCGCTTTTTGAACGGTATGCTGACTTTTTCCCTTTTGAAAGATCTTTCCCTGAACTTCATCTCGGGGAGGGACATACTCCTCTCGTTGATTCGCCGCGGCTGGCTGGGAAGGCCAAGTTAAGAAAAATTTACATAAAAAATGAGACTACAAATCCGACCTGGTCTTTCAAGGACAGGGGGACAGCCGGTGCACTCAGGCATGCTCTTGAACTGGGGTACAAAAAAGTCGGGACCCTCTCTTCAGGAAATATGGCGGCTTCTGTGGCGGCTTTCGGTGCAAGGGCAGGGCTGGAAGTATTTATTCTTGTAGGGGAAAGTACGCCGAAAGAGAAAGTCACTCCGGTAGCTATCTATGGCTCCCATGTAATTCAGGTCAAGGGAGACTATGCGGATGTGTACACGGCCAGCCTGCAGCTCGGGAAAAAATACGACATCTATTTTGCAAATTCAGACGCACCGTTCCGGATCGAAGGATCGAAAACGATTGCGTTCGAAATCTGCGAGCAATTGAATTTTGATGTCCCTGATTTTGTCATTGTCCCAACAAGTTCCGGTGGCAATTTCAGGAGCATTGAAAAAGGATTTAGGGAATTTTTTGCGTGCGGTTTAATTAAGAAAAAACCTGTACTCATTGCTGCCCAGGATATAGGGATATGTCCGATCCATAAGGCCTTTTCTGAAAAAAAATCTTCTGTCGAACATTTTAAGGATGGCGAGTACCTTGACAATGCGATCGCCAATCCTTTTCCCCCAAGCGGGAACAGGGTCCTGCAAATCCTCCGGGAGACGGGAGGTTTTACGGTAGCTGTATCCTGGAAGGATATGATTTCATCACAGGCAGATCTTGCACATGAAGGAATTTTTGTACAGCCCGGTTCTGCAGTTTCGTTCGCTGCGGCCAAGCTGCTTCGTGAAAATCACACCTTTTCCGGAGAAGAAAGAGTCGCCTGCGTGGTTACGGGTTCAGGATTAAAATACACACCCGCACTTGAACGCCACAACTTAAATGTACATACGGTCTGTTTGGAGGATCTGGACGGTCTGATCGGCTCGTTGCGTTAATAAATCGTGGGAAACCGGTCAGCTCAGAGAACTGGAAAAAACGGAATGAAAATTTTGGGGATGTGTTTTTTCTTCGACAATATAATGAACATCCTGAAAGGGTATGAAGGATCCCGGAGTAATTCTTTAGTGATGAGGTACTGAACCTTTAGATTTCAATGTATTTCGTTAATATTGAGCATGAATTGTAAAATTAAAATGTTCTCTTCGAAAAAGAAAGGAATGAAATGTATGAAAGCCATGATAACCAAAAAAATCTCACAAATCAGTCCTTCAGCTACTGAATCAATGTCTTCTCTTGCTAATAAAATGAAAAGGGAAGGGATAGACATCATTTCATTTGCCCAGGGAGAGCCTGATTTCGATACACCTTCAAATATAAAACAGGCAGCAGTTCAAGCTATCAATGAAGGATTTACAAAGTATACAGATGTCCCGGGGATTTTGCCCCTGAGGGAAGCTATTTGCAAAAAACTGAAACTGGAGAACGGACTTGATTATGAGCCGGCGGATATTGTGGTGAGCAATGGAGGGAAACAGGCTCTTTTCGAGGTGTTTGCAACTTTATGCGAAGAGGGAGATAAGGTAATGCTCCCCACTCCCTGCTATGTGAGCTATGTGGAACAGATCAAGCTTGCAGGCGCATCTGCTCTTCTTTTTCCTACGAAAGAAGAAAATAATTTCCGCGTTACTTTCGATGAAGTCAGAGAGCACTATAACCCCTCAGTCAAAGCCTTTGTAATAAATTGTCCGAACAATCCTACCGGATGTGTCTACGAAGAAGAAGAACTTCGAAAACTAGCGGAATTTCTCGTGGAAAAAGGAGTATTTATCATTTCGGACGATGTATATGAGCACCTTTTGTACGACGGGCGCAAGTTTGTCTCGGCTGCATCGCTTAGCCCTGAAATAAAGAAGCAGACGATCATCGTTAACGCCCTTTCCAAAACCTATGCGATGACAGGATGGCGAGTAGGCTACGCTGCAGGTCCGAGAGAGATCATGACTGCCGTTAATAATTTTCAGGGACACGTGAGCGGGAATATCAATTCCATCGCTCAGCGAGCAGCGATCGAAGCCTTGAACGGCCCCCAGGAAACTGTTGCTGAAATGGCGGCGGAATTTGCACGGCGGCGTGAATACATTGTGGAGAGGATCAATTCCATTGACAGAATGAGCTGTGTGAAACCTGACGGCGCTTTTTACGCCTTCGCTAATGTCAAAGGTCTTTATGGGTCGTCTTATGATGGTAAAATAATAAAGGATGACATGGATGTTTCAAGATTTTTCCTCGAAGAAGCACATATTGCGGTCGTTCCGGGTGCAGCCTTTGAATATCCGGGATTTGTGCGTTTTGTCTTTGCCAAGTCGATGAATGAAATAAAAGAGGGGCTTGACAGAGTTGAAAAAGCTATATCAACGCTGAAAAAATAAACCAGCGGTAAGAATGCAGAAAGGAGGTATGGAAAGAACTGAAAATGCGTATAGGTGTTCGAGGAACAGAGTTGAATTTTTTGATCGAGGAGGGATATACTTTGAAACTTTCTTCAAAAAGCAGGTTGTTGTTGACAGGATTGATGGCGGTGCTGCTCCTTTTTGGTGCTGCGTATTCTGGAGCGGCTGAAACGAAGACGGTAAAAGTTGGAGTGGTTGCGCCTCTGTCCGGAAATATTGCGCAAACAGGAGCATTGCTGCGCGCGGCTATGCTTATCGCTCAGGATGTAGTTAACAACAAATATACTGATTTTAACGTTCCTGCGGCGGAAACAGAAGGATTCCCCAATCTCGGGGGAGCCAAGCTGGAACTTGTCTTCCTGGACTCCCAGGGAATTGCAGAGAAGGCCATGAGCGCGACAGAGCAGCTGATCACCCAGGAGAAAGTCGTAGCCGTGATGGGTGCTTATGCATCAGCGCACACTGTTACTGCAGCCCAGGCGGCGGAAAGGCTCGGTGTTCCTTTCCTCAATGAAAATTCAACGTCACCGATTCTTACTCAAAGGGGATTTGAGTGGTTCTTCCGCTGCACCCCCGATGATGATTTCTTTACGCTGAATTTCTTCCAGTTCCTTCGCGATGAGGAAGCCAAAGGGAAAAAATACGGCAAGACGATCGCAATGCTTTATGAAAATACTCTTTGGGGTGCCGACGTCGGGAAGGCCATCAAAAAATATGCTCCCCAGTTTGGGTATAACGTTGTTGCAGATATCCCCTATACCGCTCGTTCTGCAAGCCTCACAAGCGAGATCCAGCAGCTGAAGAGCATCAATGCGGATATTGTCATGCTGGCCAGCTATGTGTCCGACGCCATATTGATCCAAACAACAATGAGAGACATGGATTACATTCCTCCCATAATGCTGGCTCAGGATTCAGGACACAATGACCCCAATTTCATCAAAACAGTCGGTGATCTGGGCAATTACATCGTGAGCCGGGAAGTTTACACTCCTGCGCTCCTGGATCGTCCTTCGGTGAAAAAACTCAACGAAATGATGATGGCGAAAACAGGATTCCCGCTGGATGGAAACAGCGGCAGGGCATTTATGGGAACCCTGGTGATGGCCGATGCTCTTCTTCGTACCAAGTCGACAAAACCGGAAGACATTCGCCAGGCGTTGAAAGAAACAAATATACCTGCAGAAAAGGTGATTTTCCCCTGGGAAGGGATCAGGTTCGATGAAAAAACTCACCAGATCAATACGGGAAGAGGCATCATCGTCCAGATCCAGGACAAGAAGTATGTTCCCGTGTGGCCGTATGAGATCGCCACTGTAGAGACGAAACTGCCGATCCCCAAGTGGAGTGAGAGATAGGCTAAGGTTGCTTTTGCCGAGTCAGGGAGCCTGTATTTTCGATTTTTTAAAACAGTCGGATACCCAAAGACAGGCTCCCTGTCTTTTAGCACTTTTCCTTTATTCCAAAGGAAATCTTTCTTGCGCGCATACTAAAAATGGGGGATGTGAATGGAACAAATTCTAATAAGCGGTGTTTTTGCGGGAATGGTGTACGGGCTGATCTCCATTGGCTTGAGTATTATATGGGGAGTCATGGACATGGTGAACTTTGCCCACTCGGATTTTATGATGATGGCAATGTATTTTACCTATCTCCTTTTTGCCAATGTGGGGCTTGATCCTCTTTTCTCCCTGCCTCTTGTCATGTTGGCCTTTTTCGCAATAGGGGCCATAGTATATGTTGTTGTCATTCGAAACGTGGTAGGAGGGGAACTCGTCCAGCAGACACTCTGCACGTTCGGAATGGTGGTCTTTCTTCAGAGCCTTGCACAATTTTTATGGACCGGGAATTTTCGGCTCGTCACAAATCCGATATCATCGGGAAGCGTCCAGATACTATCGGCGTCGCTGTCGAAAGGGCAGGTGGTGGCAGGGTTTTCTTCTATATTCCTCGCTGCCTTAGTCTGGTGGATAATAAACAGGACCCGAACAGGATGGGCTCTCATGGCAACAGCACAGAATCGAATATCGGCGCCTCTCATGGGGATAAACGTTAATAAGATGTTTGCTCTCGCATGGGGTATCGGGCTGGCAACAGTAGGTGCTGCAGGGGCGCTTCTGGCCAACTTTTATTATATTTATCCCCAGGTAGGTGCGACGTTTCAACTTTTGGCTCTTGTAGCTGTTTCAATGGGTGGGTTCGGGAGTGTTTTAGGGGCAATGCTGGCCAGTATTTTTATTGGCCTGATAGAAGCTCTCTCCGGGTATTTTATAGAGCCCGCCTTCAAGTATGTAGTAGTTTTCGCACTTTACCTGGTTATGGTATTTGTGCGTCCCCAGGGATTTTTCGGAACACACAGCTAACTTTCAAAAGATTTCAAGGCAGGTGATTTTTTTGGGGACCGAAATTCTTGAAAGCGTGAAAACACATAAGCTTGGATGGGGCGTGTTTCTCCTCTTTCTTTTTGCCGCAGTGCTTTTTCCTTTTTTTGTGGCCAGCCCGTTCCCACTCCATATAATGCTTATGATATTTCTATTCACTGCATTTGGTACCTCATGGAATATTTTAAGCGGTTATGCGGGGCAGATATCCTTGGGGCAGTCGGTTTTTCTCGGAATAGGGGGGTATGTTTCCTCTGTCCTCTATGTTACTTTTGGCATTTCTCCATGGATCGGAATGGTGGCAGGAATGCTGACGACGATGGCTTTCGGCTGGATCATAGGGAAACCTTGTTTTCGCCTGGGAGGCAGATATTTTGCAATTGCCACCATGGCTATAGTCCAGATAGCGTATATTGTGGTGACTCGTTGGGAATTCGTCGGGGGAGCAAGGGGGATATATTTCCCGATGAAAAACTGGGGTTTTGCCTATTTTGCTTTCAGAACTAAAATTCCTTATTACTATATCGCTCTTGCGATGATGCTTGTTGCTCTGGCCGCCGTCATGTATATCGAGAGATCCCATATAGGCTATTATCTCAAAACTATCCGCGAGGACCCGGATGTCGCTGAAGCTCTCGGAATCGATGTACCGAAATACAAGATGATATCGATGTATTTCAGTACCGCGATTGCCGCCATGGGAGGGACTTTTTACGCCCAGTATCTTCTTTTTGCTGATCCTGATTCCCTCTTTATGCTTTCCGTTCCCATAATGCTTCTTACCGTTATGGGAGGAACAGGAGCGCTCATGGGACCTCTCATCGGGTCTGCTCTTTTGATACCCATACAGGAGTATGCCCGTGTCGCATGGAGCGGGACCGGTCAGGCCCTGGACCAGCTTTTTTATGGATTCATCATCGTATTTATCGTGGTTCTCCAGCCGAGGGGGATCATCGGCATTTATGATGCCATTAGGGATCAAATGGCTAAAAGTGCAGACAGAGTGTCAAAAGGGTGATGTCGATGGATTTTCTTGAAGTTAGAGGAGTAACAAAACGCTTTCAGGGGTTGACAGCGGTCAATAATGTGGATATGTCAGTGAATCGAGGGCAGATAGTTGGCCTTATTGGGCCGAACGGGGCAGGTAAAACCACTCTTTTTAACTGTATTGCCGGGCACTATAAACCAGAAGAGGGGGATATTTTTTTCAAGGGAGAAAAAATAACAGGGCTTCACCCGAATCAGATATGCAAGAAAAAGCTTGTCAGAACGTTTCAGATAGTTAAGAGCATTACCAAGTTAACAGTTCTCGAAAACGTCATGGTTGGTGCCTTTGCGGTTACAAAGAACGTTTCTCAGGCCCGTAAAAAAGCGAAGGAGATCCTGGAATTCTGCAGCCTTGACCGTATTGCGGATATTAAGGCGGCAAGCCTTACCATCGGCTATAAAAAACGCCTTGAGGTCGCCCGTGCCCTGGCTACCGAACCGGAGCTCATCCTTTTTGATGAAGTCATGGCCGGGCTGACCGGGAAAGAAAACCAGGAAGCTGTGGAATTGATTTTTAAAGTGCGTGATCAGGGCATCAGTATTTTGATGGTTGAGCATGTTATGGAAGTTATCATGCCTATATCTGATCATATGGTAGTCCTTGATTCCGGTATAAAAATCGCTGAGGGTACTCCAAAAGAAATCTCTCAGGATAAAAAAGTTATCGAAGCCTATCTGGGGGTGACACCCTGATGCTGCTGCAATTAAAGAATGTCTACGCAGGATACAAGGGAACGCAGGTATTGGAAGATATCTCTCTTCATGTGAACGAAGGTGAGTTTGTCTCTATAATCGGTTCCAATGGCGCGGGAAAATCCACGCTTCTTCGCGTAATTTCCGGCATTTTAAAACCAAGTTCCGGAGAAATTTTTTTTGATGCGAAACGAATTGATAATAAGAATCCTGCAGATATTGTAGGAAAATTTGGTATTGCGCATGTTCCTGAAGCAAGACTCCTTTTCCCGTATATGACCGTATACCAGAACCTGATGCTGGGAGCATACACAATTAAAGAAAAAAAAGAAAGTGAAAAGCGTCTTCAGTACGTTTTTGAATTTTTCCCCAAACTTGCGGAAAGAAGAAAACAGATCGCGGGAACCATGTCGGGTGGAGAACAGCAAATGTGCGCTATCGGAAGAGGCATGATGCTTTCCCCCAAGCTCCTCATGCTTGATGAACCATCGCTTGGAGTGCAACCGAACATCGTCATGAAGATCTACGAAACCTTGAAAAAAATTAATGCCGATGGGACCACGATCCTTTTAGTTGAGCAGGATATAAGTAATTCATTAAAAATGGCTCATCGTGCTTATGTTATCCAGACCGGGAAAATTATTGCGGAGGGGAAAGGGTCGGATCTACTGGGCTCGGATTTGGTTCGAAAAGCGTACCTCGGCCTTTAAACCGCAGGAAGGAGGATTTTCTTGAATCTTCTCGGGATAGTGGTAATGATCGCAGGCATTGTCTTCCGAATAAATACTCTGTTAGTGATCCTGCTGGCAGGTATCGTAACCTGTTTTATTTCCGGAATGACGCCGCTCGCTATTCTGGAAGCTATTGGAAAATCGTTTGTAGCAAACAGGTTCATGGCTCTTTTTGTTCTCATTATGCCTGTAATTGGAGTACTTGAACGTCATGGGCTTCGTGAAAGAGCTGAAAGTCTCATCAGAAAGCTCCGGCACGCAACTGCAGGTAGAATAATGCTTTTTTACATGATTTTCCGCCAATGTGCTGCGGCTTTTGGTCTTCAGATGGATGGGCAGCTCTCATTTGTTTGGCCTCTCGTTTCTCCAATGGCAGAGGCTGCTGCTCAGAGAAATGGGGAACTTGATCACAGCCTGCAGGATCGTGTAAGATCTATGGCTGCTGCGTCAGAAAATTTTGGTAATTCTTATGGTAATCTCATTTTTCTTGCTGGAGCAGGACTATTGCTCATTAAAAGCGTACTGCTCGGGATCGGGCTGGAAGCCGACCTGGGAAAAATGGCGTTGTTTGCTGTCCCTTCCGGAATGGCGGCAATCTTGATTTGTGCAATATACTTTTACCTTTTTGACCTCTGGCTAGTGAAACAAACGAAAAAGTCAAGTAGGGAGATTAGAAATTGACACCTCTCGAAATTCTTTACTATATTGCCGGATTCTATCTTTTTGCTTTCAGTTTTGCTTCCGGATGTGATAGATCGAACAAAAAGCGATGGGGGACGGCGTTCTTTTGGGGCCTTTTTGGTCTTCTTCTTGCATTCGGCCAGTTTTTACCTGGATGGCTCTCAGGGATAATAGTGATTTTTTTAGCGGTTATTCCCGGCTTGAATCTCATGGGAAAAGGTGAGTACGGGGATGTTTCAAAAGAAGCAAGGATTCTTAGTGCGGATAGATTTGGATCGGTGCTCTTTATCCCTGTCCTGATAATACCTGTTGGAACGATCCTTATAAATGCTCTGACTGATTTTGGAGCACTTATCGGATTGGGAATTTCTGCGCTTGCAGCTCTTGCTGTTGCGTTGCCGCTGACAGGCGAAAAAACCCGAAGGGCTGTCCAGGAAGGACGAAGAACAATGGACTCTCTGGGGTGGACCGCTATCATCAGCCAGTTTCTCGCTACCATAGGGTTGCTTTTCAATAGTGCGGGAGTGGGGGAAACGATTTCAAGCCTGATGCCCGTGACACTGCTGGAAAGTTCCAAATTCGCTTCAGTGGCGATGTATTGCGCCGGGATGATGGTTTTTTCATTTGTTTTAGGGAACGCATTTGCAGCTTTTGCAATAATCACCACGGGGATCGGTATCCCTTTTCTGGTAAAAATCCATGGAGCAGACCCCTCGATTATAACAGTACTGGCAATGCTTTCAGGATATAGTGGTTCAATTATTTCTCCCCTTGCAGGCAATTTTGTTCTTGTTCCCACTGTTTTGTTGAAAATAAAAGATCGTTTCGGTATTGCAAAGGTTGAGCTTCCTGTTGTTATTCTTATGCTCATGGTTCATATTGCTGTAATGTATTTTGCTTCGTGAAAAAAATAGGAAAGGATGTTGAAAAGTATGATGTACCCGGCAGTGGAAATTTTGTTGAAGGTATGTGCGCGCGCAAAAAAAGAAGAATCTGTTCTGGTTGTAACGGATAAGGATCAAAAACATATCGCGAGAATTTTTACCGATCATGGAAGAGAACTGGGCTATGAAATATGCTCAATTGAAATGCCCACCAGGTCAACTCACGGCGAGAATCCTCCCAAAACAGTAGCCGCGGCCATGAAGTCTGCGAATATAATTTTTGGCGCTACAAAATTTTCCCTTTATCACTCACAGGCACGAAAAGACGCGGTGAAAGAGGGAGCGCGTTTTCTCAACATGGCTGACTATACAGAAGAAATGCTTAAAACAGGACCTCTTCTTGTTGATTTTGAAAAGCAGCGGGAAGTCGTTTTTGCAGTGGCAAAAGTACTCACAGAGGGGAAATGGGTCAAACTCACATCTCCGGCAGGAACAGACATTGAATTTTCCATAGAAGGAAGACGGGCGCTTGCGGAACCAGGTATGAGCGTTGCACCGGGGGAAACTTCGTCTCCGCCGGACATCGAAGCAGAACTTGCCCCTGTAGAGGGGACAGCAAACGGGCGCGTGGTAATTGATGGCAGCATTCCTCAACCGGGAATAGGTGTCATAACAACTCCAATCGAGTTTATCGTTAAGGACGGTTTTATAACGGAAATTATTGGTGATACAGATCAGGCCCAGGCCTTGAGAAATCAGCTTGCAGCATCAGGGAACCCAAACAATTACAATGTTGCAGAGCTCGGTATAGGGCTCAACCCTCTTGCAACTTTTTCTGGAAGCATGCTTGAAGACGAAGGGGTCTTCGGTTCAGCACATATTGGAATAGGAAACAATACTGCGTTTCCGGGAGGTACACTGAGCGCCGACGTTCATATTGATGCAATGATGAGAAAACCTACAATAATCATTGACGGGAAACCGCTTTTCGTGGACGGTGAATTCGCGGAAGGAGCAATTTAGAATGATCACGGGGGGATCAAGGAATATTGAAGCATGTGCGGTCCAATTTGCTCCTGAATGGCTTGATCCGGGGGCAAACGCCGTAGCAATGTCTGCTGAGATCGAAAAGGCAGTGGATGAACATAAGGCGCAGCTGATCGTTTTCCCGGAGTTATCGAGTGCCGGCTATATTCTTAAAGAACGTGACCGAAATTTTGGGAAAGAGTATTATAAAGCATCAGAACCAATTCCCGGACCAACGACGTTAAAGCTTGCGAAACAGGCGGAACGATTCGGCGTTTATATAGTTGTTGGTTTATCCGAACATCATCCTTCGATTCCCGGCGCCCTTTATAATTCTGCTGCCCTTCTTGGACCTACAGGTGATATTCTTGGAGTTCACAGAAAGATCCATATCCCCGGATATGAAAGGTTCTATTTTTGCCCGGGCCACGAAATCAAGGTATACAGAACCGATTTAGGAATTTTGGGCATGACTATTTGCTACGACAATCAGTTTCCTGAACTTACACGGATAATGTCTTTGAAAGGCATGGAAATTCTATGCATGTTGTGGAATATGCCTGATTTTTCAAATAAACCTGATCACCTGCATCATATAACAGCAGTTCGTGCTCTTGAGAACCGAATCTACGCAATTTCCTGCAACAGGCCGGAAAAGGCTGACAAGGATATTACATTCATAGGAGCCAGCTGTATTTCAGACCCTGTGGGTACGCTTGTCTCAAAGGCGGAGCGGGAACCGGGAATAATTCACGCCACTCTGTCGGCGGATCAGTTCGCAGAAGATCGCTTTTTTCAGCCAATATTCAGAGACAGGAGACCGGAACTGTATGCTGCTCTTACAGAACCGGTGTGAGAGGACAAAAGCCTTTTCTTGCCTTTAAAATGCACCAAAGATGAACATTGGGGGGAAAACAGTGAGTCTTGAAAAGATGCGGGAAGAATATGCCCGATATATATTAAAACCAGTGATGAGCTCTGTCGAAATCGTCAGGGGAGAAGGGTGCAGGCTTTTTGATACTTCAGGGCAAAAATACCTCGACATGGTGTCCGGCTTTGGTGTGAGTGCACTGGGTTATGGGACTCCCCAGTCAGAGAAGGTAAAAACTGCAATGTATCAGCAGATGAATAAATTTATTCATCTGCCTTATTACCTCGGCTACAATGAAGTGGCTGCAAAATTGGCATCTGCAATAGCGTCCATTGTTCCCTCCTCAGTGAAAAAAACATGTTTTTGCAACAGCGGCAGTGAAGGGGTGGAAGGCGCTATTCGTGTTATTCGGAAAGCGACCGGTAAAACGGAGCTCATTTCACCCCAAATGTCTTTTTTTGGCCGTACAACAGGGGCAGCTAATCTTACAGGTTTGAGCCAGGATAAAAAGGGAACCCCGCTTTTGCCGGGAATCCATCATATTCCGGCGCCGTATTGCTACAGATGCAGCCTTAATCAACAGTATCCTGCCTGTGGACTTGCCTGTGCACGCTACCTTGAAGATACTGTGAAATTTTCATCCGGGGGCAATGTTGCCGCTTTATTTGTAGAGCCTGTTCTGGGAGATGTTGGAGCAATTGTCCCTCCTGAAGGATATTTCGAAACCCTGGTTTCAATTTGTAGAAAAAACGATATCGCTCTTGTTGTCGACGAGACTCTGACCGGCCTGGGACGAACGGGGAAGATGTTCGCATGCGAACACTGGGGTTTGGAACCTGATATTCTTGTTCTGGGGAAAGCCCTTGGAGGGGGCCTGTCTCTAGGTGCTTTTGTTGTAAGTGATGAAATTTCAGCGTCATTTGAATCAAAAGATTTCTCTTCTTCAGGCGGCGGAAATACGACTGCCTGCACAGGCGGATTGGCAATGATTGAAATTATCGAAAAGGAAGGGCTTTGCCGCAATGTACAGGAAACAGGCGAGTATTTGCTCTCAGGCTTAAGGGAAGTTCAGAGCAGATTTTCTGAAATTGGAGATGTTCGCGGAATCGGTTTCCTGATCGGAATTGAACTTGTAGAGAGTACAGGTGCGCCGGCAAAAGATCTGGCTCAAAAAGTAAAAAACGTTTTACAGGAAAAAGGAGCTTTGGTTACGATTTACGGTGATTCAACGATCAGGCTTACCCCGGCCCTTATATTTTCAAAAGAAGACGCAGATGAATTTCTCTTTATTTTTGAGGAAGCAATGAAGAGCGTTGCTTCACATTAAGATTTTCATGATCTATTAGCTTTCAACTTGGTTAGCGCTGGGGCAAAAAGAAACAGCCCTGGTGCAACCCTTCTAACAGGAACAGAAAAAAATCGCTGTCTCATCGCTTCGTAAGGGAAAAATTTTCTTTTCCAAAAATATCCTGAAGCGTTTTTACGGGGGTGAGAAAATGTTTGCCGTTGATTTAAACAGTGATCTTGGAGAAAGTTTTGGTATGTGGAAAATGGGAATGGACGAGGATGTCCTGAAAAATATTACTTCAGCCAATGTTGCGTGCGGATTCCATGCAGGCGATGCTGAGGTTATGATCAGAACGGTTAAAGCTGCAAAAAAAACGGGAGTTGCAGTGGGAGCCCACCCCGGACACCCCGACCTGCAGGGATTCGGGCGTCGGACTTTGGCCTGCACACCTGACGAGGCCTATGCGTACACCCTCTACCAGATCGGCGCCCTTCAGGCCGTCTGTACCGCCCACGGAGTGCCCCTCGAGCACGTGAAGGCTCACGGGGCACTCTACAACCAGGCCGCGAAGGATCCTGCCCTGGCACAGGCTATAGCCCGTGCCACGAAAGATGCGGGTGGCAACCTCATCCTGCTCGGGCTGGCCAACTCTCTCTTCGAGCAGGCAGCGGCTGAAGTGGGCGTCCTGTATGCCTCTGAAGCTTTCGCGGACAGGGGCTACATGGACGACGGGTCTCTCGTCCCGAGAAGTCAGCCCGGCGCCTTCGTCCACGACCTGAAGGAAGCGGGAAAGCGCATGGTGCGTCTCGTGAAGGAGGGAGTTATCCGCTCTGCTGAGGGAAAGGACATCCGCCTCAGGGCACACTCTATCTGCATGCACGGCGACAACCCGGCCGCAGTTGAGATGGCCGCCCATATTCGGAAAACCCTCGAGGAGAACGGTGTGGCGGTAAAGAAGATAAGGGAGGTCTTGAAGGGATGAAAGCCTGTGATTACGCTGGCGTATCACCGAAAAAAGTTCGTCAGATGATCCGGGAGGGAAAGTGGACACTTCCTACACCAGGTATGTGCAAAGGCTATGTACAGGCAAATTTCCTAGTCCTCCCCAAAGAGATTGCTTATGATTTTCTCGTGTTTGCCCAGCGTAACCCAAAATCATGTCCCATTCTTGATATTACTGAACCTGGCGGAAAAGAGCCTAAAATTTTAGCTCCTGGTGCGGATGTAACGACGGATATTCCTCGTTATAAGGTCTGGGTGAATGGAGAATGTATAGATGAACCAACTGATGTAAGGAAATACTGGCGAGATGACCTGGTCAGCTTTCTTTTGGGGTGTTCTTTTACTTTTGAGGCGGCACTTCTTGACTCAGATATACCGGTCAGACATATAGAGATGAATAGGAATGTCCCAATATTTCTAACAAATATTCCATGCGTTCCTGCAGGAAGACTGCATGGAAATCTTGTGGTTACAATGCGCCCCATTCCTGCAGATTTAGTTCCCAGAGCCGTCCTTTGTACCGGAAGGTATCCTGCTGTTCATGGAGCACCGGTGCATATTGGAGATCCGTCGCAGATCGGAATAACAAATATCAATAATCCGGAAATGGGCGATTCTGTGGATATAAATCCTTGTGAAATTCCTGTTTTTTGGGCATGCGGCTGCACTTCTCATGCTGCTGTAATGGCTTCAAAACCTTCTTTTAGCATAACTCATTCTCCCGGTTATATGTTTATTGGGGATTTAAAAGATTCTGCATTTGCAGTTTTTTAAAGGGATCACAAGAAAATAAAATAACATTTCGCCCGCATTGGAAGTATCTTTCACATATATTAAGGAACGTCTCTAATTTTTACCACTTTGCGTATGTTGAAAAACTTTTAAAATCCCCCTTGAGGGGGATTTTTTTATTCACTACTATTCCTTCAGAAGATGAAACTGAAAAAATTCAAATTTTAATTTGACAAGAAAGGATTGTGAAGATAAGATAGTAATCAATTACTTATTTTATAGAGGGGAATGGTTTCAATGGCAAAATACGGAAAGTATCTTCCGGCAGAAGAGCGGCGGGCCGTCATAGTGGAAACGGTCCTGGCTCTGGCGGCGGAGGGGAACCCCTCGGAGATCACCACGGCAGCCATCGCGGACCGGATGGGGCTGACCCAGGGCGCGC
>Ga0228536_1001216_pt1 | contig 27675 bp, 23 predicted proteins | sample SJ1Smetagenome_FD_168611 | JGI IMG/M metagenome (GOLD analysis project Ga0228536, IMG submission 168611) | Enriched culture of PCE-dechlorinating microbial communities from Ithaca, New York, USA - SJ1.S | ecosystem: Engineered > Modeled > Simulated communities (microbial... > Unclassified...
GGGAAAGGCCATGGGAGTGAATTTAAGCCTCTTCGCTGTTCCTGGAAGGCAGGGAGGAAACGCGTTTAATTTTGAAAAAGCCTTACCATCAGCGGTCTGCTATGCTTTCAAATAGCCAAAGACGAGGAAGGGGCAGGTCAAGGACCTGCCCCTTTTTCCTTGTTGTTGGATGCCTGCTTGGCGGGATGCCGTACCTAGTGCTCGCAAAACCCGGAAACGGGTACAGCGACAGGCATTTTGCCGCACTCGAGGGGATACCCGCAATTCGATCGCGACAACCGTCGCCGGGCAAACAGACCCCTCGATTCGTCCCCTCTTGAAAACACCGGTGTTCTTCCATGGCATCCCGGCGCACGGGGTCGCCTGCGGAGAGAAGAAACGGCGGGGCGGGAGTCCGCGGCGTCCCTGTGCCGCCGGGCGCGCCGCATCTATTTCGTAATGCTGAATTCCGCGCTCGTCGCCGAGGAACCGTTGGTCTTGCTCGCCACTTTGATCCGGTAGGTTCCTGCCGCCTGCTGCTTGCCTATCCTCCAGTTGTAAGAGCCGATCCCGCCGGTGCCGATCTTGGCCTTGGAACTGATCGCCGTTCGAGCGCCGGTAGCGGTGTTGACGGCCTCGATGGTCACATAGGGGCCAGGGCTGCCCGTGTACGTCCACTTGACGAGCAGGGTGCCCGCCACCTTCACGGCGGAGCCGGCGGTCGGAGATATGACGGAGGTTATTTTGTTCTCCGTCGCGGCGAACTTCAGGTTGGACTCTGCATCGGTGAAATCCAGGAACGCGGGGCTGAACGTGCAGCCCGCTTTTGAGGGCGTGGCCCGATATCCCGTCCCTTGCTGAAACCCGCTTTGTCTCCACCCGCCCTGGAAGTCGGTGACGACAGGGGCGGGGATCGTGCCGGCCCCGGAAACTCTGCTGAAACTGATGGTCACTCCCGAAAGTCCCACATTGCCGGAAACCGCCGTGCCGCCCACTTCGAAATCCGCCGCCGGGTTGATGGAAAACGGTCCGCTCGTGCCGTAGGCGGAACTGCATGCCGTGCTCGTGACCATTACCGAAAAGTTCGGCCCCTGAAGATCGGAGTCGACCAGCCAAGAGAATGATCCATCCGCCAGGAGGGCATTTGCCTGGATCGTCCGGACGCGATTCCCTGCCTGAAAGAGATCGATCCTCGCGTACGGGCCGATGCTCCCCGAGGCGCTCCAGGTGATGGCGTGCATCGTTCCCGCCTGCAAGGTGCCCGATTCGGCCGGAGAATCCACGGTGATGGCCCCGTTGCAGGCCGTCTTGGAGTACGCCAGGGTGGTACCCCCGAATTTCACGCAGTTGCCGACCTGAGAGTAGGCGATTCTGAAATACCCAGATTCCCCCCACGCGGCCCCCCAGCTGTTCTTCACGATGAAATACCCCACAGGGTCGGCGGCATCGGCATCCCGATAGCCCACCAGCGCCACCGCGTGATGGCCCACGAGGGGGTTGACCGTTTGATCGCAGGAAACGGCCTCGTAAATGCCGCTGCCGTAGTAGCGGTAGAAGTCATTGTAGACCGCGTAGGTCGCCACGAGAGGGCCATGGGTGTTCAGGGCGTTTTTCATCGCATCGACGGTGGCCGATACCCCGCTCCAGGCGTCGATCCGGTAGCGGGTTTGATCGCAGTCGGGGTAGGAACCCGGGTTGGGGCAGGTTGTGCTGCCGATGTTGTAGGCGTAACAGCCGGAGGGGAATTCCCGCAGCAATCCCGTGGTGGCTGCATAGCTCGAGGCCGTGGTGACGTACCCGCCGTTGCAGCTGCCGGCGCCGCTGCAGGTGAGCATGACCTGCTCGGACAGATCGTAGGCACTGCCGGGATCAAGGGGTTCGATCGGATCGTTGTTGGCGATCTGGGTCGCGGACTCAAGGATTGCCGTCGTTGCGAAAGCCCAGCAACTGCCGCAGCTCCCCTGGTTCTTCACCCGGGACACGTAGTTGCCCGGGGCAACCCCGAACGCGTTGTCGGCGCCGATATTTCGCCAGTCCACGGCGGTCTCCAGGCCTGTGGGAACCTCGCCTGCACCATCGGCAGGCGGGACGGCGGCGGTGAACCCGTCCCTGAGGAGGCCGAGTCCCTTCCTTTCGGGGTTGGGGTGTCGCTCAGCTACCCACTTGAGATTCCTGTCTTTTATTCTTTTCTGCACATCGGCCAGTTCTTCGGCAAACGCGCCTGCGCTGCCGAGAAACGTCGCATAAAACATCGCGAAACATGCCACAGCCAGTCGTTTCAAGTGCATACTCCCCTCCCCGGCACTCATGAGACCCCTTCTTTCGCCCCTTTGTGCAAAGTCCTTGCGGCTCGCATTCGAGGCTCGCCAGATATTGTCTTTTGCCCTTTTTCGTGTGAGGGGGATAGAATGCAGCATTTGTGCCATCCAGAAAGCCCGTTCGGAGGCTGTGCCCCGTGCAAACCGGAATCAGGCCTGACAATAGATCCGCTCGGGCGCGGCCGCTGTTCCGCAAAGCGGCTAAGACGTCCCGGTGTTCGAAACCGTCATTGGAGTGACACGGTTGTAACTCAAGAGCCGCAGGCGAGGACCGGGCATTGGGGCAATGGCTGAAGGCCGCCTCGGCGGCGCACGGGAGAGCTCCGGGTGCGCTCCTGTTTGCTCCGGCATCCAATTCTCTGGTGAAATCGTTCAAATTATGGCATACAGACGACCAGTGGGAGAGTGGAGAAACAGCGACGGCAGGCGGGCTTCACGCCTGCCCGTGAGGCGGCCCGGAGTCCGGCAACGATGTCGTTCCGAGGAAGGCACCGACCGATACGCAAGGGCTTCACACGATCGGAGGATACCGACATATGGCTGGCAGGCGACAGGGAACGGTGGAGAGAATCACCAGCGAAACCAAGATCATGGCCGATCTCACGGTCGACGGGGAAGGAAAAGCGGAACTGCGCACCGGGGTTCCCTTTCTGGATCACATGCTGTCGCTTTTCAGCGTGCACGGCTTCTTCGATCTGAAGCTTCAGGCCGAGGGCGATCTCGACGTCGACGCCCATCACACCGTGGAGGACATCGGCATCTGCCTGGGAGGCGCCCTGGCGAAAGCCCTCGGGGACCGCAAGGGGATCCGGCGCTACGGACATGCGGTGGTGCCCATGGACGAAGCCTGCGCCGCGGTGACCCTTGATCTTTCCAACCGCCCGTTCCTGGTCTACAGTGTTCCCACGCTCCCGGCCCGCGTGGGGCGGTTCGAAACCGAGCTGGTGCCGGAATTCTTCCGCGCGTTCTGCCAGCACGGCGGCGCCACCGTGCATGTCCAGGGTCTGTACGGAAACAACACGCATCATATCCTGGAAGCGATCTTCAAGGCCCTGGGCCGCGCACTGGACGAGGCCACCCGGTTCGATGAGCGGCGCTCGGGCATTCCGTCCTCAAAGGGAACCCTGTAAGCGGGGCACGGGAAAGCGAGCGGGCCGCGTCGCGCGTCGGGGGAAATTTATTCTCGCACCCCGCGGGGCCCGATTTCCGGGAAAACCACGACTCCGAAAGACCTCACTGCCTGGAACCGAGGCTTATCCTTGCCGGCCGGTCCGGCGCCTCCGCATCCCGGCCATCCAGATTATACTGGTACACCGTTTGGGTCGGAAAAGCGAACTCGATTCCCTCCGCCTCGAACCTCCGCATGATCTCGAGACAAGTCTTCTGGACCCACTCCTGGAACTTCCAATAGTCGGCCGGATGGTACCAGGCGAAGATCGACAGGTTGAGGCTCCAGTCGTTGAACGCATTGAAGTGCACTCGAGGCGGATACTCAGGGCGCAGGCCCTCATGGTTCTCCAGGATTTCCCGAACGATCCGCACGGCCCGTTCCACCTTTTCGGCCGGCGTGTCGTAGGTGAGCGTCAGGTTCGTATGCCAGCGGATGTAGGGACGCCGGCCGACGTTCTCCAGGGTCGAGTTGATGATCTTTTCGTTCGGGATGGAAACCAGGTGGCCGCTCAGCGTCCGAATCCGCGTGCTGCGAAACCCCACGTCTTCGACGAAGCCTTCGTGTTTGTCGATGGCGATGCGCTCTCCCACCTGAAACGGCTTGTCGAGCAGAATCGTCAGGCTTCCGAGAAAATTCGCAATGGAATCCTTTCCGGCCAGGGCGATGGCCAGACCGCCGATCCCCAGCGACGCGATCAGCGGGCCGATCTCGATCCCGGTCAGGTTCTGGACGGTCATGATGCCGCCGATGACGATGACGAAAACTCGGAAGATTTTCCCGACCAGGGGCACCAGCATGTCGTCGATGCTGTTCTTGCGCGAGTTGGCCCAGCGCCTCAACTGCATGTCCACCACGTGGATGAAGCGGTAGACGAACCAGAACAGCGCGATGGTGCCGCCGATGTCGGCCGCCTTTCCGGCCATGCGATGTATGACGGCGTACGCTTTCGAGGATTCGAAGGTGCTGAGGATCGGGGACAGCGCCCAGTAGATGCCGTAGACCCTGATGAAGAGGGACAGAGGGCTGGACAGGGCGTCGAGGAACAGCGGCCACCAGCCCATCCCCGCTTCTTCATCTTTTCTTGCGTTCATCTGCATCGCGATCAGGTGGCGGACGGTACGTTCGACAGCCACGACCACCAGGAGCAGCAGCAGGCAGACCAGCAGCTTGAGCCACGTGATGCCCAGGAAAGCTTTGGCGTTGATCCACTCGCCGACCGTTCGGGAGGCCCCTTTCCCTGCTTCGTCGATCTTCTTGCCGAGCACCTGGCCCGCCTCGTCGATTGCCTCGGTGTTGATGGGCGTCGCAGCCTCCGTCGCACTCTGGTCTGAAGCCGATTCCTCCTTCCGCTCCCGGCTTTCCGGCTTTTTCTCCCGATCGGCGGCTTTCTTCTCGGGAGCGGCCGCCTTGGAAGTCGCACCGGAGGCCTTGTTCTGAGATTCGGCCTGTTTTTGCTGCGCTTCGGCCCGCCCCGGGACCACGGACGCCAGTGCGAACATCCCCAAAGCTGAAGCCCAAACCAAGAACAACAGGGCAGCACACCATTTTCTCGTCATCGGATCATCCTCCATCCCGGCGGCGGCACGGGACAGCGCCGCTCGCGCCGATTTGTTTCCGTCACGGTGTTTGCGCGACTATAGAGGATTGGCCGGCCGATTTCAACCGGCCGGTCCGCGAAGACGCATTCCCGCTCACAAAGCTGTATGAAAGTGTGTGACCGGAAGGTGTTATCCTGCAAAGGCAGTGTTGCGAGAAAGCATTTCGCCCGAGCGGCTTGGGCCGGCACGCCTCCCGGCTGCGAGGACAGGGACATCAGGGACATCCGCCCGCGCGCGCATGACCGTCCGGGCCCCTACGGCCTCGGCCCATTCCTCGTAGCCCATCCGCCCGCGCGCGCATGACCGTCCGCAATCGACGGAATTAGGCACGGTCTCTGTGGAACATCCGCCTGCGCGCGCATGACCCGCAGTCAATGACGCCCCCATGCCAGGGGTGCGTGGCACATCCGCCCTCGCCACCCGCGCAAGTACGATCCCGCGGCGTTTGTTCGCCGCTCTTCGGGCGGGTACGGATTCGATCGCCTGCACCGGGCTCTTGCGTCGATGGAGCAGGCAATGGGCTGATATTGCTCCCGTAAACGGGATAATGGCGAATGTGACGGAACCGTCTTGACAGCGGGGCCTCATTGGCATATGTTTAGCAAGTTGTCGCGGGGTGGAGCAGTCCGGTAGCTCGTCGGGCTCATAACCCGAAGGTCAGTGGTTCGAATCCACTCCCCGCTACCAGGAACACCAAGGGTTTAGATGAGAATCTAAGCCCTTTTTCTTTCTATTGCGCTGACCGGAATCTCCCCGCGCCGGTTCGAGTGACACGTTCCTGACAATGAGCGTGCACTTGCAAGCATTCCAATAGGCTATATTTCTAAGACCGTTTGATGGAATCAAGCGCCAGGCAAGACAGTCACCTGATATCTCCTCTGAACATGCTCATTTTATATTGACAGGATTCAACACCATTGAGATTTTCCTGGTTTGTACCCTGGAAGCGAGTCGGGACCGTGCAGAAATTCCCACGAGGATTGGCGCTTTTATGGAAACAACCCAATTCGCTAAAGGTCATTTGAAAATATGACTCCATACGATGATTACAAAGTATATGGCGCAAAGCCAACCGGTGTAATACTCATACTCTTGGGTATTTTGACGATCGGAATCGGGATCGCCGTAACCGTTATCGCCAACGACACTCTGCTTGCATTCCTTCTGATGGGCCTGCCCACATTACTCCTGGGTTCGATTGAGCTGCTCACGGGCTTTGCGACTTTTGCCACTCGCATTGAAATAAGTCGAAATGACCTGACCGTCGCCGCACCGGCGTGGCGTGCCTGTCCCTTGCCGCCCGTGCGACGGTTTCGCCTCCGGTGGGACGAAATTCGTGCAGTCAGGCATCGCGCGGAGGTCTACCACCTGCTGCCGGGAGAAGGTCTGCCCTTCCCCGTCGATGTGTACGCCATCGATACTGAAAAAGGAAGAATCGTGCTGGGAGGCAAATCCCTTCGGGGTCTCGCCGAAGCCATGAGGGAGATCGCCCTGCGGTCGGGCCGCGGCATGAGAGCGGAAGAACCCGTTCGGGCAGGGATCTTTCGCAGTCTCGGCAAGGGACCTCCGGCATGGCCTTGAGCGGTGACGGCGCACTTTGTGTGAAAATGCCCCGGCCCGACACATGTTCACATATCGCTGTGCACCCCGGCCCCCGGAGATTTGTGAAAAGTGTAGGTTTGACCCCGTAGCCCGCTCACTTCTGCCGCTCCAGCAGGCTTTGAAAACGGCCGCCATCTTTGTGCGCGAGCGATTCCCACGTACCCGCCTCGGCCACCCGCCCACCATCCAGCACCACGATACTGTCCGCTCTTCGGATCGTGGAAAGGCGGTGGGCGATGATCACCATGGTCAATTCCCCGTGAAGCCCCTCGATGGCCTCCTGGATGCGCCGCTCGTTTTCCGTGTCCAGGGCACTGGTCGCTTCATCCAGGAGAAGCAACGTCGGCTTTCGCAGCAGCGCCCGGGCGAGGGCGATCCGCTGCCGTTCTCCCCCTGAGAGCCGGATTCCCCGATCCCCGAGCACGGTATCCAGCCCGTCGGGCAGATTCGACACGAAGTCCTCGGCGGCGGCAAGCCGGATCGCGGTCCAAACCTCCGCTTCCGTGGCGTCCCGTTTGGCCCACAAAAGGTTGCCGCGAACCGTGTCGTGAAAAAGAAAAGTCTCCTGAGGCACATACCCGATGGAGCTGCGCCAGTTGTGCACCCATTCGCCCTCGAGCGGCCTGTCGTCGATAAGAATCGTGCCTTCAGTCGGGCTGAGAAGCCCGAGGATGAGATCGGCAAGAGTGGTTTTACCGCTTCCGGAAGGACCGACTATCGCCGTCGTTTCGTGCGCCTGGATCACGAGATCGATCTTGCGCAGGGAAAGACTTTCCATGCCGCCGTCATAAGAAAAGGACACCCGGCTGAATCGGATGGAGCTTTCGAGCCGCACGGGCCGAACCACTGGGGGAGAAGGCGATTCAGCCGCGGCTTCGAAACGGCCCAGCATGAGGCTCGCCTCCCGGAAAGCCGGGAGGGAATTGCTGATATGCTGCATGAAATGCTGTATGCCGGATACCTTCGGCGAGAGCCGTGCAAACACGAAGACCACGAGCAGGAGACTGGTCGCCGGGATCGTGACGAATTGTGACGCGATGTAGAAGAAGGAGCTCAGAGCCACTATGGCCCCTATCTGGTGGTACATCCTGGTGCCGGCGTCCACCTGGAAAAAACGGACGGCCTTTTCCGCGAGCTGGTTCGTGATGGCGGAGAAACTCTCGGCGTGCTCGTGTTCAAGGTTGTAGCTCTTGGCGATTTTCATCCCCCCGAGGTGCTCGGTCGCCACCCAGTACATGTCCTCCACCTTTTTCTGCAATTCTTCGCTCAAACGGTGAGCCTGCCTGTTGAGAGGCTGCAGAATCAGGAAGATGACCGAAACGCATGCCAGCGTGAACATCGTCATGATCCACGAAACGGTCATGGCCACGCAGATGTATATGACGGTAAGAACGATCGCCGCAATGAGCTCGAGCAGTCGTTGGGTGGCCAGCCCCGCCCGGATCAGGTCGTTGGTCACGACGCGAATCACGTCGGCCCCACTCGTCTGGGTGAAGCACAGCCAGCCCACTCGCGCAAATGCCGCATACAGACGGTCCTGCATGTACTGCGTGTAACCCATGATCATCCTGGCATTCAGGCTTTCCTGGTAACGGCCGATCATGGCATGCACGCTCAGTATGACCACGTAGACGGACAAGACTGCCGGCAACGTGAGGGGCAGCCCGCTCATATCGAAAAGCTCCCTCACCAGAAGGGAAATTCCGTCGGTCTTCTCCGCTCTCCCAAAACCGATCAGATGCAGGAAGGGTATCAGCATGATCAGGCCGACACCTTCACTGAGACCGAGCAGAACCATTATGATGAGGGATATCCAGGCCTTTGCGCCGGCATACCGGAGGAAGGACAGAAGGTAGGATTTCGCTGTTGCACTGCCTGACGGTTGCATGCCGATCCCCGTGCCGGGAACAGGGCCGCCGGGCAAACGGCTCGGCAGCCTATTTGCGCTTTCTTTGGAATTGACGCGTCAGCTGGAACAGCCAAAGATTGAGGGGGGCACAGCGATTCCACGCAAAGCCCGCTCGGCGCCATATGCCGTGATCGAGCCTGCGTGTGCGTCCCTTCTGGAAAACCAGGACGGCCCTGCCCAGAATGTCTCTTCGCGTAAACGGCCCTTCACAATTCTTCTGCGCATCGCCGCGCAGGAAATACATTTCTCCTTCAATCCGGACGATGCGGTGCACAACGTAGCGCTCCCCTTCGGGCATGAGATCGCGCTGCGCCAGGACCACGTCTCCCGCCAGCGGCGCAGAGCGGATGGGTTCGATTTCCACCACATCGCCGCCGCGGATGAAGGGGAACATGCTGCTGCCCATGGCGGTCATGCGCACGCGCTGATTGCTTTCCAGAGCGGCCAGGACCAGGGGCATGAATTCGCCAGCGGGGATGATCATGTCCTGGGCCCCACGGAATGGTGCGCCTTCGATTCGAGCCGACGACGCAATGCAGCCCTGATCCCATCGAAAAGCCGTCGCCGACAGCCGGCGAATACGCCGGGCGGCCTATTCATAGCGACTCTTTCTCGCGCGGGCGATTTCGCACAGGTACGGCACGGCCTCGGTCAGCGTGCCCGTCTCCGACATCGACCATGCCGGGCATCGCCCACAATAGGAAAAGGCGTCACAGGCACTGCACTCCGATCCCGCCGGAGGCGCGGAATCAACGTATTCCTGCACCAGCTTCCACGCCTCGGGAAAACCGATCTCCAGCGGCCGGGCGGCCGGGTGGGGCAGAAGCAGGCATGCGTTCATTTCCCCCGCCGCATTGATCGCGAACGCGGCCTTTCCCGCCTGGCAATAGAAATTGTTGTGCCTGCCGGCGGCCGTTTCCCTGAGCGCCGCCTCCGTCCATTCGTCCGCCGTGGCGCTGTCCGTGGCCTCGAGCTCGATGCATTCCTCGGCGGACAGGCGGCAGTCTTCCACGTCCGAGGAAGATCCGTCCGGCCGCCGGGTGAGCAGCCAGGACGCGGAGAACGGCACGCCCCAGCCGTGCGCCATGCCGCGCATGGCCTCCAGTTCGCCCACGTTCCGCCTCGTGACGGTGGTCTTGAGCCCGAAAGTGATGCCATGAGACAGGAGGGCTTCCACGCCGGCCCTGCAGGCGGCAAAGCTGCCCGGCCTGCCGGTGACTGCCTCGCAGGTCGCCGCGGTCGCTCCGTAAAGGGTGATCTCGATGCGGCTCGGGGGTGCCTGGGCCAGGCGCGCCGCAATGTCCTTCGTGATCAGCGTGCCGTTGGTAAAAAGGGCAATGGACAGGCCCATACGCGTAAGTGGCTCATATATCTCAAAAAAGTCGCGGCGCAAAAAAACTTCCCCGCCTGTGAGAAGCAGGAAGACCATGCCGTGATCCACCGCCTGGCGGGCCAACTCCAACCACCCCGAAGCCGGAAGCTCCCTTGCGGCCTCCGCCATGTCTCCCGCGGCTTTGCGCACGTAGCACATCCGGCAGGACAAATTGCAGCGACCGGTCAGCTCGAAGGCCCCGTGGGCGGGTTGGCGGTGCACGGCGGCCCGCCTGAGCATCTCGCTGACCAACGCCCCGTATTGTGTAGGTGTCTGGGTCATGTCTTCAGCAACCCCAACCGCCCGAGCTCGTCCAGAAAAGCCTGAACATCGCCACGGGCACTGTCTTCGTCGATGTCGAACTCCTTCACGACCTCCGTCACCAGGTAATCGAGGGTGCGGTCCTGCTCGAGGAGCTCCCATACGATACGCCCCGTTGCATTGAGGGTTATCAGGGCGTTCATATCCAGCACCTTCGCGCCGAGCGGCACCAGAATGTCCTGGCCCCCGACATTTCGCAAGGAGAAGTCTTCACTTCTTTTCATGTCCGACGTCCTCTGCAGCAGACTAAAACGCCCGCGACAAATCCCTTTGCGCAGGCGTTCCCTCGGGCCGCCCCGATGACTACCACCGGCGGCGAGGCTCACTCGGTGAGTCCGCAGACCTTGATGGTGCTGAAATTACAGCCCAGTACCCGCTCCTCCAGCTGGACCTGGACGACGGACGCCTTGGGCGGCTCATAGGACTTCTTGCGGGATCCTTGATCTTTCATGGCTCTCCACCTCCTTTAATGCTACAGTATGGCATGTGCGGAAGAAGGGATACACGTGCGGCAACTATATGTGATCATATTCACTTTTGTCTGTCAAGTGAAATTTGAATGTGCTTGACAGCGTCCACAGCGGGTGATAACTTGATTCCGAGTGGCCTTACCGATTTGATATCACAAGATATTTCAGCCCTCAAACAGACGGCACCTATCGTCTGAAACATGCTTTGGTCCGTGACGTTGCCCGGTGGAACTGCGCGCGCCGGTCCGGCCGGCAGTCACGTCCTTCGGCATTCGCCTCAGTGGAACGCCTGAATCAGACCCGCTCATTCGAGGAGAAACGCTATGAAAAGAGCCCCCTGGATTGTCCTGTCGGCGCTCGCATGTCTGCTGGCGGCTTCCTCCCTCGCCTCCGCGCAGGACTCGACGGCGCCGAATCTCGTCGGCGTGTGGCGCGCCCAGGTCCCGACCCCCTGGGGACCAGCAACAGGCGAGACCGCCCTGATGCCCGACGGCCGTTTCACCAAGACATTCAGGGCCGGCCAGGTCTTCACCTGGGACACCGGCGTGTACACGGTCGGTCCCGGATACATACACTTCGATATCACGGACCACGAGCCCAAATGGTACAACGGTGTGCGCATGCACTGGGTCAAGAGCGAGACGGTGTTCTTTCAAATGGTCGGCCCGGACCAGATGCTCTGCGAGGACCGCGTAACGGGCAGCCGATGGCAGGCATTCCGCGTCCGATGATACGGGTGAGGACCGGGCGGGCGATCCGGACGGCCGGGCCGCCTCCACACTTGCCTCTCAATGGCCGCAGGGGCCTCGCAAGTCCCTCGCCGAACTTTCGTCGAGCAAAAGCCCGACGGTTTCCCTTCGACGTTCTTCGGGGTGGGAGCCGGCGCGGCCCGAAGCCCTTCGATTTCCGGATGGCCAACCGCCCACGGCGCTTCCCGGCAATCCTCGGTCAGTCTCCCGTCTGACTCGCGAACTCTCATGCGACCTGTCTTTATCCCTCAAAGAAATGCAACTTTTCAGGGCCGAACTTGTCAGAATACAGTGAGGATGTCGACGGCAGGCGCTCAAGCAATGCGCAGCCCATGTCGGCGAGGGATTCGAGTTTCGAAACCGACGCATTCGGCATAATTCTTCATCGAGGCGCTGGAACGGCCCAAGGAGTGAAAGATGAACGGACGGGTTCCCGAGGAAGTGATGCCCGGCCTTATGGGAAGGTTCTTCCCGGCTGTCTGGTTATTGATCGTGTTCTTGCTCGCATTGCACGGAACGGCCCTGGGTGACTGCGCCCCTCTGACGAAAGCCGCGGACGACCGGTTTGGCAAGGCTGAAGATTCCTATGCGGCGGGCAGGTATCGTGAAGCTTTGGAATTGCTTGACCAGGCGCTCTCGACGGACATTTACTGCCGCCCCGAGAAGGCGCACCTGGAACTGATCGGGGTGGCCGCCACCTACGAGGCTCTTGGGGACTACGCCATGGCCCTGGAAACCCACCGCCGGGACCTCGAGCTTGCCATCCGGATTTTCGGGGCCGACAACCCCGATACGGCGGTGTCCCACAACAACCTGGGGAGAATGCACCGGTACATGGGACAATACCCCGAAGCACTCGCGCATCTCGAGAAGGCCCTGGCCATACTCATCCGCAGCAGTGGACCGGACCAGGCCGACACCGCCGTATCTTACAATAACGCGGCTTCGGTCTACGAAGAGGCGGGCGATTACAGAAAAGCGCTCGAATACTACGAGAAATCGCTGAGCATCAGGCTGAAGGTCTTCGGACCGGAACACCCGGCCACGGCAACCGCCTTCAACAACCTGGGCGGGATCTACAAAGCCATGGGCCAGTACGAAAAAGCCCTCGAAAACCTCAACAAGGCCTTGCCCGTCTATATAAAGACCTACGGTCCCGAACACTCCAGTACAGCCATCACTCACAACAACATAGCATCGGTTCACAAGGCCCTGGGCCGATACCCCGAAGCACTCGAACACTACCGAAGGGCGCTCGAAATCGATCTCAAGACCAGCGGTCCGGATCACCCGGCCACGGCGGTGACTTACAACAACATTGCCGCCACCCACGAGAGCATGGGAGAGTTCGAAAAGGCACTGACGTATTTCGACAAGGCACTGTCGATCCAGTTGAGCGCGCTTGGCTCCGATCATCCCGCCACGGCGAGGACCTACAACAATCTGGGTTCGGTTTACCAGTCCACCGGCGAATGCTCCAGGGCGATCGAATATTACCGAAAGGCGCTGCCGGCCGCGCTGCGGTCCGGCGACGCCCAGCTTCAATGGAATGTGCTCGCCGGAATGAGCTCGACCTTTTCGAAGCTCGGCAATCCGAACGTCGCCATCCTCTTCGGAAAACAGGCGATCAATGCAATACAGGCCATGCGGTCCTCCATGGCGAGCATGGACATGTCCCTCCGGAAAAGCTTCATTCGCGACAAGGAAAACGTCTACAAGCGCCTTGCGGCACTGTTGACGGACATGGGCAGAATTCCTGAAGCACAGCAGGTGATGGACCTTCTGAAGGAAGAGGAGTTTTTCGAGTTTGTGCGAGGGATGGAGGTCTCGCAGGCCGGCGAAGGGGTCGGCTACAGCGAGGCCGAAAAACCCTGGGTTGAAAAATTCGCCCGGATCAGCGATCAAATTGCACAGAGAGGCGCGGAATATGCGGAAATCAGGAGAAAAGCCAAGAGCAGCGAGCTTACCGAGGAGGACAGGAAGAAGCAGAAGGAAATCCTGTCCGATCTGGAGACAGCGAGCCGCACCTTCGAGGCTTTCATCGACAGGATCTCCGCGGAATTCGAGAAAACCGCCGGGGAAAAAGCCGCGGAGCTGACGGAAAAGAGCCTGCGCGACCTGAAATCCTTCCAGTCCCTCTTGAGGTACCTGGGAAACGGGACGGTCGTCGTCTACTATCTCGTGACCGAAAAGAAACTGATCGTCATACTGACGACTTCGGAAACACAACTTGCAAGAGAGACAGACGTCAGCGCCATCGAGCTCAATCACATGATCTCGAACCTCAGAAAAGATCTTCTGTGCCCGTCGAAAGACCCCCGGCCCGCTTCCAGGAAGTTGTTCACGGCTGTCCTGGGCCCGATTTCCCGCGACCTGGAGCAGGCGGGCGCCACGACACTCCTGCTTTCCCTTGATGGAGCACTCAGATACGTTCCTTTCTCCTGTCTCCATGACGGCGAGAAGTACCTGATCGAGCGCTATACTCCCGTGGTTTTCACGCCCGCCAGCCGTGACAGGCTGAGGGATTCCCCTTCCCTATCCTGGCAAGTTGCCGGGTTCGGGGTCGCGGACAAGGTGAGCGACCATTTCAGAGCCCTGCCTTCGGTTCGATATGAATTGCACAGTATTGTCGGGCAGGAGGGCAAAGGCGGCGTTCTCCCGGGAATCATCAAACTCGACGGCGAGTTCACGGTTGACGCCATGCGCGAGGCGCTCCTTCGCGATTACCCCGTGGTGCACATCGCCAGCCATTTCGTCTTCCAACCGACTGCCGAGGAATCTTTTCTGTTGATGGGTGACGGGTCTCAGCTGACTTTGGATAAAATCAAGCACCAGGGCTTCCGGTTTGACGAGGTGGACCTGCTGACCCTTTCGGCATGTGAAACCGGGCTGGGCGCACGCGATGCGGACGGGCGGGAAGTCGAGGGATTCGGGGTACTTGCACAGCGCAGCGGGGCAAAAGGGGTTATCGCATCTCTGTGGTCCGTTGCCGACAGGAGTACGGGACTGCTCATGAAGAAAATGTACGAAGCGCGCGCGGGGAATCCCTCCACAAACAAGGCCGAGTGCCTGCGCCGGGCCCAACTGGTATTGCTTCGGGGAGAAGAGGAGAAAGAGCCATCCAGCGAGCCGCCACCCCAGCAGGAGGTCAGGCAGTCGCGCGATTGCGGCGGGAGGAACAGCCCGTCCTTTGAAACACCTCCGTCGGCACCTTACGCCCACCCATATTTCTGGGCGCCCTTCGTTCTGATGGGGAATTTCAGGTAGGAAAGCGCCGGGGGCCGGGAAACCCGCCCGCCTCGATACCCTGGCGAAAGCGGTCACCCCCGCCCCCCCGGATACGATCACGAAGCACCCAGCCGATGGCGGGGGCTTGCTGCAACCGATCCGCGCGTTCAGAACAGAATCCAGGAGACCAGTCCGCCTTCCTGAAAATTGAACGCTATTCCCGAAGTCTCGTAGACCAGCGTGAATCCCGACAGGGACTCCAGGCTCCTGTCCGGATCGCCATATCGTGCAACGACGTCTTCCTTGGAGCTCCCCATACCGATGTTCCTCGCCGTTCTTCCGGAGAAATCCCTGAATGCCAGGATCAGCCCGATCTCCTTGTTCTGTGAGACGGTCATCAGATGGTTCGCGAACCGGTTGACCTTGTAGGGATAACGCTCCAGGGGCACGTTTTCCGTCTCCGGAGCCCCCCAGTCTCTTGGGACTTCCTCGTCATAGGCGCCTGTCTGAAGGCCCAGTACGTTCTCCCGCTCGTGTTCGACGCCTTGAGGAGAAGAGTCCGCCGGACTTTCGACACCCAGGGTTTTCCTTGCCGCGACCGCCCACGGACTCTTCCTGTCCAGCTTGAGATATTCCAGCCAGAGTTTCCTGCACTCACTTTCATCGCCCTGTTCCAGTGAGAGCCGTCCGAGGTTATACAGCGCCAGGTCGTAGGCTGGGTCGATCTTGAGTGCCTCGAGGAAACAGCCTTTGGCTTTCTCGGGGTTTTCCGTGTGGAAGAACGCCACGCCAAGAGTGTTCAGCGCCTCTTTTCGAGCCGGGGCAATTCTGAGGGAGTCCTTCAACATGACCACCGCCCTGTACGCATCACCCTCCTCGCCTCTCAGAATAAGCGCGCAGGCCAGATTGTCATATGACCTGACGTACCCGGGATCCTGGCGGATGGCCCGCTGATACAGCTCAATAGCCTCCTTCAGATGCGCTCCGAACAGGTACTCGGCGTCCTCCGCCCCCCGTTGAGCAATGTCGCCGGCCCGGGTTCGCGGATCGATGGCGACCGACATTCTGAAAAGAGGGGGCGCCCCTCCCGCCTTGCCCGCATAATACTTCATTGCCAGTTGATGGTGGCTCGCGGCAAGATTGTGGGCGACCTCGCGGCTCGGAAAGGTGGCAAGAAACCTCCTGAATGCGGAAATAGCCCGGTCATACTGCCCTGTCCGGTAAAACGCCAACCCCAACTCGAACATCTCCAGGTTTTTGAGTACCTGCCGAAGGCGAGCCTTTACCGTTCCCGCCCTCTGCTCCGGGGTGGGGTGATCGGGATCCTTGGGCACATTGACGGAATAGGCCGGGTCAACAGCTTGCAGCCACTCGACGAAGAAGTTGACCTTATCATCATCCACCACGGCTCTGGAGTCGAATCCGGCCATGGCGGCGTATATGATCCCATGCTCATCGGCCTGGAGCTCCTTTGCCAGGACTTGATCCGTCGCGCCTGCTATCGCTCTCAGTTCCGCGAGAGTCTTCGCATCGGCCCGATTCCCGGCTTCGGCCGTCTTCAGGGCGTTGAAGAACTTCATATGCCAGAAATCATCTTTGAGCAGATGCGCCAGTTCATGCCCGAGCACGAAGGCCAGACGGTCATCGGCAGCCTTTGTGTCCCTGGAGCAGATGTCAAGGGTCCTGCCGGAAATGATGACCGCCCCATCGGGTATGGCTACGGGGAGAGAAATATTCTTGGGTTCGGTCTTCGAGATGAAAAGCCTCGGCACCACACCGGGCCGGCTCCCGGCGGCATTGACCAGGCGGCTGAAGATTTCGTGCGCTCTCTTTGCCCGAGCATCGTTTTCCGGCTTTATCTCTTCATAATGGCGCTGCCAGAAATCGATCGTTTCCATGGGGTTTTCATAGGATTGGATCCAATCGGGAAAAACTGGAATGGCGAATAGAACAACGAAAAAAAGTTGCAAGGCTCGCATCCCGTTTCTCCTTCAGTGCAACCGAGTCACCGGCGATATGCAGTCAGGCGCGATCCGCGGCCTTCTGCGGGAAGCCTGAGTGACGATATCAGCTCAGCAGTTGCTCGATTTGTGTGACAAGCTGAAGAACCTTTTGCGTATCCTTGTCCGTGATGTCCGCCTTACCGGATATGGCGGCGATTTCCTCCAGGGCGTCGACCACTCCCTTCGGAGCGTCCATCCGCTTGAGCTCGGAGGTAAAATAGCTCAGAGTCGCCGGCTGCCTCAAGAGCTCCCTGTCCCCCGACGCGGCGGTCAGGCTCATGTTCACCAGCCAGGCGCCGGCTCTGAATAGAGTGAGTTTGTCTTCCGATTGCGCCCTGGCGTATTCCTCGAAAAAGGGCTGGAACAGAGAGAGAACAGTAACCAGATACTCGGGAGGATATTTCGCGTTTTCGATCATATTGCGCGCTTTTGTAATGAAACCGTAGAGCGAGGAGGGAGCGCCCATCTTGACGAACTCACCTTCGATGACCTCGAGCCGTTGCGACGCGAGCTCCCCTTTCCCGCCGGTCACATAAGCGAGCGCTTCCGTATAGAGAGCCCCGATAAGGAAAAATCGCGCCTCGTCCGATCTGGCCGCAAATCCGTAGGTCGAGGCCCTGCTTTGGAGCGGGGAATGCTGTTTGGCCATATCCCCTATATTCCCGGTGGACCTTATGCCGGATTGAAACGCATGGGAATTGAAATAGGGCATGGGGCCGTCCGACTTATAGGTATTCGGGTCAAAACCATCCTGCGAAAGCACCCCTGCCGGTACCAGCAGCAACAGAACTGAAAATATCATTACGAGCTTCATCCGTTTCATTCTTGCCTCCTACCAGACCAATCGATACGTTTTCAAACCGAAATTCACCGGCTTGTTATTGAAATTCAAAAGGACTATCGAGTACTGTTCCGGATAATTCGAGCTCACGAACAAAGGCAAATACTGCTTGTGCTTCATCCTGGCGAACCCCTTCGTTCTATTCTGCGAGTCCAGCAATACCATACAAATATTTTCCGAAGGCGATTCGACCAGAAACCCATAGTCAGTCAATGCAAGGCTTTGAAAGCCGGCTTTCCAGGCGCCCGGGTCAACTTCATTCCCCTTCTGGCGTGCGGGCTGGATCTGGCCGGTCACTCCATCCAACTGCTGAGCCTTGTTCACGATCAATTCCACATTGGGCGGGAAAATCTGCTCCAGGGACAGAAGTCTGTTGAACTGCGGGTCTGCGAGCAACTTCTTTGCCTTGTTTATGGGAATGGCATAGAAAAACCCCGTGCTGCCGCCGTAAGCCGGGTTCACCATAACGGCCGCATTGATTCCTATCACCTCGTTTCCGCGGTACAACGCCCCCCCGCTGTTGCCGGACGTGATCGTGGCGGTGTGGTTGATCCTTTCGGTCTGCTTGAGGTCATTTCTGACCACCTGGCTGACACTTCCCTCGGTGATGTTGAGTCCCATGCCGAGGGGGTTGCCCACGGCCAATACCTTGTCCCGGGGTTCAACCGTGTTGGAGTCGCCGAGCACGCATGAGGGAAAGCTCTTCTGGCCGCTTATTTTCAATATGGCTATATCGTTTGGAAGATCGTAGACTTTGATATTCCGGATCTCGAACCGCGAACCTTCCTGAAACAGGGCCTCGCCCCTGAAACTCTTGCGGGCGACATGGTAGTTCGTAACGATCGTTCCTTCCTCATCGACCAGGAAGCCGCTCCCGAATGAGCCCGCCTCCATGAGCTCCACCCCGTTGCCGTTCGGCTTTCCATTCGCGTCCTGCTTGAGCCCGGACGCGAAATCGAACTGCGTCATCTTCAATGCGACATTCCGAGCCCCCAGTTCCTGGTTCGATGGAAAGTCGGCCGCCTGTCCACCGCCGTGAAAGCCCGAATGGAAGATCAGCGCCGAAACGGCCAGCACAACCACGATAAAAGACCTGTTCATTGATCGCCTCCTCGCCACCTGTGCAAACGTCCGGTTGTGATGTTGCCTTTCCATTGAATTTGACAGTACCGGAAAAGAAAAGTTCCTGTGTACCCCAAAAGGAATTTCTTGCCGTATTGACGAATGTCCCGTCGGTTCAAAAGCACACAGCGTGAGATCCGCTCCGGAGCGGCAGGAGCATGTGAAGTGGGTGTCCGAAAGGGTTGTTTTAAAACCCTAAAATCATCCTTACGCCCTGTCAAACACAAAAGTCGGCCCACAAAAAAATTCTGCGTCGAGGGGGAAAATTCGGGAACCTTTCCGGGGCTTCCTTGTCAGAACGGGTAAAGGGCAAGCAAACAGAATGGAGGGCCAGGTCATGCAACCAAATGAAACAAGAAGATCACGCGATCGGAAAAAGTCAACTCCACTGACAATGATCTTTAAACAACATCATATGAAAGAGGACTTCGGGTACTCGGAAGATTGCGGTTGGGAACTTGAGCTTCCTGAAACACTTAATCTTCTGCGAGAAAAAAGAGTGAGAAATGTCGCGAACATGATATTCGCGCTCGTACTCATGATCGCAGGTGCAACAATGACCGTCCCGGCGGTAAGCGCTGCCTGTGCCTGAGGCTTCGCCGAGGGCGAGTGTGGAAGAGCCGTCAAAGAGAACATGACGGTCCTGGAGTGAAAGAAATACCCCATAAAGGAGGAAATGGAGATGAAAACGCTGGAATCCCAAAGGAAACCCTACGAACCGCCCAAGGCCGCCGTTGTCCGCGTACAGCTCGAGGAGCGGGTGCTCGGATGCCTGTTCAGCACCATCAAGTACTGCGGGCTCACCGAATAGGAACGCAACGACCCATCTCATCGGGACAAGGTCCCTTACAGGAGGAAATGGAGATGAAAACGCTGGAATCCCAAAAGAAACCCTACGAACCGCCCAAGGCCGCCGTTGTCCGCGTACAGCTCGAGGAGCGGGTGCTCGGATGTCTGTTCAGCACCATCAAGTATTGCGGGCTCACCGAATAGGAACGCAACGACCCATCTCATCGGGACAAGGTCCCTTACAGGAGGAAATGGAGATGAAAACGCTGGAATCCCAAAAGAAACCCTACGAACCGCCCAAGGCCGCCGTTGTCCGCGTACAGCTCGAGGAGCGGGTGCTCGGATGCCTGTTCAGCACCATCAAGTACTGCGGGCTCACCGAATAGGAACGCACTGACCGCGATCTTCGGGACGGCCCGATAAACGCCCGCGCAAGGCAATTTGTCGCGGGCGTTTTGTCGTTTTCGGCAAGGGATGTGTGTGTGCCCTGCCCCCGAAAGACCGGTCCCCATGTGAATCTCGGATTCCGGAATCGCGGCGCACCTTGGAGCCGCCATAAGTCATCGTGATAACGCTCGGCCCGGAACAGCCCGGAGTCGGCTTGAACACGCCACCTTCCCGGCAGCCGCGGCCGCAAGAGGCACCGGGAATGATCCTGATTCCTCCTTGAAACCCTTACCAGATTTCCCCGAGCATCTTTCGGGCGATTTCGTCGGGTTCGATGGTGTAGGCACCACGGAGGAAGAGATTTCTGATCGCCTCTATTTTCTTGAGCCGCATTTCTTCATTCTTTGTTTCTTCCGTTATCTCAATGACATGAGCCGCAATGCACGTCTCACCGCCACCTGTCGACACGATTGCTTTCCCGTGTCGGGCCTTGCCGTCGACCTTCTCCACCGGCCGGTTCGCACGGGAACCCGGAAGGTCCGGGTTTTTCTCCACTCTCATCAGCATACCTTTCCGCCGGAGTTGCGCCTATCGTCCTACCACTGCCAGCGAATAACGCCGGAATTGCCCCGGGGAGTCACGATCCGTTTCCGTAACGATGTGCAGGACTTTATAGCCGTGTTCTTCGACATAGTGATTCACCGATTCTTCAAATCGCTTGCCGTCTATGTTGAATCGACAATGTTTACAGTCGGTTGCGGTGTTGGTACTTATGTGCACCGCATGCGATATGCCCGCTCGAACGCTTTCGTTCGCCATCCGACTTCCTCCTTTCAGAAGTTTGTCCTTTTCGCTGATTCCCGCCGGGCACGCGGTGCCGCGCACAGGGCGATCAGGGACACGTAGACCATCGAGGATGGATGATCTCTCCCCCCGTCAACACCGTCCCCGTCGATACCGCAGGATGCGACGGCGGGAGAACAGGCTCCGCCCTCCGCAAGACCATGTGCCGCTCCTGAATTCAGCTTGCCCGGCGGCACAGGGATGAAACGGTTGCGACTCTTTGTGTCGTCGTGGATTCCACCGCCGCCGGGATCCGCGGCCTTCACCGGGTCACGGGGCAGTGCGGTTGAAGCCCGGTATACGTCGGCAGCGATTGTGAGAGCAACCGCGACAATGACCACGAAGGCCGCCATCCAGGCAAAACACCAGGGATCAATGAGGGGGAAAAGCAGCGGTCCATTTCCAGCCAAGCTTCACCTCCCGAAACTTACGTGACCTGAACTGAGGACAAGCAACGCACATCCGGCATTGCCGGCTGAAAATGCACGATTGAAATGTCGTGGAAAGGCATTATGACCGAGACTCCCGCCAGGGTCCTGGACCACGGCAATCCTTCGCACGAATCAAGGGTCACGAGGATCGCGCAGTTGAATTGAGCAATATGTATGCCGCTTTTGCAGCGAGACCGCCCGCTGGGACGATCGTCGGTTTCCAGCCGGCTATTCATTTGAAAAGACTTGGAAAGACTCTGAGTCGGAAGTCGGCGGGGGATCGAGCGTCTCGAGGCATTCCCGCTGCGGCAGGCCGGATCTTCCGGGAAGAGTGTAGGGAATACGGTACACTCGTGTATACGATTTCCTACACAGTGGGATCGGAGATTGACTGGTCGTGTCGGAAAACTCTCGTACCACGGGCTTTCGACACGCGCGATATTCTGATCTCACAAAAAGGCGCAACCGGCTTGAAGAATCTTCTCCGACTGCGCTTGAACACACAGGAAGGTTCCAGGTTCAGCCGGTCAACGAATCCCGCATACCGTCAGGAATCCGGCCGGCCGCACAGGCAGGACTCCAGCCCTCCCAGCGCCAAGGGGCTTTCCGGGCGCAGGCAGCGGGCCGGGCCGTAATCGGATGCGCACCATGGAGAGCGGAGACGAGCCGTCTGAGTCGATTCAGAGCGTCGATTCACGCTCTCAACGAGCAAGTGTTGATGACGCTCCGTATGTGTGATCCCAGAGATCAATAGGTCACTTTCGGCTCGAAGAAAAAGAAAACCCCCCTCACTTGGATCACAAGCCTCCGGTCGCCCAGGCGCATGTATTCCTGGAAACCCGGGAGGCTGCAGTCGGTCCTGACCACCTCGATCAATTGATCGGTTAACTCCAAATCCTTTGGAGCGATCTTGTAAACCCGTTCCAGGTAGGCACTCAGTTTCTCCTTCGTCCTCCTGAACCGGATGCCCTCGCAGGCTTTCCTGTCAAAGACGATTCGGTCTCCGCGTATATCCAGCGGCTTCGCGAGCATCGCCTCCGCTTCGGCCCGATCCATGGAGGCCGCCGGGCTCGATACAAATCCCGAGATCCGCCACAGTACTCGGATTTCTTCGCCGCTTCCCGTGAGCTTGAGGCTATCCGTCGGACTCCGCTCCGTCCGGTTCCCTTGGGAAGCGAGCGTTTCCATCGGCTCACCGGCAAGGAATTTTTTACCGAAACCAGGGTTGCACAAAGCTAGGAAAACCAGCGGCAACACAAGACCGCAATGCATCAGGATCATGCTCTCCCATTCCTCTCCATGGATGGCCCAAATCAGAGCCTTGAAAAAGGCCGGCCCCCCTTCGTCATTCTCTCGAACCGCCATGATCGGGGGCTCACAATAAACCGTGAAAAGATGCCCTGCCGGGGGCGTTTTCCCACAGTGCCCGAGAATCAGGCTTCGACATTGCCTCTAAGGCAGGCATCCGACCGTCGAGGGCCTGACGGCCCCCGGCCTTCGCCCGGGCGGAGACTCAATTCCCCGGGGGACAAGGAAACCCGCTTTCCCCCGGGCCTTCCGAGCCTCTGCGCTCCTTGGGGTGACGTTCGGTGCGGCTTCTTCGACACACCTTTATGCTGCGCTTTTCAATTTGCCGCTTCCCCCGGACTCCATTCCTCCGAACCGGGCCTGCCCCGTCGCAGCCATTTCCCGTCGCAGCCCCTGTCTTACGTCGACGGCGGATAAGAGCCGTTCCAAATGAAAACAGCTTTCATCCCCGTTCCAGGGCGGGCACTCCTGCTGCCGATCTCCGGCCCGGAAGGCAAGACGTGCCTGGCGACATTCGTTTCATTCTTCCCACTGGCCGGTTTCTTCACCATCGTGAGAAATTCTCAACTCTTCCGGTGAAGAGGGCTCACCTGCGTCGCCCACCGCGCTCGAACCGCCCAGTAAAACGTCCAGTCTTGCCCAGTCAGCCGACATTCTTTCCACAACGTCGTTTCGATACATGGCCAGACCCACATTACCGGTCTTGAACGTCTTGTCGGTTCCGCTCCAAACCAGCTTGCCGTTGATCAGGAATTTCATGCTGGCTCCGACTGCAACCACCTTCAGCACGTTCCAATCGCCTTTCTTGATGGCTGTGGTGGTTGTCCAGCCTTTCAGAGTATAAGGCGTTCCCGACTTTCTTTTGAATACTCCGAATTTTCCCCTGTCCGTATATCCAAACAGGTAGGAATTCTGCCAGGCGTTATTCGTAGTGTAAGTCGTTGGATTTCCTCGGATCAAAATTCCATTGGTGAAGTAGGAACCGTCCCCTGCTTCGTTGCGCCTGATCCTCACGGAATATTCGAAACTCACATAATTTGTATTCTGACTTATTGTCGACCACTTATTCGTTTGGCCATTCGTATAGAGAGTTCCTTTATAGATCCCCCAATTTCCACCGGGTCTCTTTGTCCAACCCTTGGCGCTGGTGGTGAATGGATAATAGAAACCCCCGGTGGATTTAATGTTCCACCCAAGGTCCCTCAACAGCCCTCGTGCAACCGGCCCCGGATCGTGGATGGCTTCCCCCGCGCTGATGGCATAAACCATCAACTCGTTTGTCGTATCATTGAATGTCGTATAGTCGAGATGGGAGTAACTCGAGCCCGGCGACCATGTGCCGGGGGTATATATCCTGACCGTATTTCCCCCGTTGGCCGACTTGGCGTATGTGCCGTGGAACCACACACCGGATTTCAACGCCGTGGCCAGGGCGGTGGTGCCGTTGCCCAAATCCGTCAGGTAGGTCCCTGCGCCGTTTTTCATCTTTACGTCGTAGATGTTCGGGTTGATGGGCTCCGTTTCATACCCGTAGTATCCTTTCCCGCTCGACACGTCCATGGAACCGGCGAAGTTCAGTCCATGGCCGATTTCATGCAGCACCACGCTCATCAGGTCGTGCTTGTTCGAAGGGGTGGCCCCATCCGTGCCATAGTACCAACTGAAATTTTTGTTATAGGTGATGTACATGTCCTTGGAGGTTGAGCTCAGGTCCTTGCCGGCCATTGCATTGGCCAGCGACCCCATGTACCAGGTGGCGGTCCGTTTTGCCCCGGCGAAGTTGCGGTGGAGCGGCCCGCCGCCGGAATAACCCAGGGTCGTCGACGATGCCAGGCTCGCCCAGCAGGCCCTGATCGTGATGGGAACCGTGGACTGAACCGTACTGGCCCAAATGGCCGCAGCGGCATTGAAAGCTGTTTTTGCCTCTGCGGGAAAATCGAAACATGGCTCATCCCACGGATCCTTTTCCCCGGCAGCATAATAGCTGATGCTGAATGAGGATACGGCCTTGCTCGGGTCCAGTCTTCCCAGTTCCACAGGCGGTGGCACATAACGCACATTCACCGGGTTCACGGGATCGGCAATCACGACCCTTGCCGGCACCCCGCGCCGGACGGTATTCCCGTCCGCCAGGAGTTGCGACTCGAGCGGAGGCGGCACATAGTAATCCAGCTTCCCCGCCCCCTGGTCGGCCGGATCGGCTTCCCGACGTTCCTGCGCCGTCACGGACCCGCCCGGAGCAACCAGTAACCCGAACAGCAATCCGACGATGGCGATCGTCGCCATCACGTGTCTCGTTCTTTTCATCGCTGCCTCCCCTTTCCATGGTTGGAGTTTCGCAGGCCTTTTTGAAGTGTTACCCCTTTGCCACGCTCCGTCCGAATTGATCGAAACGAGCTTCTTGCACCCTCTGGGAAAACCCTGCCGTCATGAGTGCGACTGTCTCTCTGAATTTCTCACCCGGCTGCGTTTCGTTCAAATTGGGAAAAAGGCAGTTCACACGACGGCACGAGGCCTCCGGACAGCTTTTCGGGGCGATTGAAATCCCGCGTGTCAGAAGACGGGGGAAGAAGACGAGGTGATATGCGTATGCAACTTCCGTTCATGGAAGACCGCTCCGTGCGCCGGCGGCAAGGAAGCGATCGTGGTGGCTGCGGCCGTAATCCTTTCAACCTCGGCGCACGAGCGAAACGTGCCGGCGCGCTCGATCGCGATGCTCGAAAATCCGCTTCTTCAGAATAGGATTCCGATGATCGACTTATCTGGACGCCGGTCCTCATATGTTCGCTCCCTTCGGCATAAAGGGACACCCGGGGCTGGACGAAGCTCAGTTTCATATCAGAGCAGCCAGGTGCGAATCCACAAGCTCGAATCATATACGAATTTTTTAACCACAGATCGAAATGGCGTCAATCAGGAGTTGCTTGATTCGATGCATCGATTCCTGGAATAGGCGCACATTACGGAGTTGCTGGCCGACGATATGCCGGATTTGCAGGCGCGGCGCAACACGTGAAAATCACCTGGAAAACAGGTTCCATCGCCGCGTGACCACGACCGTTGGGCCGGCCGGGCCCGAACGTGCAGTGCCTTGAAATCTTCGCCGTGATTGTGCAATATCATCCATAAGGCGGAGTGGGTGCGCTTTCCCGGGCGGTAACGCCGGCGGGAAGTGGAAGGTGACACTGTATTCGTTCATGAAATGGTCCTGAGCAACGAAAGAGGCTTGCTCAGAAACCTCACCTACGCCATCCGCTTCCATGATCCCGCACAGATTGCAGCGTTGCTGAACCGGACCGGATTCAAAAGCGTCAGGGTCCTCACCGACTTGTCACTACACCGCACGCCGGGCGATTACGGATTCGTGAACCGTCGCATGATCGCTCTCGGGCGGAAGGCCTGATCGTTTCCCGCGCGACTCCGTCGCACTCCGGCAGGCACACGGCCGTCAAACCAATATGAGGGGAAAAGGACGCGGGATCGGGCGTCGATGCCGATGTCACGTAGTGGGCGATTTTTTGCCGAACAGACGTCCGAAGAAAGCGAACACCTTCTTGATCCCACGCCACAGCTTGGGAAGCATCCAGATGGCGATGAGAATGAAGAGGATCAGGAGACCCAGGAACACCCAGGGATAATGGAGCGCCGTCCAGATTCCGCCGACAACCATCACATCCTCCGTGACGGATGCTGTCCAGTTGGTGACGGGCTCCGGTGAGGTGTTGATGAGCACTCTGGTACCGGCTTTCGTGGCGTGGGACACGGTAGCCAGACCACCTCCAAGCAGGCCTGCGGCCACCGCCAGCGCAGGATCGACGGAACCGACCGCCCCGGCGGCCAGAATCGCCCCGGCGGGAATGCGGATGAAGGTGTGCAGCGTATCCCATCCCGTATCCACACCCGGGACTTTATCAGCAAAAAATTCAACAATATACATTATCACGGCCGCACCGATGACAATCGGGTTGGCCAGAACCGCAAGCTCCGGAGGAAGCACGATGCTGCCCGTGGCGCCAAGGATTCCAAGCGTGAGAATCGCGGCGTACAGGTTGAGGCCGCTGGCCCAGCCTACGCCCATGGTCAGTGCTAAGGTGTTGACGATCTGGTTGAGTTGGTCCATGGCCTTCCGAAAATGAAAATCCACGTGATCGAATCGATAACTTGCCGTTTATCTGAGGATCTTTGGTTAGCACCCGCCGAACCACCTGTCAAGGACGATTTGCAGCGCCGCAATCTCACGGAAGGGTATTGCCGGCATTGCCCGGAAGCACACAGGAGCAAGTCCAAGCGCAGGAGCTCTATTCGATCTTTCAACCGCGACATCGATCGCCTGGGAGCAAGGAAGCACCGGGTCGCGGGAAGCTTTCGGCGGACGTTGCCGCCTCGACCGCCCTCGTGCATTTGAACGCTCCTCGTTCCTCGCTGCGCCCGAGCGTCGGTCCGGCAACCCGCACGCGCACTCGAACCCGGCCCCGAGCGCGGAGGATTGCGCATCGGCTTCCACGCGATCCCCCCCGGGCCGCGGGCTCTTCCGCCGCGAATACCCGTGGAAATGAAGGACCCACGGGACCTGTAGGTTCCATCGGGAAGGCCATGCCCGAGTCTGGAGGGATATGCATGCAGGGGTGTACTGAATTCCCTACACTCTCCCCCCTGAAAAAAACCCGACGTCCGCAACGAACTCATCATGCATCGTTTGACTTTCAGGCCTTTCGACGGACGATTTGACAAATCCATTCAGACACATGACGGGTTGGATATCCCGCACGGATTGCTTTTTCGGTAATGCGGCATCGATATTGCACCCCTTGCCCGCGGCATTCTCACAAGACATCGATTTTCTCAAGAGAACGTTGCGGTTCACGGCCGCGGGCCGGGTCTTCGGCCATGAACCCTTTCCACTATATCGGGACTGCGCGCTTTCAGTCTGCGGTGTTGGAATGCGTTCGTTTGCCCGAATTCGGGTCACAAGAACTTACGGAGGTAGAGCATGACCGAAAGCAGAGCGTCGTTCGTCCCAACAACGACATTCCGGCGTATCCGCCGTTTGACGACTTTCCTGGTTGCCCTCACGGCCGCCCTCTCCATCGTTCCCGAAGCCTTTCCGGCTTCAGTCACCCTGTCCTGGAATCCCGTGTCGTTCAAGAACCTTCGCGGCTACAGAATCTATTGCGGCACATCGCACCGCAACTATTCCCGCCGCGTGACGCTGGGCAAGGTGACTTCCGGAACGG
>Ga0228536_1001218_pt1 | contig 27655 bp, 21 predicted proteins | sample SJ1Smetagenome_FD_168611 | JGI IMG/M metagenome (GOLD analysis project Ga0228536, IMG submission 168611) | Enriched culture of PCE-dechlorinating microbial communities from Ithaca, New York, USA - SJ1.S | ecosystem: Engineered > Modeled > Simulated communities (microbial... > Unclassified...
TTGTACGTTATTTGAAGGGAAACGTAAAAGTAACCAATTCAAATCGTGTACAAGAAATTCAGCACATATATTATTAAATATAAAATACTTACAAACAAAAATATTATTTTAACGGGACACTAGTGTTTCCTTCTATTTCATTTCTGTTACCTTTGGGTGCTTTATTTTTAACAATCAGATTTTCGGCATACATAGCCTGGATTTTCGCATTTTTCCCGCCACTGACCATCATCTCGGGATAACCCATAATAAGTTTTTCATTGTCGATAAGGATACTTACCCTACTGTTAGGGTGAATAACGAGCGGTTTTGTGCCAAGGATAAACCCTTCGTCTTTTTCAATGCCTGAGACCCTCCTGATTTTTTGAAAAGGGATGCGTCTTTCTTTTAAAATCGGCACTCTTTGAGGAACCAACAGTTTTCCACCGGAATAAAGAATTCCCCCTGCATGTTGAGTTCCGCGCCCTCCGGCAACATCAGCCCATTGAGCAGGTACCCAATTCGCATCATTGTAATCCAACGTTTCCCATCCCCATGGATATTGCTCACCGCTGATACTGTCTGTAGGATTTCCCAGATATAAACCAAAATCAATGGCACTTCGATCGAACATCCAGTCAACGATTTTCGGGAAAATCGCTTTATTGTGTAAACATTTCCAACTTTCTCCCGAAGTGTTTATTATTTCCTCCTTTTCAGAATCTCCTTGCAGGACAAAAGAAGTCATTTGGGAAAAGTAAGAAAAAGAACGGTTGTGCCCCCAATTGACCACTTCTGCCGCGACCACATTTTTCCCCTCTTGAAGATACTTGGCAATATCCACCGATTCATAAAACCAATGCGACAAATCGCCTCTTGCCGGTCCTCGCAAAACATACTCCCCATTCACAAAAAAACGATAATGATTATCAGCAGAAAGATGAATTAAAAAATGATCGGGCTTTTCGTTCATTTCAAAAATTTTCCTGAATAAAACCACCGCATGAGATTGAGGAGCTACCTCAGGATGCATAATCCACTGAGCTTGCCATCTAACCGGATGAACAGCCATTAAAAACTGAGGAAACAAGATAATAAGCCATAAAATTCTTTTCATTCTTCTCATTCTTTTCTGTATGTTGTTCTATTTTTAATTAATTCATACCACGAAACAAAAAACCGTTATAAACAAACGCATTATTTTTTCAGATCGGCATAGCTTATCAGCTCTATCCTTTTTTTTTGGATAACCCTTTTTACTTTTTCACTCGTAAAAACACGGGTTACCCATCCTCGATCTTCTCCTACGTTTTGATAACCCGGATGCCCCACCGTTTCCATCTCTTCCGTATTTTTTGCAGGATGTTCAACGAAAAGATATTTGCCGGCAGTAAGCTTTTCCAGATTCTCACAAAATATGTCAATACGCTGTTCAAATGGAACATTGTTTCCCCAGCCTGAAAAATACTGGAGTTCCTCGATATCGACATCGAGACCATATTCTTTGGCCAATTTGGACACTAATTCGCCTATTTTTGGATCGAGCTTGTCAAAACCCATATGGATTGAGAGATGAGTAATATTCGAAACATTGCTCATTGCAAGATCGATTTGAGCACGCAATTCCTGTTCGATTTCCCCTAATTCCCAATTCGATTCGGAAATAGAAGAATGAGGAGGGAAGTCATTATTTTTCCAAACCATAGGGAAAAAATAGCCGTCTTTATCGACTAAATTGGGGCAATGGGTTAAAGGACGCCATTTTACATCACTCCATTCACTGGTTAACGTTAAATGAATTCCCACATCGCAACCCGGATTTTCCTTTAGTATTTTTACTGCTTCGGGAAACCACGAACAAACAGGCATAAGCTCTATCGACCGAACAATTCCTTCCTGATACGATTGAATACATCCAATATTGGCAGCATGAAATGAACCCATATCGTCGGCTCTTACAAGGAGATAAATTTTTTGATCGTGCTGAGCAAAACCAAAAAAAATCGTCATTAAAAAGGTTAAACTCAAAAACAATTTTTTCATATTAAGCCATTTTTTTTCAAAAGCCTTCCTAAAGCTATTTCTCACAATTTGAAACTTTTATATATAATACCTTAAGATGCAAATGAAATACGAGTGCAAACAGCAAGAGGAGTATTTTTTTGAAAGGATTCATATTATAAATTTCTAATTTCAATTTTCATTAACGTGCAGCACCCAGTCACTGTACTCAAGTGTTCCGGGGTACATACCAGGTGCGGTAAACTGAACTTTTCGGCCACCGGTCACCTTCTTTCCTGAGGTTGATTCACCTGTTGCCGGATTATACCAGTAAAAGTTAAACTGTTTTCCCTCAGCCGTTTCACCCATATCAAGGTGAATCATGCCACCATACCGCAGGTAAACAACATATTCTTTCCCCGGATTCGCAAGGCAAAAAGGTTGCGGAGAATCACTTACCAGTTCAGGCAAAGGTTTCATGTCCCACCACTTCACCTTTTTAAAAAACGTAGCCAGGTGCTGCATAGAAACAGCGCCTTCATAATCAAACGATTCGATTTCGGCGCCCACCTCAATAGGCCAGGCGCCACCTCCGCGGGAGGGAGCTTCCGGCACGCTTGCCAGCCAAACATGTCCCCCGCCATAAGTGTGTCCTGCTGCCCCTGAAAGAACAGCTCCCCAGGCAGCCAGCCGAATATCTTTACCGGTTGGATTTCCTTCCACAAATTCATACCAGGGTTCGGTAACCACAATGGGCTTTGCAGGTTGTCTCTGGTATTCAGTAGCCACAATAACCGGTATCATTTCATTGGCATATTTCCCGTGCCCTGACTGGCTTTGATTGTAATCGAGCCAGGGTTCGTTGTGTAGCACTTCTCCTGTCGACCATTGCGGGGCTTCAGCACCTCCGTCCCAAAACGGAGGAGTATTGTGCAAACTGACAATGCGTTGATAAGGATCTTCCTCTTTTACCAGTTCGCCCAGTTCTTTCCAGAAACCGATGTCAAAACCGGCGTTGTTGTGCATGTTGTATTCTCCTGCAAGTACCCAAACTACATTATAGGCTCCGAAACGATGAACGAGGTAACGCCACCAGCGCTTCATTTTTTCAGCTCCTATTTTTTTATTCAGTTCAGGACGGCTCCACCAGCCGTGAATCCAAACCGTAATTCCTTTCGAGTTGGCATAAGCAACCATTTGTTCCACTTTTCGGGCGTGATCAGCATCGAGAACAGAATACGATTCATCCAGAAGAGAACTTTCTCTTCCCCAGCCATTGCCGGGAACAAACAATTGTCCCACGTTAAAACCTTTTTCCGCTCGGTTATCCACCATTTTCTGAAAAGTTTCAAAATGAATTCTTCTGTTTGTCCAGTTCCACCATGTATCGCCTATCCACAAAAATGGCTCTCCGCTGTCATACTCAAAATAATGTCCGGCATTTTTACCGTCTTCCCTGACGCGAATAAGGCCATTTCGTGTCGGATTGGATTTCAGTTCCTTTTCACCCCATTCACTAACTTCAATGGTTCCGGCTACACCGTTCAATCCCATGTCATCAGATTGAGAAACATATTCCCAAGTTCCTGTATAAGGGGCAGCGAAATTCACTTTCCATTCATTACCGCCATCCCAGTATCCCACAATTTCGAGTGTTTTATCTTTGGCTTCGCCATCAATACCTTTAAAAGTAACCCTCAGCAAATCTTCCGATTTATGGACGGGTATATCTGCATAAGGATTGGAATATTGTCCGTTTGCTGTAAAAACAATTGGATAAACTTCCCATTTATGAATATGTTGACTTTTTGCATTAAATATTACAACAATCAGAAAGACAAACAATCCGGCAATTCTTACTAAATATTTCATTTTCATTTATTTCAAAATAATTTCTTATGATTCAATTACATCCGACCAGTTTTGAACAACCTGCCGAGCCTGGTCATTCAACTCTCTTAATTCTTCGAATGAGATAACTCCGTCGGCCACCTGCCCAGAAATAATCATCAGGTATTTTGATCCCGACATGTTATCATACCTGCAAGCCAGGTGCTTGTCGTGTGAAGTCAGTTTTTTGTAGATCGAGACATAAGCATCCCGGTTGTCCAGCTTTCCCGATTTCCATTTTTCAATAACAGCATCAACTTTTTCAATGCCGTTTTGATATTCCCACTGCAGACCCATTTCAATTATCTGAAGGGCAATTTTCTTCTGAGATTTTGGTAATTCGTATGGCATAATTCTATTGATTTAAATTCCAACGTCATATTCACAGTTTTATGTTGAAAATAATAGAATGCGATTTAATCAATAAATTATCAATTACTTCCCACATAAAACGGAATATTGGCTACTCCAATATTTCCCTGTCCATCGTAAACATAAACGAACAACCGGTAGTTCCTTTCTGTTTCATCAGGAACTTTGAATTGAATGGTATTATTTTGAACAGCCTGAATAAATTCTTCAACAGGTTCGGGCTTTTTCTCTCCCTGCCCTGCGTAAGCGCCAAACTCAGTTGGTTCGGGCAGCAGTTCCCATTCAAACCTCAATTCATCGTTTTCTGGATCAGTTACCTCTATCAGCGCTGTGTTGATACTTCCCGGTTCCAGTTCAATATTGTCAGTGGCTTCCATGCCATTAATTGTCAGGGCATCAATTCTGGGCGCCCGGTTTTGGGGCCAGTTGCCGGTCCACATGTACTGCATCACCTCAACCGTTTCTGTTTTCAGGTTATTGTGAAACATGTTGAACCAGGTGTGAGTACGTTCCTGCCGGTTGCTGGTCCATAAAAAAACATACGAACCTATACACAGCGGATCCCCCAGTATAACCTTCTCGTATCGCTCCCTGTAAACGCGTGCTTTTTCAGTACTCGTTTCCTCAATCACCACGCCCGTTTTGGTTCTCGGCACTTCCCACCAGCCCGATGGCCCCCATTCCGTTACTACATAAGGTTTATCCCAGCCATATTCTTTCAACCATTCAGGAACCTTAAGAACGGCAGCATAGGCATTGATTCCCAGTAAATCCAGGTTTGGACACCGTTCCTTAATGTCTTTTATCTTTTCCAGCTTGCCGTAACCAACCACCGTCAGCACCGGATGATTGGGGTCAATCTCTTTTATCATTCCTGCAATTTCGTTCACGGCATCCCACATTTTCAGATTATAATCCAAATCGCCCGGAATATGGTCCAGTTCATTACCAATGGCCCACATCAGGACAGCCGGGTGGTCTTTATTTTTCTCCACGATTTTTTTCACCCTCTCAAACTGATTTTTTACCGCCACTTCATCGTTGTAATCAAATCCGCTTCGTTCCGCCGCCACAGGTAAATTTACCAATACCGAAAAACCCAGCCGGTGAGCTTCATCGAGCAACCGCGGTGAGGTTCGGAGTGAATTGGCACCTGCATTTTTCAACTCTTCCAGAAAATCCCAGCCCACGGCGCCTTTAATAAAATAGGGTTCTCCGTTTTTATAAAGTTGAAACTTTCCTGCTTCTTTTTTTATTTCCACTTTAGCAGGAGTTAAACTTTGATTGGCTGCCCAACTTGTTTCAGCCCAAAATAAAAACAAAAAAAGGATAAAATAGATAATTCTTCCGGTTTTCATTTTTTTTGATTTTTAATTCACCTGAATATCTTCGCCCAGTTCCTGCAAAGCCCACTCGAGTGCCCAGCCGGTAAACGAGGCGTAATTGAAATCTTTGAATTTCCTTGAGGAAGCTGGATCACCATAAAGCATCTCAAGTTTTTTGTACATCATCGGAATAAGAGGCCGAGCAACTTCCCCTATCAACAAAATGCTGCGAGCCGCCTGCAACGCTACCCACGGTCGGTCGTCAAACAACCACCTGCCAAGAGTTTCAATCGCCTCGCCGGAAAAAACATTGTAACAAAGCGTTTCGGCAGCGGCAATTTGTACTGAAGGTGAGGGATCATTCAGTAAATTGGTCAGTGCACCCTTTGCAGATTTGTTCAAATTATCTAGTTGCATTAATCCAATGACTGCCCAGTAACGAACACCGCTGTCCTTATCATTCAACTTTTCCAGTAATTCTTCCTCTTTTGCAACTCCCACCATCTCGGCAACTTCCAGAATTTTTCGGGGTTGATAATCCCCGCTTTCCCGGGCATACTCAAAAGGTGTCGATCCTTCGGAACGAATCATATATTCGGCTTCGGGCAGTAAACCCAAATCGCGGGTTTTTACCATCCAGTCGTGTAATTCGCTTTTCAGCCTGTTTTTTATTTCAGCATAAGCCGGGTCTCCGCAAGATTGTTCAGCTCCTGCGGATCAGTTTGCCAATCATAAAGCTCTTCAACAGGTTTTTTGTTCCACAGTTTTTCCTGTTCGGCATTGGTTTCACCATTTAAATGTAAACGACGTAATTCCTTAAATGCTTCCTTTTCATCCGAAAAAATAAAACCAGGCTGAATATAAGGCAGATGAGGCATATAGTGACGAACGTAAAAATAGCGACCGTCAGTTACCGCACGTGACATCTCGAACATATCGTCGGCCCGGTCACAGGCACCAAATGCATATCCCCGCTCAGGATACGAATTAGGGCCCATGATGGGTTTGCCTTCAAAATACTCCGGGACCTCTGCTCCTGACAAATTTAACCATGTAGCGGGCAAATCAATAAAACTGACCAACCGGGCATCATGACCTCCTTGAGAGAAATCAGGCACAAGATGTTCATATTTATCAGGAACATATACCACCATCGGTACATGCAAACCTGTTTTATAAAGCCATCGTTTGTAACGAGGCATCCCGAAACCATGGTCGGCAATAAAAAATACGATAGTTTCTTCCATTAATCCATCGTTTTTCAGCGAATCGAGCACCATTCCCACGTTCCGGTCGAGTACTGTAAGAATATCGTAATAATGCGCCCAAATCTCCCGGATTTTCGGACTGTCGGGATAATACGGCGGAAGCGGAACTTTGGCCGGGTCGTGAAACATTTCGGCAGGCAGGTGTTCAACAAAACGGTTGTAATTCTGCAGGTTGTTCACTCTTCCTTCGTGCGAAGGACCGACATTTATAAAACTGTAAAACGGCTGTCTGTTTGATCTATGGCGCCAAGGAGCATATTCCGAAGTTTGGCGATCCCATATCCCTTCAGGATCAAAATTGTAGTCGGTCTTATCACGATTTGAAGTAAAATACCCGTTTTCACGCAGCAATTGAGGAAGAGTTTTCAATTTTTTAGGAAAGGGGATCTCACTACGCAAGTGCTGCGTTCCTAGCGATGTGGCATACAATCCGCTCACCAGGGCAGAACGTGACGGCGCACTGATGGGAGCGGTAGCCAAAGCCAAATCATAGACCATTCCTCTTTCAGCCATTCTGTCAATGTTAGGAGTAGTCGCATATTCATTACCGTAACAACCTAATTCAGGACTGATATCTTCGGCTATCAGTACAAGAATATTAGGCTTTTCTTCGGTTCCTTTGGTTTGGGCTGAAGCACAAACGGCAAACAAAAATTGAACTTCCGTGACGACAAAAATACACGCATTTATATTTTTCACCTTTTCCCTCCCTGTTCAATCAAAATTGTGAGCAATATTTAATTAAAAAAAAGATTTATCAAACGGGCAATTAAAATTAAGGGCTATAGCCAATAATTGTTCATCGCTCAACGTTTGTTGAACACCTCCGGCAGCTTGGACCTGAAGATAAATTTCGGCCGCTTTTTCCACAACCTCAATTCTTCCGAAAGCCTCATCCAAATCGTGTCCACCACTGCAAATGCCATGATATTGCCATATAGCCAGGTTACGTCGTCCCATCGCCTCTGCCGTAGCTTTGGCGATATCCATACTTCCTGACATCATCCAGGGTAAAAATTCTACTCCTTCGGGAAAAGCTACAATACATTCGGCATGACTTTTCCACAACAATTTTGTCAGCATATGGGTATTCAGATTTGCTATAGCATAAGTCAGAGCGATAAGATGGGTTGGGTGTGTATGAATAAAAACGAACAGCTGATTGTTCGATTTTATCTTCATCCTGCAGTGAGACATCAAATGGGAAGGGAGTTCGGATGTTGGTTCTCCTTTTGGCTCGTATCCCCAGAGCAAACGATACGATTCCCCTTTTTTATCGATTTCTATTACGCCGAGATTTTTTTGAGGGGATAGCTCTATATTTCGCAAATGACATCCGCTTCGCGTAACCAAAAATCTTTCCCCGCCGATTTCGGAAACGAAAAGAGGTAAATTCAACCAGTCACTTTTGGGTTGAAAGTCATCAAAATAATGATAAAAATACGGTTTTAAACGCATGCTGATATTTCCCCCATTCGACTCAGCCCAACCAAGGCGAGCCATATTCCCACTGGCCTTTTTCATCTCTTCTATTAATTCTTGCATAATTATTCTATTATTTTATAGTAAATTCATTTTCTCCACCATTCAGAATTTTTATAATCCCATTCCATTCAAAAATTCCGGATATTTCGTCAGGCAAAATTATCCTTGTTTGTAAAGCACTATTTACCTTTTTATATTCCACTTTAATTCGTCCTTTCGGATGCGGCATACCCGCTTTCACTTCTTTCAGTTCGCCCAAATGCGGTTTGATTTTAACGGCATCGAATCCGATGTTTTCCGGTTTTATTCCGCATACCGAGCTCAGCATGTAATAAGCCGGGTGGGCGCTCCAGGCATGGCAGTCGGAGCGGTCATGCGAGGCAAAACCGGTTTCGCCGCAAGTGGTGTGCCCCCGGTCGAGAAAATGATACCAGAAATCAAGATTATCGAGGAAAAGGTGTTCGTTTCCGGTTTTTTCCATCGCTTTAAACAGGAAAAAGGAAAAATATGAGCTGGCTATCTCTTCGAAATCTTTAAAATTTAAAATACGGTGCAGTAAATCCGCTTGTTTGGAAGGTGACACCAAATCGCATAAAATGGCCATAATGTTGGTATGCTGCGAAAATATTCCCCGGTCGGCATAATCTCTAAACAGTTGTTTTTTACTATCCCAGCAACTAGTATATACCGCCACTTTTATCCCATGGGAAAGTTGTTCCCAGTGACTGGCACGGTCTTCCTGACCGATTTCCCGGTAAAGCTTTGAGGTGCAATCGAGGGTGTGGGCAAAGTAAAGTGTAAGTAAAGCCGACTGCTGCATTTCCTGTTTTTCATTTGGCCTGGGAATGCTCCCTTGGGTAATGCTCCAGTCAATAAAATTCTGGTTTTTCACCGTGCCTATCATTCCGGTACGCTCATCGAGGTGACGTTCATAAAAACGAAGCACTCCCTCAATTTTATCGTAAAACTGTGCCACAAAAGCCGAATCGCCGCGCATGAAATAGTAATCGTGAAGTGTTTGTATCCAGGCCATCGACCATGTTCCCATATCAAAGTCAAAACGTGAAGGGTACGCCGACCTGAACAAGCCGGTTTCTTTGTTTTCCGATTGCGGATACAGGCGCAACACTTCACGCAACAACCTGTCATCAGTAGAATTATAAATTGAAATAGCAGCAATGGGGCGATTATCGCCACCATAACTTAGTTGCTCATAATATGGTGTATCGTAATAGGTTTCACCTGAGCACATTTGCAATGTACGTTGGCACATCTCGAAAATTTTGTTCAAACGTTCGTTATCACTTTCGAAAGTTGCCATATCCCTATATGGATAACCTGAATATTCCAGAATGTATGAACTGATATCCAACGGTTCGTTTTTGGTTTCAACGTTAAACTGCACGTACCGGAAACAGCGCTTCCATAACGGACGTAATCTCCGTTTTTTACCGTCAGGATGAAAAATATCCCACACACCAAACATATTCAGGTTATTCACCGAATCGCGGTGGGCTTTAAGGTTCACCTTTTCATACAACGCTTCGGCATATTTTATCTGTATGCGACTGCCTGCACCGCCATTTACAGTCAGTTCGGGATAACCCATGGTTAGCGCTTCAAAATCAACCAGAATTTCGGCTTTTGTATTGGCGGGAACAGTTATCGGAGATTTTCCATTCCAGTTTCCCGCAGGAATGTCTGCGCCGGTTACTTTTCTGATTTTTGCCGGGTAAACCAAATGGCTGGCCATAAAAGGAATGTTCCGTGGAACAAGATTCCAAGGAGGTTGTTTGTCGAATTGCAACGATTCAGCAGCCAACCAGTTATTGTCGTCAAAACCGGTCGTTTCCCAGCCCCACGGATACTTTTCGGCAAAAACCTCGTCGCCTCCCCCGCAGGCATAAAAACCATAAAACCAACGCTCATTAAATAACATTTCGTCATATGAAATCACTTTGTAAGCCGGATTTTTATATGTCTTCCAGCCATTATCGGTATTCAAAAAACTGAATTCTTCGTTTTCGGTCCGGAGCATAAAAGCAGTTTGCACAGTAATAAAAGCCAACGGCCGATCTTCGCCGCCATTGTAAACCAGCGCGGCGAGCAGGTTTTCACGGGGTTTCAGGAAAGGTGCAATGTCAATGACATCATATTTGTAGGTTTGCAAATCGCCTTTGGCGGGGCCGTAACAAACGCGATGCCCGTTCACAAACAAATTGTAGCGGTTATCGGCCGAAACATGGATTATCAGCTTCTCAGGCACTTTCTCCAAATCGAACGATTTTCGGAAATGATAAACGCCGAAAGCAGTTTGATTGGCCGTTGGGTAGAAAATCCAGGGGTCGGGTTGAGCAAAGGCCGAAATTGAAGTGTAAACCAGTAAAACAAATAACAAATTTTTGATTTTATTCCTGTTGCTTTTTCGTATCAGTGTAAACATTTATGCTGCTTTTTTGATTAAATTTTATTTTTCTTTTGTGATTACCCGCGGGCTGTTATATAATTCCCGAACTTGTTCTTTTGTGTTGTGTGTCCACGGAAAATGAGCCCAGCACATGAACCATGTCCATTTTGGCTGCTGTTCCAAAATTTCAGGGGTAGGTAATACCCCGACCTCTCCCAGCGCAATAACTTTTCCTTTTCCCAACTCCAGCAACTGATCATGATGTGACTGCTTGTAATCATTTTTGTAAATATCGGCTGCAAGGACGTCAACATATTCATTACCGGGATAAAAAAGCTCATATGCATATGCCTCATCATCTTTCCAATCACGAGGTGCATTTGCGTTCCACACCCAAATCAAATTATTCAGATGATGATAGTTTACATACCTGTCGTACATCATTTTCCACAATTTCTGTATCCCTTTTTCTCCCGGACGATTCCCATACCAAAACCACATTCCGTTCATTTCGTGATAAGGTCTCCAAAGCACAGGAATTCCGGCATCCCTGAACTTCTTCAGAAATTCCGCGCGCTGGTCGATTTTTTCCAGCCACATAACATGGTAAGGGGTACCGGGAGTGACAATTTGTTCCCATTCTTCGTCGGTTACCATTCCCTTTACACTTCTCGAAAATCCGAGACTGTCGTGATGAAACGGTTTCACCTGATGGTACATCAGTGTAATTATCGAGCCATTCTGATATTGGCGCTGAGCTTCTTCAAACAGGGCTTCACTCATGTGAGATAGATCGGTGCCCCAAACCACAGGAGTGTTGCCGGTCATGGCAACAATGGAATCGGTGGAGCGGGTTAACTCGTGCGGGTAATTGTGTTGTCCCGATAGAATTTTTTCACCGCTTATCGAATAGAGGTAACCGAGTAATTCCTTTGCAGCAGCAGTAGCATCTGGATTTACCGGTTCAAAAGCAACATTTGAGCAGGAATAAAAAATTACAGCCAGCACTCCGGCCAGCAGCCGATTTTTAAATGAAGGTGAAAAACTTTGGTTCATTTTTAATTTAGTTTTTAATTTAATGCCAATTGCAAGTATTTTTTATTGATATTCGCTGAAAATTCTGTTGGTTTTCAATCTTCGGTTTTTATGTTTAATCAATTAATACAATTTACTCCTCCGTTAAAAAATATGTATTCTCTGTTTTTATCTTTTTACTTCCCGGCGCGTTAGGATTGCCCGTTGCGTTGATATTGTCAATTTTCAAATCAGTTACGTGACAGCATTCAATTCCGTGCGTAAAGAACGACGGTAATTCGGCGCCCCAGGTCATGTCGAAATCGCGGATTGCAAGCTTATTCACGTGTTGTGCATAAATCCCCGGAATGTCATGTTCAAACAGTTGCATCGCTTTAGGTGTGGCAGGTCGCAAATCAAAATTTCCGCCATAAGCCAATGTTTCCTTTCCTTTTCGTAAATGTAACTGAACATTGTTGAACTGTATATTTTCCAAAGGACTGTCGTCCATTCCAAATACCAGAATGCCCTGTTCTCCGGTTGCAATGATATTATTGAACTGCACATTTCTAATCTGACCTGCTGCATGCCCCTCAAACCGTGATATGGCAGACAAATGAATGGGTTCTCCGTTCCCCCACCACTGCCCGTTGTACAATCTTGTTTCAATAATAATGTCGGAGAAAATCAAATCTTCAATATCACTTGCATCATGGGCAAATATCCCTATTCCGCGGTTTGAGTCGTGTATAACAATGTTTGAAAAAGTGCATTTGCGAATGGGGTGCTGACCATAACCAATCCGGATTCCGGCCGAGCTTGATTTTAACACACAATTGGTCACCGTCATGTTTTCGCCATACATGGTTTTATTTCCGTATTTGTGCGGTAGCTGTTCCGTTGTATTTATCCCCGGTGTTTCTTCATCTTTTGGAAAACCGGTCAGCACAATGGCATCATCACCTCCTGAAATGTTGCAGTTCGAAATACGGATGTTTCGTGAAATGGTACAGTGAATACCGTCGCTGTTGGGAATGAGCGGATTGTTTTTTATGCTAATTCCGTCAATCAGCACGCCGTCGCAAAATCCAAACCGGGTGGCCCAAATCGGCGTATCTTTTATAGTGATACCCGTAACCGAAACATTGGTACAATGAAAGAAAACGATGGTCATACCAGGAGCCCGGGTTCGTTTTACCGGACCATCGGTAAAAAATTCACCTTCGGGCATATAGTTTTCTTTTTGCCGGGTGCGGTTTTTATCGAATTCCTCATAAACATGGTTTTTTGTAAAATCATAAAAACTGTCGCCACTGCCATCGATGGTTCCTGTACCTGAAATGCTTACATTAATTGCATTTTCGCAGTAAATTATGCCTGGCGATCGCCCTTGTCTGGAGTAATCGCTTAAATCAGTACTTCCCTTCAACACGGCACCGTGCTTCAAATGAAGGTTGACGTTGCTTTTCAGGAAAATAGTGCCGGTTAAAAAAGTTCCGGACGGAATAATTACATTTCCACCTCCGGCCAATGCACAATCATCAATGGCCCGCTGAATGAATTTTGTACAGATTTCCCCCGGTATACTACCATAATCGGTAATGAGAAAGTCGGTTTTCAGGGCATCTCCAGCCTTATTCCCACTGCTCGTTAATTGTGTAGAAACAACTACTGGATAAAGCAGGAGGATTAACACGATAAAAGGTTGTTTTAGTAGTTTTAGTTGTTTTAGTTTCATATCAACATTGTTCTTTAAAATTCAAAGGATATTTCCTGTTTGTTGGGTTTTAGCCGGGTTTTTTTGCCGTTCCAGGCGAAAGTTGCCTGTAAACCTTCAGGAACAGTGACTTCTGCATTGAATCTTTCTTTATACCGGTTCAGTTTCAGTTCAATGTTGCCCAAATGATGGGGGTAAACGGCATCAATTCGGCAAATGTGGTCATGCCACGGTCTTTCATCAATTGCCACTCCGAAAGTTCCGAGAGAAAATACTCCTACAAGCCGGTTTTATTCATCGCTTCGAATAGATACAGGTGCAGAAACAAATCAACCTGCCCGAACCGGTCTTACGATTCCATGCAGGCGAAGAATTGCATCGCAAGCGAATAAATATCGCTGCTTTAGGATTGACTTGGTAAAACCCCATATCTGGCGTTTTACCGTCTCTATATCCAAACTATCTTTATCCACAGGAAAAATATCCCGTATCCACAATTCTCCTTGATAAAGAGTAAAGCCCACATCCCGAAAATGCTTAATGAAATATTGGGGCATTTCATCCCAACTCCAACGACCACCGGGACAAGAAGTCAATGCATAGATCATGGGGTCTACTGGCTTTTCATTAATAAAAATTGCCGTTTTTCCACTATAGAATTTCACTTCTCCGGAAAGTTTTTCTGTATGAAATCGATGCTGAGAGCAACAAGATCCCATTAAAATAATGCAGCCGATGAATAAAAGTAAATTGTTTTTCATTTTTTAGTTTATAAAATATTTCGTCATAATGAACAGTTCCTTAACTAATGATTATCAGTAGCAGTTTGAGACAATCGATAAATTACTTTTGTGAGTTTATTGCAACACTTATTTGTACTCAATCGTTATGACATGTTCCCCTTCCGGGATATGTTCAACAACAACATAAGTGAAAGTTAAATGAGTAAAATCAGATTCATAGAATTCAATGAAGAACGCAACATTCAAAATAGAATGCGGTAGACGAACATCATCTCTGTAATCGTCCATTACTTAAATATCTTCATTTTGATCTTTTACACATAAAGAATCAATTCAAAAAAAGAGGCGGATAAGTCAAAAAGTCGGCTATTTTTTGGAACTTCTCTTCTATAGGTCAAAAAGATAATCGAGTAGGAAGAAAATAAAAATAGAATCTCTCCCTATTTTATTTTACGACCTCTCACACTACTGTACATATCGGCTTGATATACGGCTAATTGTTAAAACATTGAGAGTTGCAATTCCACCCGAGGCCTCGTTTCACCTTTCATTGCGTAATTCGGCTATACTCTTTACAAGCTTTACTTTCGGTTGCTGACCTATAACAGGTTTTCAGTTTTTTTCTGTTCTTTTTACTCTTTCATTACGAACAATCGGTCGAGTTGTTCATCTTAACATTCAGTCCTTCGACCTTAAACCGATTCCTACTATGACCTCTGCAAACTTCTATAACACCCGTATCTGTTATAGGCATTTTTTTACCTCTACAGCCCGTTAAATATTTTGAGTTTCACCACCCCTTCCAACGTTGATTGTAAAAACTTCTCAGGGGAAATGTATCCGATTTCCATTCATTCAGCCCCTTTATTTACTTCGTTGTATGCCGTGCAGTATCGGTTTTTTGTTTCTTTGGCAACACCACCCATATCAATACAACCCAGCCTCCTACGAAGTTTCTGCCTGTAGACTCAAAAGTTTGTCGCACGCTTTCGGATTCAGCCTCACAACTGACACCCTTGCGTTTGACTAAATAGTTACTGCAAACCTCATTTGGGGCTTTCACCCTATAACGAATACTATATGTCCGACATACAAATCAAGACTAAAGCTTTTATATTTGTATAAGCTTTAGTCTTGATTTAGAAATTTATTTATTCATAACCAGGATTATTCCCCGCCGCTGCCATCAGAGGATTCGTATCCATTTCCCTTTGAGGTATGGGAAACAGCAGGTGCTTTGGCACTTCGAACTCAAAATTTTCCTCATCATAGTTATAACCAAAATCTCTTGCAGTCCATGTTGACAGATCTATAAATCCTGCGGCATGCCAACTGCGCAGATCCGTCCAACGTATGCCTTCTTCGGCTGCCAGTTCCACAAACCGTTCATCCATAATATCCTGAATGGTTACGGATGTCAAATCAGCAGGAACAGCAGATACACTTCCGTCTTTCGTAGATCGCCGGGCCCGTTTACGAATATCATTTACCTGTTGGAGTGCTTTAACCTGATCTCCTGTTTGCAAATAGGCTTCGGCTGCCAACAATTTTATATCGGCATAACGAATCAAACGCGTATTATTGGTAGAATTGATTCCCCATACCTGTTCAAACCAGCAACGTCCAGGAAATACGTATTTCATCAATTGTTGATTATCGAATTTTTCCCAGGGTCCTGCCGGTACTGTAACATCTCCATATACATTGGTCGTATAATTAGCAAAAGTGAATTCCTTACGGGGATCCTCGTCCTCAAATGCACTCATCAGTTTTTTGGTGGGACCGTAAATCCCCGACATATAATTACTCCAATGGCTAGTGCTGTAATGATACATAGCTCCCATTTGACCTACACCTCCGCCAAAGTTATTATCCAACCAGGCATTGTCTTGTTCGGTAGCATGGCTCGCCTGATACTCGAACAGGGATTCTTTATTGTTCTCATAGTGATAATCGAAGTTGTTGGCAAAATGGACCAGTTCACGTGTTTTGATTTTCTCAAAAGCAGTGATTGCCTTCCGGTAATCATCCGAATTGGCACTATTATACCTTGCTCGAAGTGTATAACATTTTACCAGTAACCCGTAAGCACTTTCATTGAAAGCCCGTCCGCGCTCTGTTTCCAAAGGCCAGTAGCTTTCTTCAGGTAACAGGGTAGCTGCGAGTTCCAGGTCTTCAATGGCTTTATCCAGCATTTGAAACCCTTCGGAAGGGGGCAGGTGAGCTTCCGAAATTGTATGGATACGTTTATCCTGCAGGGGCGCTTTGCGAAAGAAGTCCCATAAACGGTAAAAACACCATGCACGAAGAAATAATGCCTCTCCTTTGTTTATTTCATACAACCCGGGAGTTACATAGACAGCCTGCACCTCCTCTTCTTCTATTTTTTCCAAAATAAAATTACATCGATATATCATTTGATAAAGACGATTCCACAAGATGCTTACCTGACCATTGGTACTGTTTAAACCGGAAAAAGCTTCCAAGGCAGCCCTTCCGGCATCCTGATGTGTAATATCATCGCCGGGAAGGAAGAGGATTTCATGTATTCCCCCTCCGTCATTCAATAAAGCTCCGTACATATTCGCCATTGCAGCATAACAGGCACCTACACCTTCCTGAATACGTAGTTCACTTTCAAAATATTCACTTTCCAACTCTGACGTAGGTTTGATGTCAAGTTCCGAGGAACAGGAAAAAAATCCAGTGAAACATATTGTCATCAGAGTGATAATACTTATATATTTATATATTTTCATATCTATTTATGCTTTGATAATAATTAATAACTAAAACTTAGCCGTTAATCCCATAAAGAATGTCTTTGGTGCGGGGTATGCATCACTTTCAGGATCTAGTCCCGTATAAGGTGTGATCGTGAAAAGATTGGATGCTCCGGCAAAGATCCTTATATTGCGTATATAGTTTTTTGATGCATTATATACGGACTGTGGCAAAGTATATCCGATCTGAATATTCTGGAGCCTGAAATAAGCACCACTTTCGAAAAAGAAATCGGAGTATCTTAGATTACCAGCCGGGTCTCCAAAAACAAGACGAGGGTATTCATTCTGTTTGTTTTCAGGTGTCCATGCTTTATATACAATTTTAGTAACATTGTCTCCTTCAGTTGGCATAAAAGTCAACGCTTTTATTCTGTTATATTTTAACACATCTCCCACCCCTGAGAACTGCACACTACAATCCAAACCCTTATATTCTGCATTCAGATTAATACCGTAGAAATATCCCGGAATAGATTTCCCGATATCCACCATATCATAAGAGTCTATTTTACCGTCAGCTCCCTCAGAATAGAATTGCCCATCCTCTTTGGGTGCTCCTCTTAAGTCTTGAAAATAGAAATCTCCGGCATCCACTTTCCCTTGTATGTAATTGACATCTATATTTTGTTGCATCCATTCCCGCGCTTCCTCGTCTGTTTGGAAAATACCAGCTACCTTGTATGCTTTATGATAAAACATGGAATGACCTTCTTCCACCGTTCCTCCGGAGGTAGGGATATGCTTATACGTTTCTATTACCTTATTGGCGGTGGTAGTCAAATTAGCGCCGACTGCATAGTTCAATTGTCCTATTCTACTTTGCCAGTTAGCAGTAATCTCAATACCCTGATTCTGCACTTTCGCCACATTTGCTACGGGTGTTTCTACTACTCCTACACTGGGTGGAATATCGATCGCCTGCAATATACCATGCGTTTTCTTATAATAATACTCGGCTGAAAGGGATAATCCCCCGAACAGTTGAGAGTCGAACCCAATATTGAATGTTTCTGTTTTTTCCCATGTCAAGTCTCTGTTTGGAATACCGAAAATGGTAGCTCCATCGTAAAAAGCGCCGGATGCGGGACGGTCGTTTGAAGAGGTATTTCCCATGGCATAATGGGGCGCTTTTGATATAGCCGATAAATAAGCCATATCCCGGACTTCCTGATTTCCCAATTGACCCCAACCACTTCTTAATTTAAGATCGTCTATCCACATGATATCTTCCATAAAAGATTCACTCTTTAAACGCCAGGCGGCGGACAAAGAGGGGAACGTCCCCCACCGGTTTTCCGGTGCAAAACGTGCACTGCCATCTCTACGCACTGTCGCATCCAGATAATATGTATGTGCATAGTTATATCCTAAGCGGAATAAATATCCTTGTAATGCCCACCGGAACTGTTCGCTCCCTATACTTGTATACTTCCTTTCACCTCCCAAATTACGCAAATAGTCTTTTTTGGTAGTCATGTACTCAGTACTTGCGCCCCGGTATTTTGCATCATATTTCTGATTAGAAAAGTTGAACAGAAAATCAAGGTTATGGTCCCCGAAACTGTTAGCATAATTTACCATTAGTTCCTGAACAAGATTATTATTGTATGTATCTCTTTCCTCATATGAACCGACCGATTTACCGCCTCCCAATGCCCGCGGATCTCCCGCTGTATAGTCAAAACCGTTGGCATCATAGTCTTTGAATTGATATCTGGTTGTAATATACCTGTCAAGGCTGACCGTTCCCCTTAGTGTCAATCCTTCCAAAGGTGTTAACTCGAGGTAAATATTCCCCATATTTCTCCAGGAATCATACCGTTGATCATTAGTATTACTTCTTCCAACCTCATTGATCCGTGTGCCTGCTCCATAAAGTTTTTGGTTGGCGTAGGAACCATCAGGTTGAATGCCGCCAACAACATAAGCATATCCGTTATAACCGGGAATTCCTTCTGCTGCATAAATCGGTTGCCAAGGGGCGCTGCGTATAAGATCAAAATAATCATCCGGAGCTGCTTTCCCAGCGGCATTTACCAAACGGTAATTTATTCCGGTTTTGATCCAGTTGTTTATTTTAGTATTGATTTTTACTGCACCTGAATATCTTTGCAAAGTGTTTACCAATAATGTTCCATCAGTGTCGCTGTACCCCAATGAAACATAATAGTCGGTATTGTCTGTCCCACCGGAGACTTTTACCGAATAATCCTGTGTCGCAGCGTTTTTATTACGTACGGCATCTTCCCAGTTATAAGTAGGGGAATTCCCAAGATAGCGCGGGCTGGAAGGATCAAAACGTCCCACATTATCCTCGCTCGGGTTTTTTTCCGGGTCAGAAGCAAAAACATCCTGTACAAACTTAGTATATTCAGGTGTAGATAACCAGTCTAATTCCTGCGTAATGTTCTGTATCCCAAAACGGCTGCTGAAATCAACGGAAGGTTTATCCTGCTGCCGTCCTTTCTTTGTAGTGATCAACACCACACCGTTAGCGGCACGCACACCATAAATTGCAGCAGCCGAGGCATCTTTCAATACAGAGATCGATTCAATATCATTAGGATCTATTAAAGTCATAATGTTAAGTGGTCCACGCACGTCTCGAATGCGTGCATGTTCCCCTTCTATACCGGCACCCATTTCTGTAATGGGAATTCCGTCAACTACATACAAAGGATCAGATACCCCCCATGTATTCGTTCCGCGAATTCGGATAGTGGGACGTCCCATAGGGTTACCCGTAGTTCCTGAAACTTGTACTCCACTCATTGTTCCCTGCATAGCGTTTTCAGCGCTCATCGTTATGGATTTACTGATCGTTTCTGAACTGATATTAGAGATAGACGATGTTATGTCTCTTTGAGTCCTTGTTCCATACCCCACTACCACCACTTCTTCCAACGCTTGGGTGTCTTCAACCAATGTTATGTTAAATGACGTTTTTTCTGCAGTATTAATTTCCTGCTCAACATAGCCAATATACGACACGCGAATCCTAGCATTATCTTTCACATTTAACGAAAAATTCCCATCGATATCCGTTACTGTGCCGTTGGTGGTGCCGACTTCAATAATGTTGGCTCCGATAATCGGCTCGCCATTGGCATCCACAACTTTTCCAGTTATCGTTTTGCCCTGTTGCTGTACCGATCGAATCATTTCGGCAATGGCCGCAGCATTTCGGTTAGCTTTTTTCATCAGCACGATGTAGTTGTTCTCAAAATCGTAACCGATATCCGTTCCTTCGAAGGCTTCATTGAGATACGAGGATACTTTGTCCGACTTGCGTTGAACATCCACCTTTCGGTTGGCATCAACTTCGCGATTGCTGTAAACCACCAAATAGTCGGTTTGTTTTTCAATTTCATTGATGAGTTGACCTACGGTCATCGAATTCATTTTCAATTCGATAACCGCGTCCTGGGCTTTTGTATTCAGAGCCAGCAACTGAAACGAGAAAATAAAAAGAAAAATAAAAGAGATTTTCATGATTCTTATTATGCCGGTGACGGCCTCATTTTTTATTAAATAAGGTATTCTTAGAAATTTAAATTTCATATCTTTGTAAAGTTTAAAGTGAATACTAAAGTTGATTAGGTGTTTGCTTTACCGGGGCGACGAGTGTTGGCGCACGTGTCGCCTCTTTTTTGCTTTCATGGACGTTTTTTTCTCATAGGCATGTCATTTTTTAATGGGTTAAGATATTTATTTGCTTAATGTTATGATATGATTCTCCAAGTCTTTTTTTATGTCGAAATGATGTATTTTTCGGATGATGTGTAAAATTTCGTCAATGCCGTCGCTCTGACGGAATTTACCGGTATATCTCACGTTAAATATTTCAGGATCTTCCACTTTGATGGTAACGTCATAATAAAGTTGCAATTTTTGGAGAATTTCGAGCAAGCTTTCGTTGTCGAAACTGTAAATGCCGTCTTTCCACAGAAAATAATTGGGATTGACAATCTCTGACACCGAAATATTTCCTCCATCTATTGTGGCTTCGTCGCCGGGTCTCAACACGATCGTTCCCTTGTTACCCCGATCGATCTCGACCGAACCTTCAAGAAGTGAAATCTTCGAGCGATCGGCATTTGGATAATCTCTTACATTGAATTGAGTTCCCAGCACTTTCAATCGGATGTTTTGTGTCGAAACCAGGAAAGGTTTTCGAGGGTTTTTGGCAACATCAAAGTACGCCTCCCCCGTTAGGGTTACCTGACGTTCTTTGCCTGCAAAACGAGAAGGATATCTCAAGGTAGATTTGGCATTGAGCCATACTGTCGTACCATCCTGCAAGGTGATTTGTGCCCTTTGCCCGGCAGGCACATATAGGGTGTTGAAGGCTGCATTCCGGGTAGAGTTTTCTGCAAAATAGAGCGTAGCGAAAACGGTAGAAACAATCAGTGCGAGTGCAACGGCTGCAATTTTCCCGATTTTTACAAGAAATAATTTTCGCTGTTTGGCTTGCAAACGGCGGGTAAATATCCGGAAACTTTCTTTTGCCGTTTCGTCATCTCCGGGGTGTGCCGAAAGCTGTGTCAACGCAAAAAGATTTTGCATTTCTACAAACTCGTTCTTCAATGATTCGTCTCCTCCGATCAGTTTCAACAATTGCAAACGTTCCGATTCATCGAGTTCGCCGAGAAAATATTTCAGTATTCGGTCGTCCATTTTTGTCCTTTATATAGTTATAACGAATGACCATCGAAAAACCACCAAAGAATTTTAAAAAAATTGATTTAAATCAATAGAAAAAACAATATGGGGAGATAATCTTTTAGGATTTCCCTGAGCTTCTGGTAGGCAATAGACATCTGGTTTTCAACGGTATTGAGAGAAATATTCAATTCTTCGGCAATTATTTTCTGTTTTTTTCCCTCTATTTTATTCATGACGAATATCTGACGGCACCTTTCGGGAAGCGATTGAATGGCATTGTCGATAATTGTTTCGATATTGGTGTCCGATATAATTTGTTCGTCAAGAGCCTCTAACGACTGCAACTTCATTTGCATGGCCAACTCAAATTCTTCCTGCATGGCATGAGTTGCATTCAGCACCACTATTCGATGTCGATGGAAGTCGATGCACCGGTTTTTAATATTTGTGAACAGATAAGCCGTTAAATTGATTTGACTCGAAAGAAATTCTCTTTTTGTCCATAGATCCATAAAGGCATCCTGGACAATATTCTCTGCATCTTCCTCATTGACAACATATTCCTGTGCAAAACGCTTTAATCGGGGATAAAAGGAAACATATATATCCTCAAAGTTGGCTCTATCTTTCGGATTGTTTTGCATCAAAATATTTTTTTATTCGATACAAAAATAAGTAAAAAAACTGTTAAGCAAAACAACCTGTGTTTTTTGTTTTTGGGTTCCATGTGAAATATTGCGGATAACCAATATCGAGCTCCCCTCTTTCATCCCTTCCCCATTACACATTATCATTTATCCATTCTCAATTATTTTCCCGACCTCATCTCATCATCGGGGCACCCGATCTGCGCAGAGAGCGTGCCCTCGGGCAAAAGACAAGCTGTTTGATCCGTCAGCTGACGGAGAGTTATTTGTCTTTTAGCGAACAAGCAGCTGTCGGGTCGATGAGGAGATGCAGTCTTGATCTTTTTTGCCTTGATGCAAAAAAGTATGTGGGGTTTGGGGCAAAGCCCCAAAGGAAAATAATCGATTATTGGAGGAATATTTTAATTCTCAATATTCCGAGCTGAAATGGAAACGAATGTTTTTGAAATCTTGCTGTGCCATAATCAGGATATAACTCGATTCGGCCAAAAAGACATCCCTACCCTGCCGGTCGTAAGCCATATATTGATATTTTCGACGTTTGAAATCTTCTAACTGGGCGAGGTCGTCACTCTCTATCCAGCAGGCTTTGTAGAGGTTGATCGGCTCCCAGCGACACTGGGCGTTGTATTCGTGCAACAAACGATATTGAATTACCTCGAATTGCAACTGACCTACCGTCCCGATGATTTTGCGGCCATTGAATTGATGGGTAAACAATTGGGCGACACCTTCGTCCATCAGCTGTTCGATGCCCTTGTTCAGTTGTTTTGATTTCATGGGATCGGCATTTTCGATATACTTGAACATTTCGGGCGAAAAACTGGGTAAACCCTTGAAGTGTAACTCTTCACCCGAAGTGAGCGTATCGCCAATTTTAAAAGTTCCGCCATTGTCGGGCAGGCCTACAATATCACCCGCATACGCCTCGTCGAGCACTTCCTTTTTCTGTGCCATAAAGGCCGTGGGAGCCGAGAACTTCATCATGCGATTGAATCGAACGTGCCGGTAATTGACATTGCGCTCGAACTTTCCGGAACATACTTTCACAAAAGCAATGCACGAACGATGATTGGGATCCATATTGGCATGGATCTTGAAAACAAAACCGGTGAAATTTTCTTCGTAAGGATCGACGATGCGTTCTTCGGCCTGTACGGGACGTGGAGAAGGAGCTATTTCGACAAAGCAATCCAGCAATTCCTTCACACCGAAATTGTTGAGCGCGGAACCAAAAAATACCGGTGCTAAATGCCCTGCCAAATACGCTTCACGATCGAAAACGGGATAAACCTGTGTGATGAGTTCTACATCGTCTCGCAGTTTTTTCGAAAGGCTGTCGCCAATATGTTTTTCGAGTTCCGACGATTGCAGTTCCACATGCACCGACTCGGTGACCACCTGTTTGCTCGGTTTGTACAAGTCGAGACTGTCGCGATACATATTATACACGCCACGAAAGCGCTCACCCATGTCAATAGGCCAACTCAAAGGTCGCACCGCTATCTGCAGTTCCTGTTCCAATTCGTCGAGAATATCGAAGGGATCCTTTCCCTCGCGATCCATCTTGTTAACAAAAATCATCACCGGCGTATGCCGCATCCGACAAACTTCCATCAGTTTTCGGGTTTGGGCCTCCACTCCTTTGGCTGCGTCCACCACAATAATCACGCTATCGACAGCCGTGAGCGTCCGATAGGTATCTTCGGCAAAATCCTGGTGACCGGGAGTGTCGAGGATATTGATTTTGTAACCTTCGTATTCGAACCCCATGACTGAGGTGGCGACCGAAATTCCGCGTTGTTTTTCTATTTCCATCCAGTCTGATGTGGCGGTTTTTCGTATTTTATTCGATTTTACCGCTCCTGCCACATGAATGGCTCCACCAAACAACAACAATTTTTCGGTAAGTGTGGTTTTTCCCGCATCGGGATGGCTAATGATGGCAAACGTGCGCCGGCGTTGTATTTCTTCTTTTAATGTCATTATAATATTTGAGTCTGTCTGATTGATTGTTTGCTTCCTGTTACGAAAAAGCCAAGATCAAAAAACTTTATCAGTTGCTCGCAGCCTGTAATTTATTGAGGCAGCGTTGCAAAGCGTTTTCCCATCTCGGAATTTCTACGTGGAAGGCATTTTGAATTTTCGAAATATCCATCACGCTATAGGCAGGTCGGGGCGCCACCGTCGGGTATTCGGCCGTAGTAACGGGTTCGACCACACAGGAAGTATTTCCGGATAATTCTTTGATTTTTTGGGCAAAATCGTACCATGTCGTTGCTCCGGCATTCGAAAAATGATAAATACCCGACTTCCAGTCGTCCTTTTCATCAGCTTCGAGGATCACCATGATCATTTCGGCCAAGTCGGCGGCATAAGTTGGCGATCCATGCTGATCGGCCACAACCGTTATCCGGTCGCGTTCGCTCATCAAGCGAAGCATGGTTTTCACGAAATTGTTTCCAAATTCCGAATACAGCCACGAAGTGCGAATGATGACAGCCGATGGATCTGCTTTCAGAAGGGCCTCTTCGCCTTTTAACTTGGTTTTGCCATACACGGATTGCGGATTTGTTGCGTCTTTTTCGGTGTAAGGTGTATCCGAAGTTCCGTCGAAAACATAATCGGTGGATATATGAATGAGCCGGATATCGAATTCGTGCGCTACTCGTGCCAGATTTTCAGGTCCCAGAGCATTGATTCGCAATGCCGTTTCCTGATCGGATTCGGCTTTTTCCACATTGGTATAAGCCGCACAGTTGACCATATAGGCGATGTTATGGTCGTCCACAAACCGGCGTACCTGCTCCTTGTCGGTAATGTCGAGTGTATCGGCATCGGTATAGATGAAATGAAACGGATTGTTCGAAATCATTTTTCTTTCGCGAAGCTCGTTACCCAACTGCCCGTTGGCGCCCGTTATCAAGACGTTTTTCTGCACCAATCCGTAAAAAAAATCCTGTCTTTTGGTAACGGTTTCCGTTCCACCCAAATGTTTGTTCGAACCTGTGTAAATTGCCATATACTTTATTTTTTATTGAAAAGGAAAAATCTCCTGCTCACTATGTTTAAATTTTTGAGAGAAAAAATGAATGACGAGAAACGAAACACGATTTTTTAAAAGCAATCGCTCAATAGGGTTTTGTCCATATTAAGTCCATACCAACGCAGGACCAAGTCCAAGTGAAATAAATACCTTTCCGCCGAATACCTTTTCTGTGGATTCGTGAATAGAATCCTGAAAATTTCATTCCTTCCTCATAATCCATTAAAATCATAACTCCCCCTGCCTTCGGCAGTACCATTCTTATCTTAAGAGTGGAGTAGTTTCGGAATCTCACTCACCCTAAACCGTCCCCTTAAGATAAGGGGACAAGCACTGCCCCCGGGCAGTGCAGGGGTTATGATAATCATTTTAGTTTGTAAAGTTAGAAAGTTCATAAAGTTTTACTTTCAACTTGCAATTTGAAATTCTCATTTCTAACTTCTTTACTTCTCCTCTTCTTCTTTCAATTTCCATCTCCAACTTCTAAAATTCTTCACTTCTCCATACTTAATTACCTATAATTCTATTCTTCCTCCTGATACATCGTTTTATATCTTTCGGTCAGCAAACGCAAAAGTTTACCGATTTGATTGACCGCCGCCTGCGTTTCTTTCGAAATTTCCTTCTTTTGAATTTTCAGCAGCAAATAGCCATACATAGCCGTGAAACAGGTTTCAATTTCGGGAATATCCTTCACCTTCGATTTTGCTCTCAATTCCACGATATAGGGCAAAGTATGGTAATAAGTTGCCATATATTCTGCCTCTTTCGGATCTTTTTGAAGCCGTAAATGCAAATCCGTCAGTTCGATGATCATATTCTTGTTGATCTGCAAATGGCCTTTTTCCTGAACGCCTTCCGATTTCATCATCATGATCAACCCTTCATACCAATCGAGCATTTTCGATTTCTCTTCGTCGGAAACGGGCAAAGGATCGACAAGTGTTTGCCGAACAATGTCCAAATCCAGTTTGCAGGCACGCAACACATCTTCGGTCTGCCACATAAATAGCAGATAATCGGCTATTTGTTCGTGTTTGTTCGGAATAATGTTCATCGTCAAGATTGCCTTCCGCTCTCGGGCTTATGGTTTAAGTTGAATGTGGCAGTCGTTCTCCACAATTTAACTCGAAACAATTCGCCTTAAACGCTATCTTTGATTAAATTTGTCGCAAAATTACGAATTTATGGTCAAGTTTCATATCATCGAGTCGGGATATTTTATGGGTGATGGCGGTGTGATGTTTGGCCCAATCCCCAAAAAATACTGGTCGATCAAGTATAAAGTGGATGAGCAAAATATGTGTGTGATGTCGATGCGCTGCCTATTTATCGAAACAGGCGACCGGAAAATTCTCGTGGACACGGGGTTGGGTGACAAGCATGCATCGAAACTGAGGTTTTACAAGCCTTTCGACCAACGAAACATACCGAACGAGATCCGAAAAATCGGATACGAACCGGAAGAGGTTACCGACGTCATTCTCACGCATCTGCACTTCGATCATTGCGGCGCAAGTACGATGCTCAACGAATACGGCGAAGCCATACCTACGTTTCCCAATGCCACTTATTGGGTGAGTCTGAAGCAGTGGAAAAATTATCGAAATCCTTCTCTTTTCGAAAAGGGATCGTTCTTTCCCGATAATATCGAACCCGTTTTCCGTTCCGGCCAACTGCAATTTGTGATGGAGGATCAAATGCTTTACGACACCATCCGGCTCGAACTTTACGACGGGCACACTCCCGGACAGATCGTTGTGCTTTTCGATACCGAAGAAGGGAATTTTGCTTTTCCGGGCGATGTAGTGCCGACCTCACTGAATATTGCACTCAGCTGGCTTTCAGCCTATGACGATAATCTTTCGTTGGCAATGGACGAAAAAAAACGTTTTCTGGACAAGGCCAAAAAGGAGCATCGAACCCTTGTTTTCTATCACGATGCCTATACACCGATGGCAAAATTGTAACGTGAATTTTTCAATCATCTTTTGTTGTTAAATTAAAAATGGAAAGCCGCTTGGTGCAGCTCAGAGCCTTCGTGTCTTCATGGCAAAAAACCAATTTCTCGCAGGAAATCGGCGTTAATCTGCGAACTTAATCGGCATTAATCAGCGAGAAAGAATTTCTTGATTGATAATATTTCGGCTACAATTCTTTTATTATCAATGTAATCATTGTAACTTGCAGATTCAACCAGCAAGTGCGAAATTACACAAAATGTTTGAAAAACTCATTTTTGGGTAATTTAAAATCTAATTTTTCTCGAGGTCTTCGGTTTAGTTTGTACTGAATATTTTTGATATCCTG
>Ga0228536_1001222_pt1 | contig 27466 bp, 28 predicted proteins | sample SJ1Smetagenome_FD_168611 | JGI IMG/M metagenome (GOLD analysis project Ga0228536, IMG submission 168611) | Enriched culture of PCE-dechlorinating microbial communities from Ithaca, New York, USA - SJ1.S | ecosystem: Engineered > Modeled > Simulated communities (microbial... > Unclassified...
GGAGTAACTAATGAACCAGCTTGATTAACATGATTGCCTACAACTATTTTTAATGCTTTATGCAGCAAATGAGTTGTAGAATGGTTTCTCATCGTTGCTTCTCTAGATTCAACATCTACTTCAGCTTGTACAAACTCATCAGTTCTGAGTTCTCCACTAATTACAGCTACATGATGAATCGGTGCTTTTGAAGGAGTTAATTTTGTGTCATTTACTCGTGCCATTCCCTGTTCAAATTTAAATATACCCTTATCGCCTATTTGTCCTCCAGACTCTCCATAAAATGGCGTTCTTTCTAAAATAACAAATCCGGTTTCTCCTTCGCTTAACTTATCAACTTTTTTGTCTTCTTTAAAAATAGCTTTCACAATTGTATCTGCTTTTAATGTACTGTAACCCACAAATTCCGACTCAATCCCTTTAGTAATGTCTTCTTCATTTTTAGTGCTCCAGCCTGAATCTGATTCATCTCTAGCTCTTCTTGCTCTTTCTTTTTGTGCTTTCATATAGTCTTGAAATCCATTTAAGTCAATTTGATACCCATTCTCTTTTGCAATCTCTTCTGTAAGTTCAGGTGGAAACCCAAAAGTATCGTATAGTTTAAAAACCTTTTCTCCATCCAAAACCGAAGTTTCGCTTTGAGCTAATTCACTTATCATGGTTTCAAGAATATTCAACCCTTGATTTATTGTTTCTTGAAACTTTTCTTCTTCTATTGAGATAACTCTTTTAATTTGGCTCTCATTTTCTTTGAGTTCTTTATATTCAACCATCCATGAATTTATAACAACTTCTGCTACTTTGTCTAAAAACGTATTTTCTATACCCAGAAGTTTTCCATGTCTTGAAGCTCTCCTTATAAGTCTTCTAAGTACGTACCCTCTGCCTTCATTACTTGGTACAACGCCATCACTAACTAAGAAAGTTATAGCTCTTATGTGATCTGTAATTACTCTTACTGATACATCTTTCTCTTTATCTGATCCATATTTATATTCACTTATTTCCAATATTTTATTTAATATATCTTTAATAGCTCCTATTTCAAATATGTTATCAGTATTTTCCATTATAGTAGCAATTCTTTCTAGTCCCATTCCCGTATCGATGTTAGGATTTGGAAGTGGGTGATAGACTCCATTTTCATCTTTATCAAATTGTGTGAACACAAGATTCCAAACCTCTAGAAATCTATCACAGTCACAGCCTGGTTTACAAGTATCTTTACCACAGCCATACTGTTCTCCTCTATCTACATATATCTCAGAGCATGGTCCTGATGGACCTACCTCAAGTTCCCAAAAATTATCTTTTTTCCCTAATCTAACTATCTTTTCAGTTGGAATACCAATCATCTTATTCCATAGATCATAAGCTTCATCATCTTCATAATAAACAGTTACCCACAGATCTTTTGGATCTAATTCAAGTCTTTGGGTTAAAAATTCCCAAGCCCACGAAATAGCTTCTTTTTTGAAGTAGTCTCCAAATGAAAAATTCCCCAACATTTCAAAAAATGTTGCATGTCTTGCAGTTCTCCCCACATTGTCAATATCGCCTGTCCTAATACATTTTTGGCATGTTGCCATTCTCTTACTTGGAGGTGTTTTTTCACCAGTAAAATACGGTTTCAGTGGTGCCATTCCTGCTCCAATTAATAAAAGGGACTTATCATTTTTGGGCACAAGTGAAAAGCTTGGTGCAATTAAATGTTCTTTTTCACTAAAAAACTCTAAAAACTCTTTTCTTATTTCATGAAGTCCTAAATTCTTCATATTTACACCTCTCTAAGTATTATAAAAATCCTCCCTTTGAGGGAGGTAATATTACTATTTCATTTTAGAATATATATGGTTATTTGTCAATGAACTACAATAATTCTCTCGATTCTTTGTATTTATTTATTATAAATTTAAATAAAATCATCATGATAGCAGTTACTGGAACTGCCAATATCATTCCCAAAACCCCAAATATTCCTCCACCAATTATTAAAGCTAAAAGAACCGTTAATGGATGAAGCCCTATGCTTTGTCCTAGAACTTTAGGAGCTAAGATGTTGTTTTCAACCCATTGAATAACAACGAAAAATACAGCTACCCATAAAGCTTTTAAAGGGCTTGAGAAGAAAGCCAAAAATACAGCTGGCAAGAAACCTAAAAAAGGCCCAATGTATGGAACTATATCAGCTATAGCTGTAATAAAACCTATAACAATAGCAAATTGAACATCCATAATTAACAAAAATATCGCGGTCATTGTGCCAACAAAAATAGCCATAAAAAATCTGCCTTTTATAAACTGGTTCATAACATCATTTATCTGTTGAGAAAGGCCTAAAATATCGTCTTTATATCTTTCAGGAATATTTTCTTTTACTTTTTTTACAAAATAATTTTTATCAATGAGGAAGTAAAAAGTGATTATTGGTATCAATATTAAAGTTACCGCTTTTGACAAAAATCCACTTATACCCGATACTAGATTTGCCAACCCATTTGATATAGAATCCTGTAGTTTATGAGTATTGCTTTCTATAACTTCCTCTATACTTTTCAAAAGTTCTGGAGTATCGCCTAAAACATTAGAATAAACAGAATAGACTCTGTCAATAAAAGCATTAAAATTGCTGATGTAAACAGATGAATTTTCTGCTAAATTTTTTATTTCGTCAATTGTTCTCGGAATGAATGTGACTAGTAATATTATCAAAACTATAACTATACCTATATAAACTACTGCTGTGCTAACTACTCTTTTTAATCCTCTTTTTTGTAAATAATTTACTAAGGGGTTTAAAAAATAAGCTAATATTACTGACATAATTATCGCCAACAATATATCCGATAATATCGTGAACTTTGAGAATAATTCATAAATTACATATATTACTGCAAATATCGAAGCAATAGCTACTAATATTTTAGTATCATACTTTATTTTTTTTCTCTTATCTACGAAGTTATTTCCAATATTTATCAAATAATAGCTAACTAAAAATAATAGTACTGTTAAAAGTATCCATACTAATTTGACAAACAAATCTGGTGGAGCAGCTATTTTCATGCTTGGCCTCCTACTTAAGACTTATTTAATCCTCAACCTCAATTTCATGTAAGTCATCCTCATTGAATTCATTTTCATCAAGTCCTTCTATTTTTACCCCTGTTTTCTTTGAATAATCAAGCAATGCTTTTCTTATTGCTTGTTCAGCTAATACACTGCAGTGCATTTTTACAGGTGGAAGACCATCTAAAGCCTCAGCAACGGCTTTATTAGTTATTTGCATAGCTTCTTGAATAGATTTCCCTTTTATCAATTCAGTTGCCATGCTTGAAGAAGCTATCGCAGATCCACAACCAAACGTCTTAAATTTTACATCTGTTATTATCCCATCTTCAATCTTTAGATACATCTTCATTATATCTCCGCATTTTGGATTGCCTACTTCTCCAACTCCATCAGCATTTTCAATTTCTCCTACATTTCTAGGATTCATAAAATGATCCATTACTTTTTCTGAATACATTATTTACCCTCCTGATTTTTTTCATAAAGTGGTGACATCTGTCTTAATCTATCAACGATCGTAACAAGTTTGTCAATGACAAAATCAACTTCTTCTTTAGTATTTTTTTTCCCTAATGATAATCTTAGCGAACCATGGGCAATTTCATGTGGAAGGCCAATTGCAAGAAGCACATGAGATGGATCTAAACTTCCTGATGTACAAGCAGAACCACTAGAAGCCTCTATTTTGTACATATCTAAGCTCAGTAGCAGCGATTCGCCTTCTATATATCTAAAGCAAATATTTACATTCCCCGGTAGCCTTTTTGTTGGATGCCCATTTAGTCTTACTTCAGGTATTCGATTTTGTATGTTTTTTATCATATAATCTCTAAGTTCGACTAATTTAGCTGTATTTTCTTCCAATTCAGCATATGCAAGTTCAATTGCTTTACCTAACCCAACTATGCCTGGTACATTTTCAGTACCTGCTCTCTTGTTTTTTTCTTGAGCTCCCCCATGGATTAGAGAATCAATTTTTATTCCTTTTCTTATATACAATGCTCCAACGCCTTTTGGGCCATATAGCTTATGCGCAGACATAGACAATAAATCAATATTCATGTCCTTTACATCAATAGGCAAGCTGCCAACAGCCTGGACAGCATCTGTATGAAAAATTACATTGTGTTTTCTCGCTATCTCACCAATTTCTTTTATTGGCTCAATAGTTCCAATCTCGTTGTTTGCAAACATTATAGAAATCAGTATTGTCTCATTTTTAATAGCTTTTTCAAGTTCATCTAAAGAAATCATTCCATATTCATCGACATCAAGATAGGTAATTTCATAACCAAGCTTTTCTAAGTACTCACATGTGTGCAAAATAGCATGATGCTCTATTTTAGATGTAATGATATGATTACCCTTATCTCTTAACTTCGAAGCAACCCCTTTTATAGCCCAATTATCAGATTCAGATCCACCTGCAGTAAAATAAATTTCATTTTTTTCAGCATTAATTGCTTTTGCCACTCTTTCTCTCGCTTTATCTATAGCCATTTTAGAAAAGTTGCTTAAATAATATATGCTTGATGGGTTGCCGTAATACTCGTTGAAATATGGTATCATTTCATCAAGCACTTCTTTTCTAACTTGAGTAGTTGCAGCATGATCCATATAAATTATTTTTTCCACTTTAGTCCTCCTTAAAATCTGATTTTACAGTATTAGATTCTTCAACCATATCCTGCAGAGTTATTGAGTCAATAACTTGATCTATACCATTTTTAAGCTTAGCCAATACTAATTTAGTAGCACACATTTCTTCTTTTTTGCATTCAAATCCATCACTAGAAACACATTCAGCTGGATAATTCTCTCCTTCTAGAGAACGCAATATCTCACCAACTGTTATTTCTTTAGGATGCCTAGAAAGCATATATCCTCCATAAGCTCCCCTGCTACTAATGATAAGTCCATCTTTTTTTAAAGTTGAAAAAAGTTGTTCTAAATAGTTTTCACTTAGTTCTTCTTCTCCAGCGATTGACTTTATGGATATAGGGCCTTCACCATAAACAATTGCTAGTTGATACATAGCCATTAAACCATATCTTCCCTTTGTAGATAATTTCATTGTTTCACCTCGTTAATACCAACTAAATTACTTGGGTTTGTTTTTTCATTATAGTATATCCAAGTAATATTGTCAACATTTATACAATCATCTGAAAGCTATATAATCCTTGCACAGAGCTTATTGTATATTATATTCTTTATCGCAGATTTCTCGGCACATTAAATAAACCATAAGATATCTTATGGTTTATTTTTGGATAATATTTTTTCTTATTCTGTTGCTTTTGCTGTTTTCTTAGGTTTATTACTCTTCTTATTGGTTTTTTTAATAACCGATAGCAATTTCGCAAATACTATTCCACATAAGCCAGCAGTCATGAGAATAATTATTAATTCAAGTTTTGCTAAATTATATGGATTCATTAAATTTCCAATATTTAGTACTAAAATTACTGAACCTACAATAAAAGATATAAGACCCGGTAAGTAATTTAATGCTTTATTCCTTCTATAAATATAATTTATAGTTAAAATTAAAACAATAATAATCAAAAGAACAATAAATAAAATACTTGCTTCACCCAAATAATTTTTTAGCCCAGAAAAAGCATCTGATATTTTTATAAAAAATGTTTTTGCTTTTGTCATAAATTTTCCCTTTCTATAGCTATATTTGTTCTGTTTTAGTAATTCTAATCCTTTTTTACTTCTACTTTACTTGCTCCTTGCTCTATCAGTATTTTTTGCCATATATTTGGGTACCTACCAGTTGCCCATTCAGACATTATTATAGTAAATTCATCTTCTATAGGTATGCTTGCTATTGGTGTTCTATTGATATCATCCTCATCAATCAAATATATAACAAGTGCATCTTGAGTTTCTATCACGATGAAATCTTTATTTGGCGACGAAAAAGCATCTATTACATTTGGTACATTTAGTTTAATTACTTCAAATGGAATTGCCAAATCATCATAGTTTACCATGTCTTTTGGTGGTAAGGCTTTAATGCTGAAATCACTGTAAAATTCTTCTTCATTTTCTTTATAATTAACTCTACCCTTCAATGTCCAATAGCCATTTCTTCTCACAAGTCCAAAATTTTCTTCATTTAATATAAAATTCTTCGCTATATTTTGTACATTTCTAGCTCCATCATTAAACAGGATAGTGCCATTTTCTCCTACAAGGTCTGAAAGTTTAATTGGTTTCTCATCTGATAAATTATCAATTGCGTATACTTGTAATGTTTTTCTATCATCCCTTTCTATGTCTATATTTTCTACTGATATATAATCATTCCCAACAAACAAGATGTTTTTTAAAATCGATGGAAGTTTTTTCTCTCTGTCAGTTGCTGCTAAGTATTTCTCATCTTCATTTATGGTATTAAAAGTTACTTCAGAATTCGCATAATCTTTTGTTGCAATTGGATTTGCTTCTATTTTATCATAGATGCTTTCATTAGCATATACTCTATTTTGCTCAATCTTCCAAAAACCATTCTTTCTGGGAACAAGTAAATTATCAACTTTATATGCCCCTGACAATTGTTTGTTTTGCATATTTATCCAAATTGTTTCATAATTCCAATATAATATTTTTCTTTCTTCATCAAGTCTTTGAGTCTTAATGCCAAGTAAAATTCCGGAACTATATTCCTCCGGTTCAGAGCTTTCAAGCGGCATTTTTACTGCTTTTTCTATTTCAATCAATCTCTCAATTTCTTCTAAAGAAACTTCATTATTTATGAGATCTAATTTGTAAAATGCATCATCTAAATAATAAATCATTTTTTGGTCGCTTAGTTTAATGAGTTCAGCAAAATAATTCTCATCTTTAACTATGGTTATAATTTTTACTTCTTGATTCTCAATTCCTAAATCATCAGTTGTCAGCTTATACCTATAGAGCAGATACTCTTTTAAATCAACTGTTTTTATAGTATATTTTGGATTATCAGTATAATCATCTAGCAATAAAATAGCATCTTTATGAAAAAAACATTGTTTGCCAATATTTTCATCTTTTTTATCTATTGTAGAGTCATATCTGAATAGCAATTCGGTGATTTCCCATTTACCAAGTATTGGGGGTTTATCATTGCCAGGAGACTCAACAAATTCAATATTCTCTGTTCTTAAAGCACTACACCCAGTGATAAGGAATGACAAAATAACCAACAATAAAATCTTTAGATTTTTCATTGTACTTCCCCCTCTTTTAGAAACCCGATGATTACAGTAGTGCCTTTTTGTTCTTCTGAGTAAATTTCAAATACACCATTATGAAGTTTCATTATTTCATCACAAATAGACAATCCTATGCCACTATGTGAATTAGTGTTGTTGCCTTTATAAAATCTTTCCTTTACATGAGGTAAATCCTCTTTTGATATACCAGGGCCATTATCTGTAATTTTTATATAGACATGGTTAATGTCTTCATATAGTAAAAAATCAACTACACCATTTCCAGTAAACTTAAAAGCATTATCTAAAATGTTTATAAGAACTTGTTTAATTCTATTTACATCTCCAACAATAAAAATCTTTTCCTCTGGGATTGAAATATTAAATTTAATATTATTATTAATTGCCCTAGGTTTTAGTTGATTTGTAACTTGTTTTGATAATCTATTTATGTCAACAACTTCTTTAACTAGTGAAATCCTTCCTGAAGTAAATCTAGAAAAATCAAGCAACTCATCAACCATATTTGTTAACCTATCGCTTTCAGTCTCAATGATTTCAAGCCCATCTTGTAAAAGCCCTTTTTCTAAGTTTTCGTATGATTTTAATGTAATTGCCCATCCTTTTATAGATGTAAGAGGAGTTTTTAATTCATGTGAAATTGATGATATGAAATCATCTTTAATTTTTTCTCTCCTAGTTACCTCTTCAGCCATATAATTTAGTGTTTTTGATAATTTATCAATTTCTGTGTCCTTATACTCTTTACTTCTTACTTTGAATTGTGCATCTGCCATTTTTTCAGCAACTTGTGTCAATTCAGCAATTGGCTTTACAATAGATTTTGCCAGCAAATAACTGATCAATCCTGATATTAAAATAACAACAATACCCAATCCTATTAAAAGTTTTGAGATTTGAGTAATCATGTCATTGGCAATCTTTAGACTAGTAGTGAATCTCATGATTCCCACTGGTTTATCTTGTTTTAATAAAGGCATAGAAACGCTCATCACAGGTTCTTTTGAGTATGTAGTTTCTCCTATTTTTGTTGCTTTCCCAGCAGATAATACTTTCTTAACTTCTTGCGAATCTATGTTCTCTTCAATATCTGTACCTAGTGAGTCCATCAAAATTTTGCCGTTAGTATCTAATATCTGAACTTGGGCTTTAGTATGTAACCAAAATACATCAACATCATCTAAAATAATATCTGAAAGGTCAGATGATGAAAAATAGCGTTCGAAAAAAGTAGTCGATAATTCTAATTGATTTGTTAAAATTGTCTCTACATTGTTATAAAAATATTCTTTAACACCTCTAATCAGACTTATTTCAATAATCAAAACAGTTAGGATGATTATTATCATGAAATTTTTTATTAATCTACTTTTTATGCTCTTTTTCATAAAAACATTATTCCTCTTCTCTCCACTTGTATCCTATTCCCCAAATGGTCTCAATATATTTTGGTTTGCTTGGGTCTTGTTCTATTTTTGATCTTAGTCTTCTTATATTAACATCAACTACTTTCCCATCCCCTGAGAAATCCACTCCCCATATTATGTCTAAAATTTGATCTCTATCGAAGGCTTTTCCAGGATTTGACATAAACAAATCAATAATTGCAAACTCTGTTCTTGTTAACTCAATTTTCTCATTATTTTTATAAAACTCTCTAGAGGACATATCAAGTTTAAATGGCCCAAACTCTAAAATATTTTTATTGTCATTATCAAAATCTAGCCTTCTTATAAGGGATTTTATTCTTAAGATCAGTTCTACAGGATTGAAAGGCTTTGTCATATAATCATCAGAACCGTATTCTAAACCCATTATTTTATCAGTATCTTGACTTTTAGCTGTCAACATGATAATTCCCATTTTGGGGTATTTATCTCGCAATTCTTTTAGCACTTCAAATCCATCAATCCCAGGCAACATGACATCCAAAATTGCAATGTCTATTTGTTCATTTTGTACTAATGTTAAAGCTTCTTCTCCTGAGGAGGCTTCATGAACATCATAACCTTCTCTATCAAGATTGATTTTTATAAATTTCCTTATTGGTTCTTCATCTTCAACTATCATGATACTAATTCTCATAATATCCTCCATTAATTTTCATCTAATGCTTTTATGGTATAACCTTCATCAATCAAAGTTTCAATAATTTTAGGAAGAACTTTGACTGTGTTTTCCTTAGCATCTGTATCATGCATTAAAATAATGATGTTTTTTTTGTTTTTATGGGTCTCCTTAAATCTCTTAATTAGATAGTCAGCTGATGGATTTGACTTTTCCGCATCACCATTTAATGCATTCCAATCTATAACATTATACCCTTTTTCTATTGCTTGATTTTTTATCTCTAACTTCTTATTTCCAGAAGAACCTCCTGGAAATCGCAAAAGTTTTGTATGAAAATCTTCACCTAATATGTCCTTAAGGACAGTTTCGCACTTTTTTATGTCAGCAAAAAAATTATCTGAATTTTTATAAATACATCCATACTTATGTGAATAGCTATGGTTACCAATGCTATGCCCATTTTCATGTATTAGCTTCAAAGTTTCTGGATTTTTTTCAGCCATACTCCCTAATACGAAAAAAGTAGCTTTTACATTGTATTCATCAAGAACTCGAAGAATTTCCAGAGTGTTATTTTTCGAAGGGCCATCGTCAAAAGTTAGATAGGCATTTTTTTCAGATTTAATATCTTCGTTTGTACGTTTAATATTTTCTTCTTCAATTTTCAAATAATAATCTCTAATTAATATATCTTGTTCATTCTTTGCATAATCATAGCTCTTTTTAAACTTTTCATTTTCTATCTCTTGATTAATCTGATTATTAAAATAATATCTATATAATATATAATCTATATCTACTGATTGAGCAGAAGCTTTATTATGGCTATTTATGATCGTTCCACTCAATAAAACAACTAATAGTATAATAGAAATGAAAAACATAACCATAGTTACCCTCTTCATAATAATCCCTCCATTATGAGTATTATACACACAATGGAGTCATATGTTGTTACAAAAGAGTAACAACGTGTAAACTTTTAAACTTTTGAGTATTGATAAGTATATAAATTATAATATACTCCCTTTAAGGCTAATAGTTCATCATGATTTCCAATTTCTTTAATGCCATCATCTGTCAGCACAACTATTGTGTCTGCATTCTTTATAGTAGACAGCCTATGGGCTATAATCAGGGTAGTCCTGCCTGCTGATAGCTCTTTGAAAGATTCTTGAATTAACATCTCGGTTTCTGTATCAAGTGAAGAAGTAGCTTCATCGAGGATTAATATTGGAGGATTTTTTAAAAATAACCGTGCTATAGAAATCCTTTGTTTTTGGCCACCGGATAATTTAATTCCCTTTTCTCCAATATATGTTTCGTAATTAAAAGGTAAGCTCATAATAAAATCATGGATTTTTGCTTTTTTGGCAGCTTTAATTATTTCTTCTTCACTTGCACTAGGATTGCCATATTGAATGTTCTCTTTAATAGTGCCAGTAAATAGAAAAACATCTTGCTGCACAATGCCGATATTTTGCCTTAATGATTTCAGTGTGTAGTTTCTGATATCAACTCCATCTATCATGATTTTGCCCTCGGTAACTTCATAAAATCTTGGAATCAAATGGCATAATGTGGTCTTTCCCACACCGGACGGCCCAACTATTGCTACAGTTTTGCCTCTAGGTACATAAAAATTAATATTTTTAAGAACTTTTCTATTGCCATTATTATAACTGAAAGACACATTTTCAAATCTGATATCACCTTTAATATCATTAGCTTCTATAGAATTAGGGTTGTCAATTATACTTGGGCTTATATCCATAACTTCCAAAAACCTCTCAAATCCAGTCATTCCGTCTTGATATTGTTGAGTGAACTCAGTTAATCTTCTTATTGGCTGCATGAAGAAATTAACATATAGCGTATAAGCAAATAAATCTCCTAAATCTATCAACTTCAAATATACAAAGTATCCTCCTACGGATATTACTAGCAAATTCAATATGCTCGACATCAAATTAATTCCAGAAGTGAATTCTGCCATAATCTTATATGAATTTCTTCTCGCATCCGAAAACGCTTCATTCCCTTCATTAAATTTCTCTATTTCATATTCTTCATTTGTAAAAGCTTTTGCTACTCTTATACCAGATATGCTATTTTCTAATTGAGCATTTACATCTGCTATTTTTTTTCTGACTTCTCTGAATGAAGACTCCATCTTGTTCCTTTTTTTTACAGAATATATTAACATTAATGGAATAAAACTAAAAATAATCAACGTTAATCGCCATTCAATCTGCAATAATATAATAAAAGATCCAACTAGCATTACTAATGATATGAATAAGTCTTCTGGACCATGATGCGCTAGCTCAGTTATATCCCTTAAATCATTTACAATTCTAGACATAATATGTCCAGTCTTATTATTATCATAATAACTAAAAGGCAAAGTCTGCAAATGGACAAATATATCTTTTCTCATATCTCTTTCAATTCTTACGCCTAATAGGTGCCCATAATATGATACGATATATTGACTTATATACCTTAAAAATATGATTAGAAACATTATTATTGACCAATTAAAAAGTACTCTCATATTCCCTTCAGGAATTACTTCATTTATAAGTCTACGAGTAAACACGGGAAAAACTAAGTCAAATATTGATAATAAAAGTGCAAAAAACATATCAAGAGCAAATAACATCTTATGCGGCTTATAGTAAGAAACAAATTTTTTTAACATAATTGCCTCCAAAAGTTGTAATATATATTTATTTAGATACACTAATATTATATAATATATTCAAATGAATTCATACTAAAATATTGAGGTGTAAAATGTTAATAGCATTTGTGTTTATCAGTGTCTTTATAATTCAATTTATCATAGCTCTAGAGATGAATTTCATAGGTCCATTAGCTCCATTTTTAGCAAATTATTTTGGAATTAGAGGTTCAAATGTCATCCTTCTAAACTTGGGGTATTCATTATCTGGTATGTTCGTCCCTTTTATAGGATATTTGTCTGATAAATATGGTAAGAAAAGATTTATTTTATTTGGTTTAATGTTTTTCGTATTAGGAAGTGTAGTATGTGCATTTTCCAAAAATGCTATATTGTTTAGTATTGGAAGAGTATTTATTGGAATTTCTTATTTCACATTAATGAGCACATTGCTTTCATATTTATCTGACTTCATAAATTATAAGAATAGAGGAAAAGCAAATGGGGTAATGAGATTTTCTTTTGCATTGGCAATATTGATTAGTCCTGTCTATGCAAGTTATGTCGTAAATGAATACAAGAGTTTAACATACGTATATTTACCCTTAGCACTAATTGCGATTATACCATTTATCATTCTTATTTTTTTGCCCGATTCAAGAAAAGTAGATGTTCAAGAAATAAAAATAAACAATATAATAAAAATAGCAAAAAAGCCTAAAAATTCCCTGATTCTTATATCCCTTTTTTTAATAATAACTGCACCAACGCTTATATATAACTATCTAGGACTTCATCTTTCTAGTAATTTTAATTTTAATCAGTCTTCAATAGGTTCTTTTTACTCAATAATAGCAATAGGGACAATCATTGGGGTAATTTCTTCTGCAGTTCTATCAGACAGGATTGGGAATTTAAATTATTCAAAAATATTTTTTTGTCTTGTTCTAATTTCTCTATTGCCTTTGGGCTTTACAAATAATTTATTACTTTTATCAGTATCTTCATTTATTTTTGCATTAGGTTTGGATGGTGGATTTAGTGCATTTCAAACATATATAACTGAAGTTGAAAAAGAAATGCGCGGCACATTTTTAAGTTTAATGTATACAGTTAATGCATTGACTATAACTTTTTATTCCATTACTGCCAGTAGATTATATGAATTTGGTGGCATGAAGATAATTAGCATAATTTCATTTATCTTCATAGTTCTTAGCTTATATTTTATTCGAAAAATAGATGATAATCCTAAACAAGATCAATAGTTAACTATTAATCTTGTTTAGGATAGCTTTTGCAGCACCTATTATCCCTGAATCATTTAAATATTTAGCAGGTAATATTTTAATACCTGGATCGTCATTTACTAAACTGTGGTAATGATCTATCATGTTTTGCCACCAAATATCTTTAGATAATATTACTCCTCCCCCTATAACAATAGCTTCTGGATCTAATATATTTTTTATACTGACAAGAAAATATCCTAAATCCATGGTAAATTTATCTATCACTTCCTTTGCATATACGTCGTAAAAGTATCTTGAAAATATCTCTTTTCCTGTTAGTTTTTTACCACTTTTTTCATAATAAAAATATTCTACTGCTGTTCCTGATATGTATCTTTCTACACAACCTTTTTGGCCGCAACTGCATTTTACACCATTTGGATACAAAATAGCATGCCCTAGTTCAGCCCCTTGAAAATGAGACCCTCTCATCAAATTTTTATCTAATATTATGCCTCCTCCAAGCCCAGTTCCCAGTGTTATCATTACAAAACTATTGTAATTTTTAGCAGAACCAAGCCACCCTTCACATATGGCTGCAGCATTCGCATCATTTTCTACTTGAATTGGACAATCAAATCTTTTCTCCAATTCGTATTTTATCTTTGTGCCAGACCATCCTACTACATTTCCTGCTATTGTTAGCACCTCTCCTTTATCAGAATCGATAAAACCTGGAGAACCAATACCAATTCCCTCTATTTTATATTCACTATTAAGTTCTTTTATGAGAGTTTCTATTTTATCTAATATTTCAAAACGATTGCCTGTTTTACTGGTTGGAGCAGAAGATTTTTTTAAAATATTTCCATGTTCATCAACTACACCTGCATTGATTTTTGTTCCTCCTAAATCTACACCAACAACATATCTCATCCTATTCAACCTCCAATTTTATATTGTTTATTTCTTCGTTTATTTTTTCAATATAATTGTCAATATTACCATATTCTACTTGCTCATTATTAAAGCCATATTCTTTTTTTAGTGATAATATTCTATATAATTTATCGTCAATATCCGACTCTGAAATTTTTCCATCATCAATCGCTAATTTAATATAATCGACAATATCATCAATCTTACTATTGTCATGACTTATTAATGCTATATCTCCACCAGCAATTAAAAATTTCAATACAGCCTCTTTTAAGTCATAATTGTCAGTAATTGCTCCCATTGTCATATCATCGGATAAAACAACTCCATTAAAATTCAGTTGTTTTCTTAAAATACCGTTTATAATTTCATAAGACAATGAACTGGGCTCATTGCTTATTTGTGGCAGCAATAAATGGCCTACCATAATAGCACGCATGCCATTGTTGATATAATAAATAAAAGGTTTTAATTCCAATTCTTTCAACTCATTTATATCTTTATTAATTACTGGCAAATCATAATGTGAATCAGTCTGTGTATCACCATGACCTGGGAAATGTTTGCCTACTGCTACTATATCCTGATTAGATATTCCTTTTGCTAATTCATTGCCTAATTTAGCTACAATATTTGGATCATCACTAAAAGATCTATCTCCTATCACCTGATTGGAAGGATTTGAGTTTATGTCTAGAACTGGAGCAAAATCCATGTTTAGCCCAAATGCTTTTAATTTTTTGCCCAACACACTGCCAACTTTAAAAGTTAATTCATCGTCATTTATTTCCCCAATCTCATGCATTGAGGGTATATTTTTGTAAAATTTATCGAGCCTTTCAACTCTACCTCCTTCTTCGTCAATGCATAAAAAGTAAGGTGTATTATTCTCATTTACTTTTTTTATGCTATTAATCAAATGAATAAATTGATCTTGTGTTTCTATGTTCCTATCGAAAAATATAAACCCTGACAAATTATGACTATTGATAGTAGATATCTCATCTTGGTTTAATTCATATCCTTCTATGCCAACAATTAACAGCTGACTTATTTTATCCTCAATATCCATATTAGATATTTGAAATTTGATTTTATCAATTTCTACATCAATATCCTCAGGATTATCAAGCCCTTCTGATGCATCTTCATCGTTATTAATTGAACAAGCAGTTAGCAAAAGAGCTATCATAAACAATATTATTAACTTACGTTTTCTATTCAAATCATGCTCATCTCCTGATTATTGTTCAAAACCTATAAATTCCCTTAGCAATGACTGAGGAGGGATTAAACTAGTTTGGGTTATTGGAGTAAAATACTCAAGAAATCTAATTAACTTCTTAACTTCGCTATAGTAAATACTTGAACTGTCTATTTTACTTAGTAGAGGCATTACATAATTTTTTAAAAGTGCTAATTCATAAACTAAAGCAGAATTAAACATGACATCAGCATTTTCTTGAAATGGGAAAATATATTTTTCTTCTCCTTCCCTTACACCTTTCCATAATTTAAATGTTCTAATCGGATCGTTTCCTCTAAACTTAATGTCTCGTACCATTCTTCTTATCAGCCTAGTGTCGGTTGTTGAAATTCTATTGTGATTATCAATATTTAGCTGTGTAAGAGCTGATATATATATTTTGAATTTATTTTTATCTGGAATTTCATTAGCAACCTTTGGGTTTAAAGCATGAATTCCTTCAATTATTATTGGGTGTTCTTTATCTACTTTTATCAATTCACCACTTCTTTCACTTTTACCAGTGAAAAAATTAAATTTTGGCAATTCTATAGCCTCTCCTTCTAATAAGCAGATTAAATCATTATTAAGTCGATCTAAATTTAATGCGTTTATAGATTCGAAATCTGGATTGCCATCTTTCCCGAGTGGAGTCTTATCACGGTCTAAAAAATAATCATCCATCGAAATTGCCACTGGTCTTTTCCCATTAACTTTCAACTGCGTACACAGTCTTTTTGCAAATGTGGTTTTCCCAGAAGAAGAAGGGCCAGAAATCAATATTATTGTAATATCTTCATCATTACATATGCTGTCAGCAATATGCGCAATTCGTTTTTCATGTAATGCTTCAGAGATTTGAATTATGTCATTGACCTTTCCTTTGATAATATGTTCATTTAATGATCCTATATTCGACAAACCTAAGATTTCAAGCCAATCATTCGATTCTTCAAAAATTTTAGCCAGTTTTCTTTGGTCTTGAAAATTATTTGTATTAAAATTGTTCTTAATATTTGGAAATAAAATAAGCACTCCAGGATAGTAATACTTCAACTTGAATTCTCTCACAAATCCTGTTGAAGGAGCTAAATAGCCATGAAAAAAATCAATATACTCTCCAATTGAATATAATTTAAACTTTGGTTTTTGCACTGATTTAAATAATAAAACTTTGTCTTTTTGATGAGATGATTCAAATATTCTAATAGCTTCTTGCCTATCATATTCCTCTCTTTTGATCTCAATATCCATCTCTACTATTTCTTTCATCTTATCTTCGATTAATTGCATATCCTTAAAAGTAATTTTTTTCTTATCGCTTAATTCAAAATATAAACCCGGTCCTAAAAAATGATGTATTATCGCCTCATTTTCTGGGAACAACTTTTTGCAAGCTAATATAAAACAAGCTGAAATTGTTTTTGTATAGATTCTGTATCCATCTACATCCTTGATATCAATAAATTCTATTATGTCGTTTTGATTAGGAGATTTAAATAAAGGATAAATTTCATTATTTATACGTGCTCCCAAGTATTTTTTGTGATTTTCTTTAAATACCATCTTACTAATATCAAGTAGTTTGGCATCATCATTAACTTCTAATTCACCATATCCCATAACTTCTATTTTTATCATATCAAGCACCTCTTTAAAATAAGTCTTTTTCAATCCTTAGAAATATTTCTGGCTCTGTTGTTTGAAATTCTTTATCATTTAGATATGATAATTCACCTTCTAAGCCATTAAAAACTATTTTATATGCATGCAGCAATTGATGTTTTAAGCCATAAATGTGTTCAAATTTACTGTTGATTTTATATACCCCATATTTTCTATCTCCAAGTATTGGATACCCAATCTCTGAAAGCTGAGCTCTTATTTGGTGAGTCCTCCCAGTTAGTAATTCTACTTCTAACAAAGTGTATTCTTCATTATTTTTTATAACCTTAAAGCTCGTCTCTATCTTCTTTGAACTATCAACTGGCTTGTCATAAATCAGAGATTTATTTTTCATATCATCTTTAACTAAATAACTTGATTTAATAAAATCATTATCAATTTTACCTAATACTATGGTTTTATAGTATTTTTTTATTTTATTGTTTTTTATAGCAAGATTTATAGCTTTTAAAGTTTCATAATTTTTTGCACCGATTATAATACCTGAGGTGTTTCTGTCTAGTCTATTACAAATGCTTGGAGTAAATGTTTTCTCAAGTCTCGGAATATATTCTTTTTTTTGAATCAAATAAGATACCATATCATCTACTACATTATCCTCTCGTCTATCAGAAGTGCTATGAGAGAGTTTACCCACTGGTTTATTTATCAATATGATGTTTTTATCTTCATAACAAATATCAATATCGTAATTATTGTATTCTTCTGCTTTATCAGAAACAAGATTATCTAATAGTTCATCCGACAAGTATAATTCAACTTTATCGCCAGAGTAAATAATTGTTTCAGGGCTTGCTTTCTTTCCATTTACTTTTATATTTTTCTTTCTGATCATCTTGTAAATAAAACTTAGCGAAGCCTCAGAAAGGTACTTCTTTAAAAATCTATCAAGTCTTTGTTCATTTTCATTTTTATCGATTAATATTTCCTTCAAACTTATATCACCTTTTCATTTATAGTATGCTATAATTATACTATAAATTGAACAGATTGCCAGATACTTAATTGTTACATATAGGAGTGATAAAATGAAACCAATTGATAAACTTAAAGATATTCTCTATGATTCAATAGACTATATAATCATGCTAGGTATAGTTGTAGTAGTTATTCTAGTAATAGGTTGGAGGCTTGATATTTTATTTACAGATAGTGATGTAGCTGAAATACCCACTAATGAAGTTAGTGAGCCTGTGACAAACGAACAAGAACAAAAACCAGATGATGTAAGTGGCACTCCATCAAATGAGTCCTCAGAACCTGAGTCTACAGAAACCCCAAGCAATGCAAATACAGAATCAGAGAAAGTAGAAGTTACAATCCCTGATGGCAGCTTACCAAATGAAATAGGTAAAATATTACAAGAAAGTGGAGTTATCGAAAGTAGTAAGGATTTCGTAAACAAAGCAGTAGAGCTTGGTTTAGATACTAAACTTAGATCTGGTAGCTATTCATTAACGACAAACCAGTCAATCGAAGAAATTGTTCTTATAATAGCAAAACAGGCTAGTAATAACTAGCCTGTTTAATATTTTTCATTAATATATTCATCAATAATTGATTTTCTTTTTTGATTTGAAAATATGCCCTCTCTTTTTAGAATCTCCAAAAGCCATGGTGCTTTAGAATGGAAAATAGCTTCTTTGTAATCTAACAATACTATTTCATAAAGTTTATCACTTAAAGATTTTGATTCGCATTGAATAAAATAACTTTCTACTCTATTAAAATTAACAAGATTTAATATTTCTAAAGTAGTTTTATCCTTTAAGTGATAATAATTATTAGCCTTGTTTAGATAAGTGACATAATTTTTTACTTGTTTTTTATTGCCTTTTGACTCTTTAGAAAGCATTTTATAATACTTAGCAAGTACATTATAATATTGATAATTATACATACCTTTCTCAAAACTGTCGACTTTAAGAAACGGATTTAAATTCATACTTTTGACAAAATGATAATTATTTTCTAAAAACTGCCTTTTGGTTATATCTCCATTTTCATATTGCAAAATCAGTGATGAACGGTTTTCAAAAAAAATGTTAAATAAACTCTTTCTAGCACAATAATACAAAACAAACACCCAATCTAATATATATTTTAGTAAATACCTAAAAATTTTAAAATTATGCTTCTATTTCATAACAATAGGATTTTAAGTTTTCAGGGATCTTATCTAATGTGTAATCAACATTAATGTAAAACTCAACATTAAACTTCTCAGAGATTTTTTCCAATGCATCAATTAAAAATACTAAATCTTTCAGTTCGATATTCATCAATTTATAAATACCATCTACATAAATTTTTTCTATATCATAATCCATTGACATTATACCACACAAAAAGCCATAGAAACTCTTAACATTTAAAATGTTAAATTCCATGGCATTAATTAACCTTACATTATAATTCAAACTAAAAATATGTTCATCATCAACATCAACAAATACAATGTTTCCATTTCCTTCAAGCATATCCTTGTTAGCATTGTCAATTAACCATTTTGTTTTACCAGAGCCTTGCTCTCCTAAGATGAATTTAACCATGTTAACCACCTTACCTTTCTTATTTGTCAGATTAAATATTTCTTAAAGCACTACCTCCAAGATAGTTGAATTTAGCTCCTTGATAGGTTTGTGCTTTTATCATACATTCAATTATTTCATCTCTTATTTTCCACCACGATTGATTCCAATTAGCAATAAGAGAATCTTCTCTAGGTGCTCTGCCTATAAGTCTTTGAACAATTATATTGGGGTTGAGATATTCTAAAAATAATATTACTCTTTCTATATAGTCTTCTTTAGACAATACACTAAGTTCACCATTTAGATATTCTTCTGCTATCTTAGTTTTATTTACAATATATAAACTGTGTAGTTTTACTTCATCAACACCTAAACTTGATAAAATCTTTGATGTTTCGATAGTATCCTCTATATCATCCCATGGTAAATCAAGAATCACATGGGCACAAATGCGCAACTTATATGCTTTAATTCTTATACACGAATCTATAAATTCAGCTAAAGTATGACCTCTATTTATTTTTTTGAGAGTTTTATAGTTAGATGTCTGAAGCCCTAACTCTATTGTTATATCTATACCCATTTTTTCTTGTATATCACTTAAATATTTAATTTGTTCATCGCTAACACAATCTGGTCTTGTTGATATTGAAATGCCTACTATATCATCAATTATTGCTTGGTTAATGATATTTTTGAATTTCTCCATGCCCATATAAGTATTGCTATAGTTTTGAAAATAAGCTATAAATTTTTCTGCTTTATATTTATTTCTAATGTAGATCATATTTTTCTCTAATTGATCTTTAATAGAATAACTATTTGGTAGATTTTCAAATGATCCACCTTGTTCGTTACAATAAATACATCCGCCTGTGCTAACATTACCATCTCGATTCGGGCAAGTCAAGTCTAAACTAATTGGCAATTTATAAACTTTACATCCATATTTATTTTTTAAATACGCTGAATATTCTCTATACACATCCAATTTCATAATATCTACCTTCATTTTAAATAAAAATCTAATATTTCTGATACTCCAGAATTGTTATTATCGTTATTAGTTACAACGTTTGCATTCAATTTACAAAGTATAGTACCATTTTTCATACATACTCCTAGTCCTACATTTTTTATCATTTCTACATCATTATTGTCATCTCCGATGGCAATTATCTCTTCTGGCCTTATTCCAATCATATGTGCATACTCTATCAATGTTTGATATTTAGTTGCTCTCTTTTCTTGAACCTCGAGCATTGTCCCTCCAATTCTAAGGTTCTCTAATAAATGATATGAGAATTTTTTACCATAAGTCCTCTTTAATTGCTCGTAGAAATGATTTATCTTTATTTTATCGTCAATATAAACTAATGACAAAGTTTTTTTTATACTTTTCATATCTTTTTTTTCAATGAAAAGATATCTATCTTCATAGCTCATAATATAATCTTTCCTTGGATTTTCAAAAGAGGTAATCAAATCTATCCCATTTCTGAAATAATTAACATGTATAGTAGGCTCTAAGTTCATATCAAATGAAAACTTCAGTAAATCATCTAAATCTTCCTGTTTCATATGCTTAGATATTATTTCATCATCATTTTTACTAAATCTTAATATCGCACCATTATTTGATATAATATGCATATCTAATCCAAGTTGGCTTGCAATACACTTAGCAGAATAATAGCTTCTGCCAGTAACAATGACAAACGATAAACCTTTACTGACAGCTCTCTGGATAGAATTCTTATCTTCTCTTGAAATTTCTTTCTCATTATTTAACAAAGTACCATCTAAATCAATAGCTACTAGTTTGTACATTTTAACACCTCTATTTAAATCAAAGTACTTTGCATATGCAAAGTACTTTGATTTAAGACAAATTATTCCTCGAAATCTTCATCATCTGAAAATAAAGTGTAAAATGCTTCAGCTACAACGTCAAACTCTTCTTCATCTTCTATCAGCAATAGCTCAAATTCATCATTCTCTTCATCTTCAACATATTGATACAATAACACTTCATCATTCTCTTCATCGTCAGTTAGTGGTAGTAATGCAATGTATTCCTTATCTTCTACCTCAAATATTCCCATTACTGCACATTCTAACTCTGTGTCATCCTCAAGTGTAAGTGTTATGATTTCCATGTCTTCATCATGGTTGTGATCATGCTCGTGGTTGTGATCATGTTCATGGTTGTGATCATGCTCGTGGTTGTGATCATGTTCGTGATTATTATCGTTCATTTCTATTCTCCTTTATTATTTACTTATTTACTATAATGATACATTATTTTCCTTTCTCATTCAAGCTAAATTTAACTTAGTTTATGGAAATCAATATTTCCAAATAAATCTACTATAATAACATATAAATTACATTCATCATTTAAAGCAATGCTTATATTATTTTCTTTTATATTAGCTTTATCAACTGAATGGATAAACTTAAAATTATCATTTTGTTTTCTACACACATACATTTTTTCTATATATAAAAACGTATTATTCTCTAGTTGATTATCATTAATATCGACATAATTCTTAACAAATAAATCCAGATTTTTTTTATATATATGATGCTCAATTTTAAATTTATTTTTTAAGTTTTCTATTTCGTTTTCAATTAACAATGTAAAATTTAAATTTTTTAATCTTCTCTCTGTAGAAACAATGCTGATTGGATTCTGGTCACATCCTATCCACCTTCTATTTAACTCATTTGAAGCTACTACTGACGTTCCACTACCTAAATAAAAATCAGCTACTATTGCATTATCATTGGTTGATGCTAATATGGCTTTCTTTATCAATTCTAATGGTTTTTGCGTCGAATAATTTACTCTTTCTTTACTAGTCCTTCCAACCATATTTATATTCCAAACATCCTTAGCATTCACAAGTGTATACCACCCAAAGTCGTCCTTGTATTCAGTGACATTTTTAAATTTATATGGTTTAAAATCTCGATTATAGGATTTTTCTTTTAGTTGATTAAAAACATATTTATCTGTCTTACAGTAAAGATATATATTATCATGCTTCCGTGAAAATCTTCTATTACTTGCACCACCTGATTTATAAACCCATATAATTTCATTAATAAAATTTTTTTCTCCAAATACTTCATCTAGAACAATTCTAATGTAATGGCTTACTCTATTGTCGACATGAACATAAATGCTCCCAGTGTCTGATAACAATTCCCTCATTAAATTCAGTCTTAAAGCAATGTCGTAGATGTATTCCTCCAATCCATTTTTATAACTGTCAGTAAAATCACGTCTTTTTAGGACTATCTGCTCATCATTTGAATTTATCTTTATCTTTTTATCAAAACTCGTATTTGTAAAAAAAGGAGGGTCAATGTATATTAAATCAATTCTGCTTGAATATCCTTTTCTGATTAAGTCACTTATACAATGTAGATTATCAGTCAAGTATAAATAATTCTCGTAAATTTCATTTCCAAATATAACAGAACTATATTTAATAGTTTTAGAAATAACTAGTTCAGAATCATTTATAGCTTTTGTAATTATATCGTACATCTTTTTTAATATAGTCATGATATCTCCTATCAATATTTTCTAGTATAAAAAATCATCCCATTTAATATATTTATTCATTATTGAAACAAATTCAGTAAGGTATTTTAAGTGTAATTGATTGAATCTGTTAAAATAAGGGCTATCTATATCTAACACACCAAATATTTTATCGTCCTTGATGATAGGAATTACTATCTCAGATCTAGAGTTTTCATCGCATGCTATATGCCCTTCAAATTCATTTACATTGTCAACTATAATTGGCGCTTTTTTTTCTACACTCGTTCCACACACCCCTTTACCTATCTCTATTCTATTACATGCTGGAAGACCTTGAAACGGTCCTAATACAAGTTCTGAATTTTTTAAAAAATAAAAGCCACTCCAATTTATGTTGTTAATGCAAGCTTTTATTATAGCTGTAGCATTAGATATATTTGCTAAAATATCTGTTTCTGAAGATAATTGACCTTTTAACAACAAATTCATGTACTTTAATCTATCTATCTCGTTCATCTTGCTAATTGAATCTGTTTTAATCATCATCACACCTACCTAGATAAGTCTATATGACAATAGCCATTTGGATTCTTCTTTAAATATTTTTGATGATACTCCTCTGCTAAATAAAAACAATTTAGCGGAGATACTTCAGTGACAATTTTTTGTTTATAATTGTTTCGTATTTTTTCTATATAATTAGTTATTACATCTTTGTCATTGTCATCAACATAGTATATTCCAGTTCTATACTGATTTCCAATATCTCCACCTTGTCGATTTAATGATGTAGGATCAATTATATTGAAAAATTTTGTCAATAGTTCTTCTAATGAAATAACTGATTCGTCATATCTTATATATACTGTTTCTGCATGTCTTGTAGTTCCCGTGCAAACTTCTTCATACGTTGGATTTTCCTTAATTCCATTCGCATATCCTACTTTTGTTTCAACTACACCATCAATTCTTGAAAAATATTCTTCCACGCCCCAAAAACATCCACCAGCAAAATAAATTTCTTTCAATTTAAAAACCCTCCTTATATATTAAATAAGATTCAAAACAAGTGGTGCTAATGCCATAGTAATAATTCCCGCTAAAGTTATAGCTATAGATGACATTGCTCCTTCAACATTTCCAAATTCCATAGCTTTAGTCGTACCCATTACATGTGAAGCAGTACCTAATGCTATTCCCCTCGCAATTTTGTTATTAATATTAAATGCCTTTAATACATACTCTCCTATAACATATCCTAGGGTCCCACTTAATATTACAAAAGTGACTGTTAAAGAAGCATTGGTACCTAACATATTAGCTATTTCTATAGCTATCGGAGTTGTAGTATTCTTAGGTATTAATGAAGTTATTAATAATTTATCTAAGTTAAATAACTTTCCCATAATGATTGTTGTGAAAACTCCTGTCAGCACTCCTACCAATACTCCTGATATAATTATTAAATAATTCTTCTTAAACACATCCCATTCTTTATATAACGGAACTGCTAATGCAATTGTAGCAGGTGCGAGAAAAAAAGTAATTATATTACCACCTAAATTATAAGTCTCTAAATCTATTTCAAACGTTTTTAATACAAATATTATAGCTGCTATAGATAATAATAAAGGATTTAATATTGGCATCTTTAATCTTTTAGAAATAAATGCTGCCGAAAAATAAGTTATGATAGAAATTGTAACGCCAAATAATGGAGTATCAATAGCCCAGTTCATTTATTCTTCCTTTCTCTTGTTCATATTTATCATAAATTGAATTGTTTTACCAGTTGTTATCATCACTACTATCACTGTCAAACAAACCGTCACTATGATAGGTATTAAATCGTTTTTTAATACATCTAATACATTTATTATACCTACGCCTATAGGCAAGAACATAAATGGAAGGTATTCTAACAATGTGCTCGAAATATCTTCAATAGATGATAGTTTTAATACTTTAAATTTTAATAAAATAAATAAAATAAACATTCCTATTATTGTAGGTGGTAATATATTTATATAATTTATTGATATTATATTTGCTACCCATAAAATAAACAACATAATTCCAAATTGCTTAAGCATTTTCATATAATTTCAATTCCCTTCTAAAAATGCTGGCAGGGTTAACCCTGCCAGCTTTAAAATGGTGCAAACCCTTGTTGTAGCCACCAATCTTTAGTATATAAATCATATTGTTTTGTGAATTGTTCTAAATGTACCATTTCCCATTTAATTAATAAATCATAAAGATCTTTAGCTTCTTTGTATTCGGTTTTATTTTTGGCCTGCTCATAAAACTCAATTGAATCTTTCTCCATTTGCATTCCAATGCTATATACAGATATAGCTAAGGATAGAAAGTCATTGTCAACTTTATCCCATGTGAATATTCCAGGAGATTCTATTGACTTCAAACTCGATAAATTAATATCATCTGTCTCACTTTTTTCTATTTCCTTAAGTAAGTCTTTCAGATACTCAATGTGTTTCAACTCTTCATTTGCTAACTCAAGAAATGAATTTTTATTGTTTTGACCATCTATTTCTTTTGCTGCTAGTTTGTAAAACTCATAACCCTCGATCTCATTTAAAATTCCTTGCTTAATAATATCTTGTTCTTCTTTATACATATACTCACCCCCGTAGAATATCATATATATACCCTACTGAGCTATTTTTAATAATCTTTAATAACTATAGAAATAATTATCATATTCTATTATGTCTTGTTTAATTTTATCCCTAGAAAGCAACCATTCATCATATTTATTGATTGGGCCTAATAAGTCTCTTATCTTTTGCAATAACTTTTCATAAGTACAGTTATTAATAAAATCAATACTTGGATTTTTACAGAAAATATCTGCTATGACATTTAAAAGTTCTTCAATAATATTTTCTTTTTCTCTTTCATTAATCTTCATGCCTTCCATCGCAGTGCTAATTAAATTAATATAGGTGAGCTCAAGATATTTTAAGAATTCTTCAAAATCATCACAGTTTGAACCATTTTGTATATTAAATATCATTTTAAAAAATACGAACCATCTAAAGTCTTTATTTATTATCTCCAATATTTTATTTCCAAATTTACTTAAAAATTCATCAGCGTATTGTATATCTCTTTCGAAATCTAAGTAAGAATCAAAGTTAATATCAGCATTTCCTATCTCATTTAACCTGTTTAATATCCTCAAAAACTCTTCAGTATAACCACCCTTGTCATCTTCTGCATTCATAAATAAAAAATCCACAATAATATCTGTTGATTTTTTTAGTTCAATAATCACTCCAACTTCATTTCTTATATTCACTGAATAAATATCGTGTATCATCTTTGATAATAATGCTTTGAGTTGAGATTTTTTTGAAACTTCATCACTGGCATTCATTATGTCCAAATGATTGTATATTAACATCAATTGTCTATCTATCATTGATAAATTATCTTTTATGGAGGACATTATATCCCTAAAAAAATCTTCAATTATCATATAATTATAGTTTTTATAAAGAACTTTATGTTCGATGTCACTCCAAAAAATATTTACCATAGATTTTATTTGCAATTCGAAGTTAACTGAAATATCATTCTTTATATATTTCCCATCGATTTTGTATATCTCAAAACCGTTTTTCTGTATTTGAGGCTGTTTTTCTCCTAAATTTAAATAAATGCTTTCATTTAATGGATTAGTAAAATAGCCATTTTCTTTTTCTATATTAAAAAGTGAAATGATATCGTGATATATCTTTTTTTCATCTTCAAGAAATCTACATTCTATTCTAAAACCAATTAGATCAGATAAATTTTCAATTAATTTCTCAGGTGTTTTAAATTTTAAATAAAAATTATGTCTTAAAATTTTTTCTTTTAAACTTTCACTTGATTTTATTCTATAATTTACGTTCAAAAAATGATCTTTAATAAAAAAACTATTGTTAAAAAATTTTTCTAATTCTTCTGCCACTCTGTTTAATTTATCAGCATCTTTCTCAATCAAGGCTAAAGTTTGGTCAATAAAATCAAATAGCTCCAACTTCATATTTATCCTCCTACGACATACTCTCGTTTTGTAAACTTAAATGAAAATTGAGGACTCCAAACTCTCTATGGTACAATGTTCTTGCAATAAAACAAATACCTCCCAGAAAGGATGAAGTCCTCATGCAAAAAATTGTATCAATAAAATGTC
>Ga0228536_1001224_pt1 | contig 27456 bp, 28 predicted proteins | sample SJ1Smetagenome_FD_168611 | JGI IMG/M metagenome (GOLD analysis project Ga0228536, IMG submission 168611) | Enriched culture of PCE-dechlorinating microbial communities from Ithaca, New York, USA - SJ1.S | ecosystem: Engineered > Modeled > Simulated communities (microbial... > Unclassified...
CGGACTCGTCCAGGTCCAGGCCGAGCAGCGCGGCGTCGGCCGAGGGCTCGGCCGGCATCCCGCTCAGGTCAGGAACGGACGACAGGGACGCTTCCCCGCTCAGAAGCACTTCGCTGAGCACGGACTCTCCGGGCTCGTGCAGGGCCTCGGACTCGGCGGGAGACGGTTCGGGGGCGGACGCCGCCGGGGCGTACACGGGCATGTCCTCCGGCGAGACGTCGATCTCGTCCAGACCCCGACCCGATGCGTCGTCGGCAGCGATCTCGGCGTCGGTCATGCCCTCGGGCTCGGCGAGAGACGTTTCTGACGCGGACGCCGCCGGGGCGTACACGGGCATGTCATCCGGCGAGACGTCGATCTCGTCCAGACCCGGCCCGGAAGCATCGTCGGCAGCGATCTCGGCGTCGGTCATGCCCTCGGCTTCGATGGGCTCGGCCTCCGGCTCGGCCAGGGGTTCTGCGAGCACGCCGTCCAGGGAAATCTCGGGCTCGGCCAGAGGCTCCGGTTCGGCCAGGACATCGTCCAGGGAGATTTCCGCCTCGGCCAGGGGCTCCGGCTCGACCAAGACGTCGTCCAGGGAGATTTCCGCCTCGGCCAGGGGCTCCGGCTCGGTCAGGACATCGTCCAGGGATATCTCGGGTTCGACGTCCCGCTCCTCCAGGACATCGCCCAGGGCGATCTCCGGCTCCACCGCGGCGGCCTCGTCGAGCACGATCTCGGCCTCGGGCAGGTCCAAGGGGCCGTCCGCGGTCGAAGTCTCGACCGCCTCGGCGACCAGCGTGTCGTCCAGGGTCAGGGGCTCGTCCAGAGTCAGGGGCTCGTCCCCGGCCTCCTCGGCCACCAGGTCGTCCAGGCTGAGGATCGTCTCCTCTTCTTCGGCCGCGACCTCCGGGGCCGCCTCGGCAGCGAGGGAGTCCTCGTCCAGGATCAGGGCGTCGTCCAGGGAAATTTCGGGCTCGTCCGGCGCGGCCGCCTTGGCGGGACTCCCGGGGCCCAGGCCGTCGATGAGGTCGTCCAGCCCGGCGGCGTCCATGGCGCCCCCCGCCGCATCGTCCGGCGGATTCAGATCGATGTCCGGCAGGGCCGCGCCCGCGTCGTCGTCCTCCAGCAGAAGGGCGTCGTCGAAGGATCCGGCCTTCTCGGTCCGGGCCTGCGTCTTGGCGGGCTTGGTGTCCTCGCCCAGATCCTCGGCGAACAGATCCTCCAGCTCCTGCTCGAAGCTGGCGTCCAGGTCGTCGGGATCCATGGGGTCGGCGGAGGTAGCGGACCCTTCATCCGCGATGTCGCTCAGATCGAGCAGGTCTTCATCGCGGGGGGCTTCCGGTTTGGCCGGACACATACGCGCACCTCGGGGATTTTGAAGACGCTGGGGGCCGCCGAGGCGGCCCCCAGGTCAACCGGTCATTACGACTTCTTCGCGTGGCACTTGTTGCAGGCGGTGGGGCCCTGCTTCATGCTCTTGTGGCAGCCCATGCAGCTGTGGTTGCTGGTGGGGGCGTGGAAGGCGGCGTAGTAGGAATTGTCGCCCTTCTTCGCCTTCAGGTCATTGTGGCAGGTGCCGCACTTGTAGTCCTTGGGATTTTCCTTGATCTTGTGGTGGCACTCCTCGCACTTCTGCTTGCCGTGCTTGGCATGGCTGAGAGTGACGGTGCCCTGGGTGGCCGCGCCGGGGGACTTCATGACGATGTCCTGCTTGGGGGCGTCGGCGGCGAACAGGACCGGCAGGGCCACGAAGCCGACCAGGGCCGCGCAGACCACGCTGATGATGACGATGCGCTTCATTCTCCTCGTTCCTCCTTGTCTCCACTTTCCAATTGCCAGACAACTCGAAACCACTTCTCCATCCACTGCGCGAAAGCCGGTCTTCCGCCGGAACTCCCTTTGCGCATTTTGTCTTTTACGCTTTTGACCGCGTGTTGGCAAGTCTTTGCCGGACCTTGCGCGTTCCTCCGGCGAGATCGTACTTCCCGGCGTAGCCCCGGGGAGTGAGCATGCGCCCCCCCGCCGCGCGACTGGAGGAAGCGCCCACCACCACGATGGTCTGCATGTCCACGCCGCCGCAGTCCACGTCCGCCAGCCGGGCGATCTCCGCGCGCTGCCCCGGCCGAAAGGCCCGGCAGACCACACCCACCGGGGTGTCCGGTCCGCGGTGCCGCGCGATCACGGCCAGGGCCCGTTCCAGATGGTCGGCCCGGCGCTTGGAGCGCGGATTGTAGAGCACGAGGACGAAGTCCGCCCCGGCGGCCGCGTCCAGCCGCCGTTCGATGACCTCCCAGGGCGTCAGCAGGTCCGAGAGGCTCACGCAGGCGAAGTCGTGGGTCAAGGGCGCGCCGAGCAGGGCCGCGGCCGCCGCCAGGGCCGGAACCCCGGGCACCACCTCGCAGGGCACGCGCTCCAGCAGGCCGCGCTCCTCCAGAACCTCCAGCACCAGCCCGGCCATGGCGTAGATTCCGGCGTCGCCGCTGGAGACCACGGCCACGGCCCGCCCGGCCAGGGCCAGGTCCACGGCCCGGCCCGCGCGTTCCACCTCGCCGGTCATGCCGGTGGAGACCACCTCGCGGCCCTCCAGCACCTCCGGCTCCAGCAGATCCAGGTAGCCGGAATAGCCGACCACGGCCGATGCCGAGGCCAGGGCAGCCCGGGCCAAGGGACAGAGCAGCCCCGGGTCGCCCGGCCCCAGGCCGACCACGCTCAGTCGGCCTGGGCCACGGCCAGGGTCGCCCGCGTGGTCTTGCGCTTGGGCACGACCAGCGGTCCGTCGGCGGCCAGCATCGCCGCTGCCTCGCATACTCCCTCCAGACCCATGTGTTTGCGCACCAGCGCCGACGGCGTGGGCACCGCCACGCGGGAGAGTTCCTCCCGCGAAAAAAACCGCGCTTCGACGCCGAGTTCCCGCGCGGCTTCCAGCAGCCCGGGTTCGTCGGCCTTGTCCGCCACGCTGGCGATCCCGGCCAGACTCGCCGGGGCCAAGCCCTCCTCGGCGAAGACCCGCGTCAGCAGTTCCCTGATCTCGGCCGCCGGGGTTCCCCTGCGGCAGCCCATCCCGGCCCAGAGCACACGCGGATGCAGGACCAGGATTTCGTCACCCGCGGCGGCCCGCCAGTCCACGCGCACCCGGCCGCCGGAGTCCACCCGGCGAAAATGCGCCGGGTCCAGGTCGCCCAGCCGTCGGCCCGGATCCTCCACGTCCAGGACGCCGCCCTCCAGGAGCAGGGCGTTGGCCCGCTTCACGGCCGACAGGTTGCCGATGGCCAGCCCGCGCTCCACGGCCAGGAGGTCCAGCGAGGGCAGCCCGGCCGAGTCCGTGGCCGTGGTGACCACGGCTTGCCCGCCGGTGAGCCCGGCCACGCGCCGGGCCAGGGCGTTGGCCCCGCCCAGATGGCCGGAGAGCAGGCTGACGCAGAAGCGTCCCTCCTGGTCCAGGACGAGCACGGCCGGATCGCGGTCCTTGCCGCGCAGGCGCGGGGCGATCAGCCGGACCACGAGCCCGGCGGCGGCCACGAAGACATGCGCGGAGAAGCGGCCGAAGGTCTCGGCCAGACAGGCGGCCAGACTTTCGAAGCCCCGCTCACCCGGCCCGGTCAGGCGGGCCGGGGCGAAGACCTCGGCGTCCAGGCCGGGGGCCAGCCGCCGCGCCAGCTCCAGCCCCCCCGGGGTCAGGGCGTAGACCGCGATGGATTCCGGCATGCGCTCGGCCCTCCGGGGGCCTTCCGTCCTAGAACCGCACCCTCCGGGCGGCGTCCAGCGTGGCCGCGAAGTCCTCCTCGGTGTGGGCGAAGGAGGTGAAGGTGCATTCGTAGCCCGAGGGCGCGAGATTCACCCCGGCCTCCCGCATCTGGCGGAAGAACGTGGCGTAGGCTTCGGTGTCCATGGTCTTGGCCGTGTCGAAGTCCGTCACCGGCGTTTTGGTGAAGAAGAGCGTGAAGATCGAGGCCACATGGTTCATCTGCACGGGCAGACCCTTCTCCTCCAGCACGGATTTCAAGTCCCGGGCGAAGGCCAGGGTACGGCGCTCCAGGGCGTCGTAGTCGCAGGCCTCCAGGCGGCGCAGGGTGGCCAGTCCGGCGGCCATGGCCGCCGGGTTCCCGGAGAGCGTCCCTGCCTGGTAGACCGCGCCCACGGGGGCCACGTGCTCCATGATTTCCCGGCGTCCGCCGAAGCAGCCCACCGGGAAGCCGCCGCCGATGATCTTGCCCAGGGTGGTCAGGTCCGGCCGAACGCCGTAGCGGGCCTGGGCCCCGCCCAGGGACAGGCGGAAGCCGGTGATGACCTCGTCGAAGATGAGCAGCGCGCCGAAGCGGGTGCAAAGGGCGCGCAGACCTTCCAGGAAACCCGGCTCCGGGGGCACGAGGCCCATGTTTCCGGCCGCCGGCTCGACGATGACGCAGGCGATCTCGCGGCCGTGACGGTTGAAGAGGTCTTCCACGGCCTCCAGGTCGTTGTAGGGCGCGATGAGGGTGTGGGCCACCACGTCGGCGGGCACGCCGGGGGTGCCGGGAATGGACAGGGTGGCCAGGCCCGAACCCGCGCTGGCCAGGAAGGCGTCGCTGTGTCCGTGGTAGCAGCCGTCGAACTTGATGAGCTTGTCCCGGCCGGTGAAGCCCCGGGCCAGGCGCAGGGCGCTCATGGTGGCCTCGGTGCCCGAGGAGACCATGCGCATCATCTCCATGCCGGGCATGAGCCGCCGCACGGCCTCGGCCAGCTCCACCTCGCCCGGGCAGGGCGCGCCGTAGCTCGAGCCGCGCTCCACGGCCGCGCGCGCGGCCTCGATCACCTCGGGGTCGCAATGGCCGAGGATCATCGGGCCCCAGCTCAACACGAAGTCGATGAGCTCCTGCCCGTCCACGGTGCGCATGCGGCTGCCCCGGGCGCTCCCGATGAACAGGGGGTCGCAGCCCACGCCGCGGCAGGCCCGCACCGGGCTGTTCACACCGCCGGGCAGGACGTCCTGGGCCCGGCGGAACCAATCGACAGAACTGGTCATTCCTCGTCCTCCTCGCGAAAATAGCGCATGGATGTCTTTTTCAATTCCTGCAGGCTGTTGAGCACGGCGTAGTCGGTGATGCCCGTGGCCCGGGACAGCTCCTCGGCCACCTTCAGGCTGTCGCCCGGGTTGCGGCCGTGGATCATGGTGTACAGGTTGTAGGGCCACTCCGGGTAGGTGCGGCGTTCGTAGGCGTGGCTGATCTCCGGCCGGGAGGCCAGGAGTTCGCCCACGCGGGCGGCCTCGGCCGGATCGTCCACGCGCCAAGCCACCATGGCGTTGTGGCCGTAGCCCGCCTTCTGGTGCCGCAGGGTGGCTCCGAAGCGCCGGATCACGCCGCGCTCCTTGAGCCCGCGCAGCAGGTCGAGCACCGTCTTCTCGTCCGTGCCCACGGCCTCGGCGATGTCCGCGAAGGGCGTCGCGGAGTCCGGCAGATCGCCTCCGGCCAGGGCCAAAATCCTCTCTTCCAGGGGGGTGAACACGATCTTTTCCATACCGGTCCATCTACCCGCAACGGCCCGGCCTTGCAACCGGAAGCGGCGACGGGTATTCTGAAAAGACATGTCCGGCGGCGGGGGCACCCCCCGGCTCCGGACCGAAACGGACAGACAAGCGGACGGGGCGCCCCCCCGCCCGAAAAGGAGATCTTCATGCGCATCGCCGTGCTGGGCGCGGGAGCCTGGGGCACGACCCTGGCCGACATGCTCTGCCGCAAGGGTCTTCCCGTGCGGCTCTGGGCCCGCGAGGAAGACGTGGTCCGGGCCGTCAACGAGGACCACGAGAACCCGTCCTTCCTGCCGGGCGTGAAGCTCTGCCCGGAACTGACCGCCCACGGCGACCCGGCCGCGGCGCTCCAGGGGGCCGAGGCGGTCCTGGTGGTCATCCCCAGCCAATTCCTGCGCCGCTCCCTGGAGAGCCTGCGCGGCCACCTGCCCGAGCGGCCGGTGATCGTCTGCGCCAGCAAGGGCATCGAGATGGACACCCTGGAGCCCATGTCCGTGGTGGTGAAGGAGGCCCTGGCCGGGCTTTCCCCGCGCTACGCCGTGCTCTCGGGCCCGTCCTTCGCCTTCGAGGTGGCCCGGGGCATGCCCACCAGCGTGACGCTCGGCTGCGCGGATCGCGAACTGGGCCGCGAACTGCGCGAGGCCTTCTCCACCCCGTCCTTCCGGGTCTACACGAGCACGGACTACCGGGGCGTGGAGTTGGGCGGCGCGGTGAAGAACGTCATGGCCATCGCGGCGGGCATCGCCGACGGCCTGGGTTTCGGTCACGACGCCCGCGCCGCGCTCATCACCCGGGGACTGGCCGAGATGAGCCGCCTGGGCGTGGCCATGGGCGCGCGGGCCAAGACCTTCATGGGCCTCTCGGGCATGGGCGACCTCGTGCTCACCTGCACCGGCGATCTCTCGCGCAACCGCCAGGTGGGCCTCAAGCTGGGCCAGGGCATGAAGCTCTCCGAGATCATGGCCGGAACCCGCACCGTGGCCGAGGGCGTGAAGACCACCGAGGCCATGCACGCCCTGGCGAAGAAACTCGGCGTGGAGCTGCCCATCACCGAGCAGGTCCACCGCATCCTGCACGAGGACCGGCCCCCGGCTCAGGCCGTGAAGGAACTCATGAACCGCAGCCTGAAGGACGAGCACGAGGAGGAGGAATGAGCCGAACCGCCTTCGCCGCCCTGCTGCTGGCCGCCCTGGCCCTTTCCGGCTGCGGCAAGGAATGGACGCATCCGTACATAGCGAGTCCCCGTGAGGAGGACCAGCGTTTCGAAACCGACTCGGCCACCTGCCGGGACGAGTCCGCGCACGCGCCGGAGGCCGACCGCGCGCGCGTCTTCGAGGACTGTCTGACCCTGCTCGGCTGGGAAAAGAAGGACTGACGTGGATCAGGACAACTCTCCCGTTCTGGTCATGGGCGCCACGGGCTACGTGGGCGGGCGTCTGACGCCCCTGCTGCTGGAGCGCGGCGTCCGGGTGCGCGCCGCCGTGCGCTCCATCCGCAAACTCCAGGGCCGCCCCTGGGGACGGCATCCGAACCTGGAGATCGTCCGGGCCGACGCGCTGGACACCGAGGCCCTGACCGAGGCCATGCGCGGTTGCCGGGCGCTCTACTACCTGGTGCATTCCATCAAGCCCGGGGCGGCCCATTACGCCTCCCTGGACCGCCGCCTGGCCTATTCCGCGGTACGCGCGGCCCTGGCCGCCAAGCTGCCCCGGATCATCTACTTCACCGGCCTGGGCGGCGACCCCGAGCATCTCTCCGAACAGCTGCGGTCGCGCTACGAGGTGGGCGAAATCCTCTCCCTGGCCGCGCCCCTGACCCAGCTGCGCACCCCCCTGGTGCTCGGCTCGGGCGGGGCCTCCTTCGAGATGATCCGCGCGCTCTGCGAACATCTGCGCGTCCTGGTGGCCCCCCGCTGGGCCAACACCCTCTGCCAGCCCATCGCCATCGCCGACGTTCTGGAATACCTCGCCGGATGCCTGGAGAAGCCGGAAACCATCGGCCGGACCTACGAGATCGGCGGCCCGGACGTGCTCACCTACAAGGAACTCTTCCGGCTCTATGCCGAGGTGGCCGGTCTGCCGCGCCGCTTCATCCTGACCCTGCCGGTGCGCAGCACCAAACTCTCCATCTGGTGGATCAACCTCGTGACGCCCATGTCCGTGTCGCTCATCAAGCCCCTGGTGGAGCGCATGCGCACCCAGGTCATCTGCCACGACACGCGCATCCGCGAGATCCTGCCCATCCCGTTGCGCTCCTGCCGCGAGGCCGTCGCCGAGGCCCTGGACAACGTGCGCCGCCACGACGTGCCCTCGTCCTGCTTCGACGCCGGCTCCACCCGCCTGCCCCAGTGGGCCAAGGGTCAGGCCGCGCCCGGGGCCAAGGTCTTCCACGACACCTTTTCCGTCACCCTGGCCGGGCCGCCGGAAACCGCCTGGAACGTGGTCAAGCGCATCGGCGGGGACACGGGCTGGTACTTCGGGGACTTCCTCTGGCGGATGCGCGGCTTCGTGGACGAGCTGTGCGGGGGCCCGGGCCTGTGCCGGGGACGCCGCAGCCCGGACACCGTGGCCATGGGCGACTTCCTGGACTTCTGGCGGGTGGTCGAGGTGGACGAGCCGAGACGCCTGCTCCTGCGCGCCGAGATGCGGGCCCCGGGCGAGGCCCTGCTGGAGTTCAGCGTGAACCCCCTGCCCGACGGCGGCACCGAGCTGCGCATGACCCCGAGCTTCGAACCCCGGGGCTTGGCGGGAATGCTGTATTGGTGGTGCATCGCTCCCTCGCACCACCTGCTCTTCCGGCCCATGCTCAAACACATGGCCCGGGCGGCCGGGGCGCGCATCCTGCGCGGCCCGGTGAGTTCACCGGGCTGATCCCGACGCGAGGAGGTTCCGCATGGAACGGAGCGAAAGCCCCATCCTGGTCCTGGGCGCCACCGGCTACGTGGGCGGACGGCTGGTCCCCCTCCTGCTGGAGCGCGGCTTCCGGGTGCGCGCCGCCGGGCGTTCGGTGGAAAAAATCCGCTCCCGGCCCTGGGGACGGCATCCGAACCTGGAGCCGGTCGTGGCCGACGCCCTGGACGAGGCGTCCCTGACCGAGGCCATGCGCGGCTGCCGCGCGGCCTATTACCTCGTCCATTCCATGCGCCCCGGAGCCCGCGACTTCGCCGCCCTGGACCGCCGCGCGGCCTGCAACATGGTCCGGGCGGCAAAGGCCACGGGGCTGGCCAGGATCATCTACCTCTCGGGCCTGGGCGACGACTCCGCCGCCCTTTCCGAGCACCTGCGGTCACGCCACGAGGTGGGCGAACTCCTGGCCCTGGGCCCGGCCGCCGTGACCCAGCTGCGCGCGGCCATGATCCTCGGCTCGGGCAGCGCCTCCTTCGAAATCCTGCGCCACCTCTGTGAACGCCTGCCGTTCATGATCACCCCACGCTGGGTGAACACGAAATGCCAGCCCGTGGCCGTCAGCAACGTCCTGGAATACCTCGTCGGTTGCCTGCAGAACGAGGGGACGGCCGGACAGACCTACGAAATCGGCGGCCCGGACGTGCTCTCCTACCGGGAGCTGTTCCGGCTCTACGCCGAGGTGGCCGGGATCAGGCCGCGGCTCATCCTGGCCCTGCCCCTGCTCACGCCCCGGCTCTCGGCCTGGTGGGTGAACATGGTCACGCCGGTGCCCATGGCCCTGGTGCGGCCCCTGGTGGAAGGCCTGGCCAACGAAGTGGTCTGCCGCGACGAACGCATCCGCGAACTCGTCCCGCAGGAACTGCTCTCCTGCCGCGAGGCCATCGCCACGGCCCTGGACCGCACCCGCCAGAACGCCGTTCCCTCCTGCTGCTTCGACGCAGGATCGGCCTGCCTGCCTGAATGGGCGGCCTGCGGCGATGCCCCATACGCCGGGGGCACGATCTTCCGCACCACCTACTCCCTGACCCTGGCCGGAACTCCGGAAGAGGCCTGGGAGGTCGTGCGCCGCATCGGCGGCGACACCGGTTGGTATTTCGGCGACCTGCTCTGGAAGCTGCGGGCCTTCATGGACAAGCTGGCCGGGGGGCCGGGCTTCACCCGCGGCCGCCGCGCGGCCGAGACCCCGGCCGTGGGCGATCACCTGGACTTCTGGCGGGTGCTGGCCGTGGACCCGCCGCGCCGCCTCCTGCTCCTGGCCGAGATGAAGCTCCCGGGCCAGGCCATGCTGGAGTTCCGCATCGACCGCCAGGAGGGCGGCCCCACGCGGCTGTCCATGACCCCAAGTTTCCTGCCCCGGGGTCTCTGGGGTCTGGCCTACTGGTGGACCTTCTACCCATCCCACGCCTACCTGTTCAAAAACATGCTCACGCACATGGCCCGGGCCGCCGGGCTGCGCGTACTCACCGGGCCGGAAGCCTCATGAGCGCGGACGGCGTCCGCCCTCTCCGCGAGGGATTCACCACCGGCACGGCGGCCGCCGCGGCGGCCAAGGCCGCGGCCTTGTTCCTGGCCACCTGGAGCGCGCCGGGGAGCGTGGACGTGCCCCTGCCCGGCGGCGGACGGCTCACGGTGCCCGTGGCCCGTTGCGGGGCCGAAGGAAGCGGGGCCCGGGCCGTGGTCATCAAGGACGCTGGAGATGACCCTGACGTGACCGATGGGGCTGAAATTCATGCCTTCGTGGAACAAAAATCAGGCTTGAGGGATGGAGAAATCATTCTCGAAGGCGGGAAAGGGATCGGAAGAGTGACCTTGCCAGGTCTGCCCGTGCCGCCGGGGCAGCCCGCCATCAACCCGGCCCCCAGGGAGCAGATCGCCCGGGCCGTGGCCGAGGCCCTGGAGGACTCCGGCCTGGGCGCGGGCGCGCGGGTGGTCATCGAGGTTCCGGCGGGCGAGAAACTGGCGAAAAAAACCATGAACGCCCGCCTGGGCATCCTGGGCGGCATCTCCATCCTGGGCACGGCCGGGATCGTCCGGCCCTACAGCCACGACTCCTGGCTGGCCTCCATCGCCGAGGCCCTGGACGTGGCCCGGGCCGCCGGGCTGGCGGAGATCGTGCTGACCACCGGGCGGCGCAGTGAACGCCAGTGGCGCGAGGCCGCGCCCGGAACCCCGGAACTGGGCGTGGTCCAGGCCGCCGACTTCTTCGCCGAGGCCACCCGGCTGGCGGCGGAGAAGGGCTTCGCCCGGATCACCTGGGCGGTGTTCTTCGGCAAACTCGTCAAGCAGGCCCTGGGCCTGCCCAACACCCACGCCCACGAGGCGGACCTGGACTTCGGCCGGGTGGCGGGCTGGTGCGCGGAAGCGGGAATCGCGCCCGAGGGGGTGGAACGTGCGGCCAGGGTGAACACGGCCCGGGAGTTGCTCGACCTGCTGCGGCCGGACCCGGCCCTGGCCGCCCTGCTCCGGCTCCTGGCCGGACGCGCGGCCTCGGCCGCGCGCGGCTTCGCAGGGGCCAGGGCCCCGGACATCGCCTACGCGGTCTTCGACCTGGAGGGCGGCCGCCTGCTCTGAAGCCCCTCGCGGATGCGCCGAAGGTAAAGCCGCAGGTAGTCCTCGGCCATGCGCCGGGCCGTGAAGCGCTCCTCCACCCGGGTCCGGCAGGCGCGCGGGTCGATGCCGTCCAGGCCGCGCAGCTGTTCCCGCGTCTCCTGGAACGACCGGCCCATGAAGCCGGTGACGCCTTGGACCATGATCTCGGGCAGGGCCCCGTTGCACGTGGTCAGCACCGGCGTGCCCGAGGCCAGGGCCTCCACGGCCACCAGACCGAAGGGCTCGGGCCAGAGCGTGGGGAAGAGCAGGGCCCGGGCTCCGGCCAAAAGTTCGGCCTTGTCCGCCCCGCCCACGGGACCGGCGTATTCCAGGCCCGGCCCCAGCAAAGGCTTCAGCTCCCGGGCGTAGAATCCCGGATCCAGGAAGTCCCCGGCCAGCACGAGGCGCAACCCCTCCTCGCGGGCCAGCCGCAGGGCCGACGGGAGCCCCTTCACGTTCCAATCCAGCTTGCCCAGGAAGAGGAAATAGCCCTCCTTGTCCGCGCGGAAGACGTATTCGTCCAGGTCGATGCCGTTGTGCACGAAGGGGTTGTCCGGCCGCCCGCAGGTCCGGCGGTGGGCGTCGCTGACGAAGGAGTATTCCGGCCCGAACTCCCCCGGCTCGGCCCAGGTGTCCCGGCCGGTGACATGGAACGGGTAGCCGTGAACGGTCTTCAGCGTCGGGAAGGGAAAATCCCGGGGCTGGGCGAAGTGCAGGTGCAGGATGTCCGCGTCCGGGGGGATCAGATCGTCCAGGTCCAGGGCCTGGGCGTTGATGTTCCCCGGCGGCGGGGAGAAGACGGCCGTGCGGACGGCCCAGGGAGCCTCCGAGCCCGGCGGGGCGAGGAGCGTGACCTCGTGCCCCAGGGCGGCCAGTTCGCGGCCCAGCCAAGCCACCACCCTCTCGGTGCCGCCATAGTGTCGGGGCGGGGTCACCCCAGGCGACACCAGGACCACGCGCATGTCTTCGGCCTCCCCGGCGGCCGCCTGCTCTAGCGGCCCAGCCCCAGGAGCAGCGCGCCCTGGCTCAGGGTCACCACGCTGACCCGATTCGCCCGCAGCCAGTCGGCCAGGGCCGCCAGCTTCTTCTCGCTGATGGGCTCGTAAGCGTCGGCCCCGACCCCATGCAGGCAGAGCACCACCCAGTCTTCCTCCACCATGGCGTGCTGACGGATGAGTTCCTGAAGTTCCTCCAGGCTGGTGCCCGCGCGCACGGAATAGCGTTCCAGGTTGTGGAGGTCGTAGGCCTCGTTGCGGCGGATCACGCCGGACCCGGCGGGCGCGGGCTCGTTGACCCCATCGCCCAGCGAGGCGGCCAGGGTGTAATAACGGGTGGAGAGGTTCCGGCTCTCGGGCGTCCACTGGCTGAACGGAGCCACGAAGGTGCTCACGTCCAGGCCGTGGCCCCGCAGCTCGTCGCGGGAGTCGCGCAGCTCACGCTCGTAGGAGCCCACCTTCACGGTCAGGCTCCTGGCCCCGGGGTCGAAACGCGGCAGCACGGTCAAGGTCTTGGCCTGCTTGTCATGGAAGAAGGCCCCGCCGGTGGTCAGCATTTCCTGGATCGAGCCCATGGGGGCCAGGGGCAGGTCGTCCAGGAACACGGCCACGCAATCGGAATAGGCGTAGGGCGCGCGGTAGACCGTGACGCCCTGGACCTTCACCGGCTTAAGCGTCAGGGGCTCGTCCTCCAGGCGCAACGGGATCATCTTGGGCCCGATGTGGTGGATGCTGTGGGAGGCGATCTCCCAGCCCCGCTTCTGGAGGTCCAGGGCCTGCTCCTTGGTCATGTAGCCGCCGTGAGGCCAGCGCACGTTCTCGGCGATGAGCGCCGTGACCGCCGGCAGGCCGTTTTTCTCCAGGATGGGCAGGGCGTTGTCGTAGACCGAGGCCAGTCCGTCGTCGAAGACCAGCGTGACCATTCCCTGGGCCCGGGCCGGGCCCGCCGTCAGGCAGAGAAAGGCCGCCAGCAGGAGGGCGGCCGAAAACATCGTTTTTCGCATCGTGGGCACCTTTTCAGGGTCGTTTCGAGCCAGAACTAGAGGAAACCATTTCCCCTGGCAAGCGGATTCAGGCCTCTTCCCCCCGGGCGGCCTTCCCGTTATAACCCGCCCATGAACACGACCCCCGACCCCGTGCATGTGCTGGGCCTCGCGCCCGGCTCGTTGATTCCCCCGCCGGATTGCGCCGAGATCCTGGCCCGGGCCCGCGTCCTCGTCGGCGGCAAGCGTCTGCTGGAGGCCTGCGGCCGGGATCTGGCCCCCAGGGCCGAACGCCGCCTGCCCGTCAGCGGGCCCCTGGACGCCGTGCTGCGCGACATCGAAAGCGAGACGATGAACGGCGGCGTCGTCGTCCTGGCCGACGGCGACCCCCTGTTCTACGGCCTGGGCAAGCGCCTGCTGGAAGCCCTGGGCCCGGAGCGGGTGGTCTTCCACCCCAACGTGAGCACCCTCCAGCTGGCCGCCGCGCGCCTGAAGTTCCCCTGGCAGGAGGCGGCCACCGTGTCCCTCCACGGCCGCTCGGACTACGCCCCGCTCTTCTCGGCCCTGGTGCGCGCGGACCACGTGCTCGTCTTCACCGACGAGGAGAACACGCCCCAGGCCATCGCCCGGGCGCTGCTGGAACGCGGCACCGACGGATTCAGCATGTCCGTGCTGGAGAACCTCGGCGCGCCCGAGGAGCGCGTGCAGCAGGTGACCCTGGAGGAGGCCTGGGACCAGACCTTCGCCCCGCTCAACGTGGTGGTCTTCGAGCGCCAGTATCCGCCGGAGATCCCGCCCTGCCTGGGCACCCCGGACCACTATTTCTTCCACGAGAAGGAACTCATCACCAAGCTGGCCGTGCGCGCCGCCGGCCTGGCCCTGCTCTCCGTGGCGCCCCAGGCCCTGGTCTGGGATCTGGGCGCGGGCTGCGGTTCGGTGTCCATCGAGGCCTCGCACCTGGCCTCCCGGGGCCGGGTCTACGCCGTGGAGAAGAACCGCAACCGCGCGGCCATGATCCGCGAAAACGTGCGCCGCATGGGCGCCTGGGCCGTGGAGACCGTGCAGGGGGAGATGCCCGGCTGCCTGAAGGGCCTGCCGGACCCGGACCGCGTCTTCATCGGCGGCGGACTCGGCCAGGACAACGCCGTGCTGGAGGAGGCCTGCCGCAGGCTCAAGTCCGGCGGACGCGTGGTCATCCACTGCATCCTCCTGGACACCCTGCACCGGGCCAAGGGGCATCTGGAGCAGCTCAACTGGCACTTCGGGGTCACGCAGCTCCAGGCCAGCACCTCGGACCGGCTGGCCGGGGATCTGCGCTTCAGGGCCCAGAATCCGGTGTTCATCCTCTGGGCCGAAAAGCCTTGAGGCCTTCTCAGCGCCCGAGCACGCCCCGAAAGAAGACCGCCCGGTAGGTCAGCGGCAGGCCGCGCTCTCCGCCGTAGCGTTCCTCGTAGGCCGACAGAAAGGCCCGATAGCGCCCCTTGTCCGGCCGGGGGCGGCCGCCGCCGAAGCCAGCGCCGCTGCGGCGCAGGGAGCGCATGGCCTCGCGCGCCGCGGGGAAATGCAGGGTGTACTCCCGCACCTCGGTCTGGAAGCGCACGCCGGGCATGGCCGCCAGCATGGATTCGTAGGCCCCGGCCGGACGCAGGGGCCAGAATGAGCCGAAACCGGAGACCCGGGCGGCCCAGGCCGGTTCGGCCAGGGTGCCCTCGGTGAACAGAGCCAGGACGAAGCCGCCGCCGGGCCGCAGCAGATCCAGGCAGGCGGGCAGCGCGACCTCGGGCCGGACGAACCACTGCATGGCCGAGGCGCTGGCCAGGAAGTCGAAGGAGCCGGGGCGCAGCGGAGGAGCCTCGCCGTCGGCGGCCAGGCGCAGCACGCCCGGAACCGGCAGCGCGCCGAGCATGGCCGGGGAGAGGTCCAACGCCACGTAGGGCCCGGCAGTGCGCGGGGCCAGCAGCTCCGTGAGCAGGCCGCAGCCCGCGCCGATCTCCAGCACCCGACCCAGGGGGCCGTCCCCCGCCAGCCGGGCGCACTCCACCGCCACCTCGGCCTGGACCCGGGCGGCCTCGCGGTAGGTGTCCCGGGCCCGGTCGAAGGCCCGGCGCACGCCCTTATCCACCAGCCGCCTCCAGCAAGACGGAAAGGGGCACGAAGTGTCCGCCCTCCAGGGCTAGGAAGCGCGCCCCGGGCAACGCCTCCAGGCAGCGCCGCGCGGCCTCGGCCGGGACGATGGCGTCGTCCGCGCCGTGGAGCACGAGGACGTGGTCGGCCGGGACACGGGGCGCGGCGTCAGTGGCGGATTCGGCCAGAAAGGCCAGTCCCGCGTCCAGCTCCGCCGGGGCGACGTCCCCGGGAACAGGCACGGGAGCCGCCCCGCACTTTGCGTGGAAGGCCGCCACGGTCCCGGTCGGGTCGGCGGCCAGGGCCCGGCGCATGAGCCGCAGCACGCGGGCCGGGGTGAAGCCGGTGAAGCTCAGGAACGGCGCGGCCAGAACCACGCGTTCGTAGCGCGGCAGGACCAGGGCGCGATGCTTGAGCACGAGGTGCGCGCCCGTGGACCAGGCCAGCAGGAAATCGCCGCCGCGTTCCAGGGCCGCCAGGACTCCGGCCTCGTCCAGCCCGGCGAAGGGCGCGAGAAAACGCGCCCCCCCGGGGAAATCGGGAAAGAGCGCCGGAAATCCGGCCCAGCCGGAAACGAAGGTCAGGCCCATGCGCTCATGGCCTCGCGCAGGTCGACCAGGGCCGCGCGGGCCAGATCGAGGTCCGCGTCCGTGAGGTCCGCGCGCAGGGAGAGCCGCAACCGGGCCGTTCCGGCGGGCACCGTGGGCGGACGCACGGCCGGGGCCAGAATGCCGCGTCCGGCCAGGAAGTCGCGGGCGCGCAGTGCGGTCTCGTTGGGACCGAGAATCACGGGCACGATCTGGCAGGCCGAGGCCCCGGTGTCGAAATCCAGTCCGGCCAGGAAAGCACGCAGCCCAGCCGCCATGTCCAGGAGTCTCGAGCCCAGGGACGGATCGCGGATCACGGCCCGGACGCCCGCAAGGGCCGCGCCCACGGCCGCCGGAGGCAGGGCCGTGGAGAAGATGAAGCCTCGGCCGGTGTTGCGCAGGTAGTCCACGGCCTCCCGGCTCCCGGCGATGAAGGCCCCGTGCGCGCCCAGGGCCTTGCCCAGGGTGCCCATGAAAAGCACGTTGTCGCCCGCCACCCCGAGTTCGTAGCCCAGGCCCCGGCCCTGGCCGAAGACGCCCGTGGCGTGGGCCTCGTCCAGCACGAGCAGGGCGCCGTGCTCACGGCAGAGCGCGGCGATCTCCTTCAGGGGGGCCAAGTCGCCGTCCATGCTGAAGACCGTGTCCGTGACCACGATCTTGCGTTCGCGGCCGCGATGACGTTCCAGGAGTTCGGCCAGGTGCGCGGCGTCGGCATGGCGGTAGCGCTCCATGTCCGAACCGGAGAGGCGGATGCCGTCCACGATGCTGGCGTGGTTCAGGCGGTCGGAGAAGATCACCGCGTGGCGGCCGCCCAGGGCCTGGAGCAGGAGCACGTTGGCCGCGTAGCCCGAGCCCACAACCAGGGCGTCCTGGGTCTCCTTGAGCGCGGCCGCCTCGCTCTCCAGCAGGTCCAGCAGGGCGTACTGGCCCGAGACGAGGCGCGAGGCCCCGGAGGAGGTTCCGTATTCGCGCACCGCGCAGACGGCGGCCTCCTTCATCTCCGGCGTACCGGCCAGGCCGAGATAGTTGTTGGAGGCCAGGTTGAGCAGCCGCCCGCCCCCGGCCGTGACGAAACGATCCGCGCCCCGGTCCAGATCCGGAACACGCCGAAGCAGCCCACGCTGTTCCAATCCAGCCAATTCGCGCCGGAAGAACTCCGGCCAGAACGATGCTCCCATGCCCGCCTTGAAAGCCTGTTGCGATTGATCTACCGTTCGGGCCCCGGTCAACGGGAGAAAGGAGCAGAACATGTCCGCGAAACCCGGAACACTCTGGCATCCCTGCACCCAGATGAAGGACCACGAGGACTTCCCCGTGATCCGGGTGGCCAGGGGCCAAGGCATATATCTCTTCGACGAGGGCGGCAAGCGCTACCTGGACGCGGTCTCGTCCTGGTGGGTGAACCTCTTCGGCCACGCCAATCCGCGCATCGCCTCGGCCATCGCCCGCCAGGCCCAGATCCTGGAGCAGGTCATCCTGGCCGGGTTCAGCCACGCCCCGGCCGAGGAGCTGGCCGAGCGCCTGACCGCCCTGGCTCCGGCGGGCCTCGAACACGTCTTCTACGCCGACAACGGCTCCTCGGCCGTGGAAGTGGCGCTGAAGATGGCCCACGGCTTCTTCCGCAACCAGGGCCGCGCCGGGAAGTTCCGCTTCGCCTACCTGGACAACGGCTACCACGGCGAGACCCTGGGCGCGCTGGCGGTCTGCGGCGAGGATCTTTACTCCGAGCAGTTCGGGGCCATCATGCCCCAGGGCAACCTGCGCGTGGCCGGGCCGGACTGCTTCCGCTGCCCTTTGGGGCTCTCGCGCGAGGGCTGCGACGCGCCCTGTTTCCAGGCCATGACCGAGAGCCTGAAACTCCACGCGGACGAGATCGCGGCGGTCATCGTGGAGCCCCTGCTCCAGTGCGCGGGCGGGTTCCGCATGTACCCCCCGGCCTATCTGCGCCGCCTGCGCCAGGCCACGCGCGAGGCCGGGGTCCTGCTCATCCTGGACGAGATCGCCACGGGCTTCGGCCGCACGGGCACCCTCTTCGCCTGCGAGCAGGCCGGGATCAGCCCGGACCTCATGTGCGTGTCCAAGGGCGTCACCGGCGGCTTCCTGCCCCTCTCCGCCGTGCTGGCCACGGACGAGATCTACGCGGCCTTCTATGCCGACTGGGCCGAGCGCAAGGCCTTCCTGCACAGCCACAGCTACACCGGCAACCCCCTGGCCTGCGCCGCGGCCCTGGAGACGCTGAACATCTTTCGCGACGAGGACGTCCTCGTCCGCAACCGACCCAAGGCCGCGCTCCTGGCCGAGCTGGTCCGCGAACGCTTCGGCGGGCATCCCAACGTGGGCGAGGTGCGTTCCCTGGGATTCGTCACGGCCGTGGAGCTGGTGGCCGACCGGGCCACGAAGGCCCCCCTGCCCGCCGCGAACCGCACGGGCCTCCACATCTCCCGCGCCGGGTTCAAGCGCGGCCTGCTCTGGCGCAACCTGGGCGACATCCTCTACTTCATGCCGCCCTACGTCATCACCGAGGAGGAGATCGACCGGCTGACCCGCGACGCCCGGGCCGCCCTGGGGGAGGTGCTGCCCGAAGGAGAGGCGAGATGATCCGCCTGTTCGTCTCCGGCACGGACACCGACGCGGGCAAGACCGTGCTGGCGGGCCTCCTGGCCAAACACTTGCTGGGCCTCGGCAAGAGCGTGCGCTACATCAAGCCCGTGCAGACCGGACACCCGCCGGACGACGACGCGGCCACGGTGCGCCGCATCTCGGGCCTGGGCCCGGAGGCCGCGCGCCTGCTCTTCTCCGCGCCCGAGCCCGTGTCACCGAACTTCTGCTTCGACCCCTTCCCCTTCGAGGAGATCCTGGACGCCGTGGCGGCCGAGCCCCCCTCCGACGTGCTCCTGGTGGAGGGCGCGGGCGGCCTGCTGGCCCCGCTGGACGACGCCCGGGCCATGCACGACCTGGCCCGGGCCCTGAACATGCCGGTGGTCCTGGCCGCGCCCAACCGCGTGGGAGGGCTGAACCACCTCCTGCTCTCCCTGCACTTCATGCGCAGCACCGGCCTGCAGCTGGCCGCCGTGGGCCTGAACGAGCACTTCAGCGCCGACGCCCGCAAGGCCGCCCTGAACCGCGACTTCCTGCGCCGCACCATGCCCGGCCTGCCGCTGTTCACCTACGACGCCACGGGACTCACGAGCGAACCGCCGTTTTGTTGACACCCCGGCGCTTCCGGTCGTATTTCCTCGAGAAACCCGCCGGAGGCGCGACATGACGCAGGTCTTCTTCATCGGCGCGGGTCCGGGCGACCCGGAACTGCTCACGCTCAAGGCCGCGCGGCTCATCGGCATGGCCGACCTGGTGCTCTACGCGGGCTCCCTGGTGCCCCCGGCGACGGTGGCCGAGGCCAAGGACGGGGCCCGGGTCATGGACTCCGCCCCCCTGACCTTGGAGGAACAGCACGCCCTGGTCATGGACTGCGTTCGAGCCGGAGGACTGGTGGCCCGGGTGCATACCGGCGACCCCTCGCTCTACGGCGCGGTGCGCGAACAGACGGAACTCCTGGACCGCGAGGGCGTGGACTGGGAGGTGGTGCCCGGGGTCACGGCGGCCTTCGCCACGGCGGCCGCCGCGCGCGTGGCCTTCACCGTGCCGGACGGCACGCAGACCCTGATGGTCACGCGCCTGGCCGGGCGCACGCCCGTGCCCGAGGCCGAGGCCCTGCGCGAATTGGCCCGCCACGGCTCGGCCCTGGCGATCTATCTTTCGGCCGGGGACGTCGCGGGGGTGCGGCGAGAACTGCTGGCCGGGGGGTTGCCCCCGGACACGCCGGTGGTCATCGGCCACCGCGTGGGCTGGCCGGACGGCTCGGTGCGGGAGACCAGCCTGGACCAGCTGGCCGAGGCCGCCGACGAGGCCGGATTCACGCGCCAGGCCGTGTTCCTGGTCCTGCCGGGCAACGGCGCGCGCGGCGCGCGCTCGAAACTCTACGACGGCGGCTTCCGCCACATGTACCGGGGGTGAGCATGGAACGGCTGTCCCTGAAAAGCGCGGCGCGGGAAGATTTCCTGGACATCACCGGAGAACTGCGCGAACTCGTGCGGATGCGGGGCTGGATCAGCGGGGCCCTGGCCCTGTTCTGCCCGCACACCACGGGCGCGCTGACGGTCAACGAAGGCGCGGACCCGGACGTGGAGCGCGACGTGCTCGCCCGGCTGCGGACCCTGGCCCCGCGCGAGGGCGACTACCGCCACGCCGAGGGCAACAGCGACGCCCACGTGAAGACGAGCCTCCTGGGGCCCTCGCTGCTCGTCCTGGTCCAGGACGGCGAACTCCTGCTCGGCACGTGGCAGAAGGTCTTCTTCTGCGAATTCGACGGGCCCAGGCGGCGCGAACTCTGGGCCCAGTGGCTGCCGGGAGCCTGATCAGAAGAGTCGGCGGACCTTGTCCCAGGCCTGCAACGGCGGCTCGACGCCCGGGCGGGACTGGGCCTGCTCCATGCGGCCGCGCAGGCCGTCCACCCAGGTCTTCAGGCGGAAGCACTCGGCGGTGTCCATGTCGCGTCCGGCCTCGGCGAGCAGATCGCGGCCCGCGCGGCGCAGCGCCTCGCGGTAGCCCATGCCCTTGGCGGCGTAGCGGGCGGCCTTGTCTTCCATGCGGCGCTTGGCTATTCTCTCGTTCATGGTCGCATCCTCCCTGATGCCTGAGGTTCGCGACCGAAAAAGCAAATTCCGGGCCAGTCCCGGGCGACCGGCCGGGAATCCGCGCCACACGGACATTTCTCCATGCAGAACAGCCACAAGTTCTTCCGCAACGAGGCCTGCGCCTACTTCCCCTGCCATGAAACCGACGATCCCGGGAACTTCAACTGCCTGTTCTGCTACTGCCCGCTCTACTGCCTGGGCCCGGACTGCGGCGGCGACTTCCGGCTCACCCCGGCGGGCGTGAAGGACTGCACGCCCTGCATGCTGCCGCACCGGCCCGAAAACTACGGACGCATCGTGGAAAAACTCCGGCTGGTCTGCCGAAAAACGAGTGATTGAGGCCTACTGTTCAGAGAGATAGGGCAGCAGGCGGTCCATCTCGGCCAAGGGGTCCACGAATCGGATTCCGGCCAGGAAGCGGTCGCCGACCAGCCCGGTCCAGACGATCTCGCCGAAGCGCTCCTCTTCCAGGGCGTTCAGCCCGTCGCCCACGGCCAGCACGGTCACGGCCTGACCCACGTCCACGCTCCCGTAGAGCGCCGTCTCGGCGGAGCGGACCTTCATGCCGCCGCGCGAAAGGTCGTCCACGACGAAGCGGTGGCGCCCGCCCGCAAGGAGCAGGTCGCAACGCAGGCGTCCCTCCGAAGGCAGGCGAGGCTTGCGGCGGCGCTCCGCGCGACGTCCGCCGGACGTGCTCATGGGGCCTCCTCCCGGCCGGGGTCGCGCCCCGGAATCAGAAGACTTCCGCCTCGAACCAGTAGATGTCCGTGCCCTCGGCCTTCCAGGCGTCGGCCGGGAGCCCGGCCTTGAGGCAGGTCTGGCCCAGGAACTTCAGCCGGTCCCAGCCCCACTCCACCGGCACCTGGGGCAGGAGCAGCCCTGACTGGTAGCCCCGGCGCATGAGCAGGCCGTGGCGGCCCACTTCCACCAGTTCCGGGTCCGGGCAGGGCGTGAGGGGCGAGAGGATGGAGATCTCGACCTCCAGCCGGGCGAACTCCCCGGCGGTCAGCGGCGGGAAGCGCGGGTCCTGGAAGGCCGCCGCCTGGGCCATGTCCCAGACCGTGCGGAACAGCGGGCCCGCGCCCTGGATGTGGCCGATGCAGCCGCGCAGCCGCCCGTCCAGGCTCAGGGTCACGAAGGCCCCCAGGCGCTCGCGCAGCTTGTCCGTGGGCGGCGCGGGCGGATCGTCCGGGCCGTGGCCCGGGGTCAGCCGGGAGGCGATGGACAGGCGCACCAGATCCTTGAGGTAAATCTTTTCCTCGTCCGTGAGGGTGAAGTGGAAGGCTTCGGTCATCACGGCCTCCTTGTGCCCATGTCTCTATTTTATCCGGCCCGGGAGGTCTTGGCAAAGTCCGCGCCGGGCGCGGCCGGGGGCACCGCGCGCAGGAGCAGAAGCCCGGCGGCGAAAAGCAGGATCACCGCGCCCAGGCCCACGCGCTGGGAGCCCGAGGCCAAGGTCAGCCAGCCCACCAGGAGCGGACCGATGAAGGCCGTGATCTTGCCCGAGAGCGCGAAGAGCCCGAACATCTGGTTGCGGACCTCCTCCGGGGCCATGCGCGCCAGCCAGGTGCGGCTGCTGGCCTGGGCCGGGCCGACGAACAGGCCGAGGATCAGGCCGAAGGCCCAGAACAGGGACTTGGAGGTGACCACGAGCATGAGCGTCCCGGGGATCATCAGGCCCCAAAGGGACCAGACGATGACCTTCTTGGGCCCCAGGCGGTCGTCCAGCACGGCGAAGGCCGCCGCGCCGAGCCCGGCGGTGACGTTCAGGCCGATGCCGTAGAGCAGGATTTCCTCCGGGCCCATGCCGAAGGTTCCGGCGGCGTAGATCCCGCCGAAGGCGAACATGGTCGTCAGGCCGTCGTTGTAAAGCATCCGCGCCAGAAGGAAGCGGCCGATGTCGCGGTAGCGCCGCGCCTGGCGCAGGGAGTCGCGGATCTGCGTCAGCCCGGCCAGCATGGCGCGGCCCAGGGGCATGCCGGTGTCCGGCTCGTCGCGGGCCAGGAAAAAGAGCGGCAGGGAAAACAGGCCGAACCAAAGCGCGGTGAGCAGAGCCGTGGCCCGGACGTGCTCGGCCTCCCCGCGCGGCAGGGGCAGCCAGGGGTCCGCCGTGACCAGGCCGTAGAGCCCGACGACGAGGCAGAGCAGGCCGCCCACGTAGCCCACGGCCCAGCCCCAGCCGGACCAGCGGCCCAGGCGCTCGGGCGGACAGATGGAGGGCAGCATGGCGTTGGCGAAAATCACCCCGCACTCCATGCCCACCGTGGCCAGGCCCACCAGCACGAGCGCGGCCGGGACATAGGCCGCGCCGGGCTTGATGAACCAGAGCAGGGCCGTGCAGACCACGGCCAGAAGCGTGAAGCCGCCGATCCAGGGCTTGCGACGGCCCCGATGGTCGGCCACCGCGCCGAGCAGCGGCCCGCCCAGGCCGATGACCAGCCCGGACACGGCCAGCATCTCGCCCCACTGGGCCGTGCCCAGGGTCTCGTTCTCGGCCACGGAGCGGGCGAAGTAGGCGGCGAAGACGAAGGTTTCGATGAGCGTGGAGAAGGCGCTGTTGGCCCAGTCGTAGAAGGCCCAGGCCAGGAGCCCGGCCAGCGGACGGACGGGGCGCGCCGCGCTCACGGGAGGCCCCTAGAAGCCCTGCTCCAGGGGCGGATTCACGAGGCAGGCCCCCAGGTCCGAGAGGTCCGCCGGGGGCCGCTTGGCGGGGGTCAGCCGCACGTGGCGATCCTCCGCGATCAGGCGTCCCTCGGCCAGCCACTGCACGGCCTGGGGAAAGATGCGGTGTTCCAGCTTCAGGATGCGCGCGGCCAGGGCGTCGCCGCCCTCGCCCGGCTCGGCTGGAACTGCGGCCTGGATGACCACCGGGCCGTGGTCCATGATCTCGTCCACGAAATGCACGGTGCAGCCGGAGATGCGCACGCCGTAGTCAGCGGCGTCGCGCTGGCCGTGAGCCCCGGGAAAGCTCGGCAGAAGCGCGGGGTGGATGTTCAGCATGCGGCGATGAAAGGCCTGCACGAAGCCCGGGGAGAGGATGCGCATGAACCCGGCCAGGATCACGGCCTCGGCCTGGTGCGCCTCGATGGCCCGCAGAACCTCGCGGTCGAAGTCCCCGCGCGAGGGAAAGTCCGAGTGGACCACGACCTTGGTGGGGATGCCGTTCTTGCGCGCCCGGATCAGGCCGTAGGCGTCGGGCTTGTTGGCGACCACCAGCTTGATCTCGGCGTCCAGGACGCCCTGCTCGATGCGGTCGATGAGGGCCTGCAGGTTGGAGCCGCCTCCGGAGACGAGCACGGCGAGGGACAGGGGCATGGGGACTCCTTGAAGCGCGGGCTGCGCAAGAAATGCTGGAATTCAGGCGACTTGAAAATAATAGCCCGGAATCCGGCCCGCGTCAAGAAAGCGAAAGGGATTGGCAGGGGCGGGAACGGTGCGATAAGGTGCCGCACCATGCCGACGCCGCTCCGCCTCCTCGTCCTCCTGATCCTGGCCGCCCTGGGAACAGTCGCGCCCAGCATCGCGGCCCAGCCCGGCGACGACGGCCGGGACACGCGCATGGAGCACGCCCGGGCCCAGAGCCTCCTGGACATCTGGACCGGCGACCTGCCGGAGATGCTGGACAACCACCGCGTGCGCGCCCTGGTCATCAGCGACCGGGCCAACTTCTTCATCGACGCCACGGGCCAGCCCCGGGGTTTCATGTACGAGCTGGGCCAAATATACCGCAAGAAGCTCAACGTCGGGCGCAAAAAACGTGAGCTGCGGGTGGACGTGACCTACGTCCCCGTGCTCCTGGACGACGCCATTCCGGCCCTGCTGGCCGGACGCGGCGACGTCATCGCCCACACCCTGACCGTGACCCCGGAAAGGGAGAAGCTGGTGGCCTTCACCGCGCCCCTGCTCACCGACGTGCGCGAGGTTCTGGTCACGCGCAAGGGCGCGCCGCGCCTGACGCGCATGGAGGACTTCGGCGGCCGCGAGGTCCACGTGGTGAGCGGTTCGAGCCACGTGGAGCACCTCCGGGCCCTGAACCTCCTGTTCTCGCGCCACGGCGTCCCGCCCGTGAAGATCGTGGAGGCCGAACATACCCTGGGCTCGGCCAACCTCCTGGAGATGCTCTCCGCCGGGATCATCGACAGCGTGGTCTGCGACGACCACCAGGCCGCGCTCTGGTCCCGGGTCCTGCCCGAGCTGGTGATCAACGAGGCCTTTCCCCTGGCCGCCGGGGGCAAGGCCGCCTGGGCCGTGCGCAAGACCAATCCCCTGCTCCTGGCGAGCCTGAACGCGGCCATCGCGGACATGGTCCGCAACCGGAAGGCGCTCGAATCCAGATTCGCGGCCTACCACAAAGACACGCGCTGGTTGTCCAACCCCTTCGTGGGCCGCGAGGGCCGCGCCTTCATGAAGCACTTCCAGGCCTACGCCCGAACCTACGGCTTCGACTGGCTCCAGGCCCTGGCCCAGGCATTCCAGGAGTCGCGCCTGGACAACACGGCGGTCAGCCCCTCGGGCGCGGTGGGGATCATGCAGCTTTTGCCCTCCACTGGCCGGGGCCTGGGCTTCGACGACATCCGCCCGGCGGAGAACAACATCCACGCGGGCATCAAGTACATGAACCTGCTGCGCGGCCAGTTCGACGACGAGGCCATGACCCCGGAGAACCGCTTCCACTTCGCCCTGGCGGCTTACAACGCCGGGCCGAACCGGGTGAAGCGGCTGCGCGAGATGGCCGCCGAGGACGGGCTGGACCCCAACGTCTGGTTCGGGAGCGTGGAGCGCGAGGCCCTGCGCGTGGTGGGGCTGGAAACCGTGAACTACGTGCGCAACATCAACAACTACTTCATCGCCTACCGGCTCTCGGCCGAGATCATCAAACGCCGTGACGAAACCATGAAGAGCAAGGGCCGCGCGAAGCCCCCGGCCGGGGGCGCGATCCGCTCCTAGCGCTCCGCCAGCCGCCCCACCACCAGGGAGGCCTTGTCCCGGCCGTCCAGGCGCAGCACGTCCGTGAGCCCGGCGTCCTCCATCCAGCCCCGCACCTCGGATTCCGTGTAGGTGTCCCCGCGCTCGGTGTTCACGAGCATGTTCAGGGCGAACAGGGCCCCGTGCAGCGGCGTGGTGCGGTCGTCGTCCATGATGAAGTCCTGCACGGCCACCCGGCCGCCCGGATTCAGGGCTCGGGCCGCGCGGGCCACCAGCCGCTTGTTTTCCGCGGCGGAATTGATGTGCGCGATGGCCGAGAGGAAGACCAGGTCGTAGCCTTGGCCGAAATCGGCATCGTGGTAGTCGCCGTCCTGGGTGCCGATGCGCTCGGAGAGCCCCTCGGCCGCCACGTAGCGCCGCGTGAGCGGGGTCACGTGGGGCAGGTCCAGGACCACGGCCGTGAGCCCGGGCTCGGCCCGGCAGAAGGCCATGCTGTAGGCCCCGGAGCCGCCGCCCAGGTCCAGGACGCGGCGCACCCCGGAGAGGTCCAGGAGCGCGGCCAGGGCCCCGGCGTCATCCTTGGCCCGGCGGTGCATGGCCTCGATGAAGGAGCGGGTGTCGGCCGAATCGGCCGAGGGCCGCTCGGTGACGCGGCCGCCGCGGCGCACGGCGTCGGTGAGCGTGGCCCAGCTCTTGTAGACGTTGGCGGTGTGGGCCAGGCCGGAGAGATAGCGCGGGCTTTTGGCGTTGAGGAAGGTTTCGGCGGCCTCGGTGTTGCGGAACAGCCCGCCGTCCTTGCGCACGAGGCCCAGGGCGGCCAGGGCGTTCAGCAGGCGGTCCAGGCCGCGCGGGTCCGCGCCCAGGCGCTCGGCCGCCTCCTCCGAGCCCAGGCCCTCCAGGCCCAGGGCCGTGAAGACTCCCAGTTCGAAGGCCGAGAGCAACACCCGGCTCTCCTGGAAGGCCTTGGCGATCTCCTGGATATCCCTCTCGCCGCCGATCTCGGGCCTGGACATGATCTCCTCCTTGCTCTACCGGCGCGCGTCCTCCACAAGGGCCGCCACCAGCGCGGGGATGGTGTAGTCGGCGGGCTGCACGGCGGGCGCGAAGCCGTATTTCTCCAGCGTCCGGGCCGTCACCGGGCCGATGCAGGCGAAGCGCACCGAGGAATGTTTCCTCATCTCCTCGGCGGGCATCAGGGCGAAGAAGTTGTCCACCGTGGAGGAGCTGGCGAAGGTCACATAGTGGATGCGGCCCTCGTCCAGGGCCGCGCGCAGTTCCGAGGCGTCGGACTGGGCGGGCCGGGTCTCGTAGACCGGCAGCACGTCCACGTGGCAGCCCGCCTTGCGCAGATCCTCGGGCAGCACCTCGCGGGCCTCGCGAGCCCGGGGGATGAGGACGCGCTTGCCCGCCGCGCCCTTCTCCAGCAGTCCGGCCACCACCTGTTCGGCCACGAACTTCTCGGGCACGAAGTCCGCGCGGATGCCGCGCTCGGCCAGGGCGGCCGCCGTGGCCGGGCCGATGGCCCCCACCTCCACGCCCGCGAAGACGCGCGCGTCCAGGCCGAACTCGGCCAGGTGGTCCCAGAAGCACTTCACCCCGTTCACCGAGGTGAACACGGCCCAGTCGTAGGACGGCAGGGCCACCACGGCCTTCTCCACGGCCTCGTCGTCGGCCGCCGGGGTCACCGCGATGGTGGGGAACTCCAGGACGCAGGCCCCGTCCTCGCGCAGCAGGGCCGAAAGGTCGCTGGCCTGTTCGCGGGAACGCGTGACCACCACGCCCTTGCCCAGCAGCGGTTTCTTCTCGAACCAGGCCAGCTTGTCGTGCAGGCCGCAGACCCCGCCCACGATGATGATACTCGGGGCCTTGAACTTCCGGCGCTCGGCCTCGGCGGCCACGTGTTCAAGCGTGGAGACGAAGGACTGCTGGTCGCAACGCGTGCCCCAGCGGACCAACGCCACCGGCGTCTCCGGCGCGCGGCCGTTGTTCATCAGGTTGCCCGCGATCATGGGCAGGTTCTTCACGCCCATGTAGAAGACCAGGGTGGAGCTGCTGCGGCCGTAGACTTCCCAGTTGTGGCCGGACTCCTCCTTGGTGGGGTCCTCGTGGCCGGTGATGAAGCAGACGCTCGTGGTGTGGTCGCGGTGGGTCACCGGGATTCCGG
>Ga0228536_1001227_pt1 | contig 27427 bp, 26 predicted proteins | sample SJ1Smetagenome_FD_168611 | JGI IMG/M metagenome (GOLD analysis project Ga0228536, IMG submission 168611) | Enriched culture of PCE-dechlorinating microbial communities from Ithaca, New York, USA - SJ1.S | ecosystem: Engineered > Modeled > Simulated communities (microbial... > Unclassified...
CCATGTTGTCCTTGGTCACTGTCTCCTCCTTAGTTTGGGTCTTGGTCGACCTCAAGGATGGAGCAGTGGCCGCCTCATGTCAGGCGGCCGGGCCTTCATACACCACTTCCGGGGACGTTAACCGAAGGAACGGGGCGGCCGACTGGCCGTCCCGTTCTCGTTCCACCTATGTGTCGTCTCGAGGACTGTGAATCGCTGCCAGGAGCGCCTCGAGCCCGGTCACGAGCGCCTCGGTGGCCTCGGGCGTCATTCTCGAGAGCACGTTGTCGAGCGCCCCTGCCGACTCTCGCTGGACTGCATCGAACACCTCGCAACCCTGCGCCGATGGTCGGACGATGACACTCCTCCGGTCATCAGGGTCACTGCTCCGCTCCAGCAATCCCCGGTCGACCAGTTCGTTGACCGCCCGTGTGGCGAGCGGACGAGGGAGGTCGAGTGATTCGGCCAGGTCCGACATCCGGATCTGCTTGTAATGCATGACAGTGGACAGCACCGCCATGCGTGCGTTCGACAGCGAGAACCGTCTTCCGGACTCGGTAGATAGAACGCCCAGATGCGATAAGGCGTGCTGAATCAAGGGCATGACGCGCGAAAGACGCTGCGAGGTATCTGGCATATCGTGCCCCTTGATTATCATGAGTCAATAGTTATCATGAGATAAGTAACGCAGTGTGGCGCCTTGCAGTTCAGGCCCGAGTATATCTGGAGGATACCTTGAATCTCGCCAGCGTTGAGGAGTTGCGCCACGACCACAGGTTCGGACAGGACAAGGTGCAGCCAGCCGAACGGCGGACACTGATAGTCGCGCTGATGACCGCAGCCACGATGGTCGCCGAGATCGTCGGTGGGGCGATGTTCGGCTCGATGGCACTGTTGGCCGATGGTCTACACATGGGCACGCACGGAGTGGCACTCGGAATCAGCGTCTTCGTGTACCGATACGCACGCAAGCACGCAGATGACCCGAGCTTCAGCTTCGGCACGGGTAAAGCCAATGCGTTAGGAGGTTTCAGCGGCGCGCTGCTACTCGCGGTGGTGGCCGTGGTGATGGTCTGGGAGAGCGTGAACCGGCTGCTGGATTCCACCGCGATCGCCTACAACCAGGCCATCCTCGTCGCGGTCATCGGTCTGGCCGTCAACGGTGTGAGCGTCCTCCTGTTGAACGTAGGGTCAGACCATCATCACGACCATGGATCGGACCACGATCACCAGCACCGCCATGAGGACCACAACCTGCGATCCGCATACCTGCACGTGCTGACAGATGCGATGACCTCGGTCCTTGCCATCGGCGCGCTGCTGGTTGCGAAGTACTTCGGGCTGAACTGGATCGATCCGGCGGTCGGCGTGCTAGGGGCCGCACTTGTTGGGCGTTGGTCCGTTGGGCTGCTGCGAATGAGCGCCGGCGTCTTGCTCGACAAACAGGCCCCCCGTGAGGTTACTGACACCATCATTCGATGCCTTGAGGCCGAGGGCGATTGCCGGGTGGTCGATCTTCACGTCTGGTCGATCGCTCCAGGGTCCCTTGCGTCGATCGCGCGTATCGCGGCCGCACAGCCATTGGCCACTGACGAATATCGGGCGCGGATTCCCGAGGACCTGGGGCTCGCGCACACCTCGATAGAGGTCGTGGCGGCGCGGCGCGAAATCACAGGGTGAGCCCTGATGGAATGCGAGAGTCGATAGTCGAAGGCATGGCGGAGGGGCTCAAAGCGGAGAAGGACCTCTACTACATCTTTTTCGTGCTCGATACCTTCCCGAAGTGGCGCTGCGCGATCGACGGCGAACTCGAGCGCCTCGCCGCGCAGAAGCCGGCATGGTTCAAGAAGGGCCTCAAGAACCTGAAGGCGACGTTCGACGATACAGAGTCTGCCGGTGTCGGCGCGCTTCTCAACCAGAAGCCGCCTACGGCGTTCCCCGGCCTTGGCGACGAGCAGTTCAGGCAGTACGCCTTTTCGGTGATGTCTGGGTTGATCGAGACGATGGAATCGGCGCTGGGGGACTAGACAACTCGCGGGCCCCGACGCATGGGAGTCACGTCTCCAAGCCGTCAGGGATCTCGCCGGTCCAGAGCATGTGAAGCAGCGCTGACGTCTGCTCGGCCCTGAAGGCGGCCGGATCGAACTCGCCGCCGTACCATGCTCTCATCGCCTCATGCTCAGGGTGGCGAGGGTCGGCCATCGCCTCGACGAACTCGGCGAAGCCGGGGATACCTCCGCAGTCCTCCGGCGGGCAAGCACGTTCTCCAGCGGTGCAGCGAGGATAGTTCGCGCCGGACACGGGCTCGCCGAGAGACTCGACCACGATCTCGTGTTCCCAGCCGTCGCCGAAGTCGTACTCGTACCGGAACCGCTTCACATCGACGCTGACCAGGTCGCCGAGTACGATTTCCTCTTCTGGCAAGGTCGTGTCGAAACCGAACGAGTCGTCGGGAATTCCGTAGCGGCGTCCATCGATCTCGAATGCGTGCAGGTGGTAGCCGAACCAGCCCATCGCGGTGACCAAAACCTCGTGGAGTCGGTCGAGCGTGAGCGAGGAGGGTACCTCGAGCCGACGCCATATGGAGGGCTCGATGCCGAGCAATGTCACCTTGAGCGTGACCACCGACGTGCCATAAGATGCTGCTGCATCGCCTTCCATGCCGAGTTCGAAGTGGATCGCGGCGTCGAACAACGAAGTGACCTGCCACAGCAGCGGCCCATCACCCGCGTTCTGGAGTGTGAGAAGTCCGAAGTCCCAGAGCGGTTCTAGCAGTCGGCGCCGCACTGCCGTCTGCAGGTTGTCCGGTCCGCCGGGCCAGGGCTGACCCTCCCGCCAGATCGTGTCGCTCACGACCAAGCGCGACGCGATCTCCTCGGCGGTGGCGCCATTCTCGGCGAGCTGGCGAATCGTCCACAGCGCGTGCACACTGTAGCGCTGCATCTTACCGTCCTCCGGGCCGAGACTGATGAACGCCCAGTTCAGGCGACCGAGATAGGAGCGTAGAAGCAGGTCGAACAGCTCTCCGGCACGCTCCGGGGCCAGGAGGCGCTTGCCGAGCCGAGTCGCGTGGAATGCGCCTTTGCGCCGGTTCACGAGCCCTGCGATCTCCATGAGGTGACGCAGGATGAAGAGTCGCGGCACATCGGTCTCGTCGAGCACGCGGTTGTGGCGCCAGACCTGCTCGACGTAGCCGGGAGGCCACGCCAACTCCTCAGTCATGCGCTTCACGAAGGCACGGTTCAGGTTCTTCAACTCGCTCGTCGCATTCTCGGGCCGCTCGACGAGCGCGGCTAGCAGCGTGCGCGCGTTGACGAGGGTGTGGGACTCCGCCAATGGCTCAAGCCCGAGAGAGGTGTCGATGCGGAGGATTCCTTCGGCGTCAAGCGGGTCTGCGGCGAAGAGGCGCTGCTCCATCGTGGAGGGAATGGATAGCGACATGTGGTTCTCCTGAAGGTGTGGGGAAGGCTGGTTGTTCGCATTCTACCTGAGCGGGACGGATCCGTGATCGACCGATACCGTTGTGGACGAGCCCGGGGTCGCCAGCCCTCGCTCCCAGCGGGCGACCCACCGATGGGGGATCCAAGGTACGATTCGCAGCCTGTCGCCCCGGGCGTGAGGGAGCGCTTCATTTGTCGCCCGATTTGTCGCCCGAATACCTGGTACTTGTCGGTACTCGTTGGTACCTACTTGGGACTCGCCGCAGCTCCGCCGTACCAACGAGTCCCAAGTAGTCCCGATAGTCATAAGCACGATCAGGACCCCAATTCCTTTGGGGGCACCAACTGGAACGCCCCAGGTTCCACGTCGGCTCCGTTCACGTGGAAGCCACGAGCCTCGCCTTCAGGATCTCTTTGGAGCGCCTCAGGTCCTTGCACTCCCGGCCGCGAGCTCCTCGCGCTCGGCTGTCGCCAGTCGACGGCGGAGGGCCTGCTGACGCTCCCATCTGTCCCGCGTTTGACATGCGCAGACCGGGCACGTATGGTTCGATACTCAAATGATTCGACGGTAGAAAGAGTGTCGGTGTCCACTTTGCCCCCACGCACGGAACCCATCTCCGATGATCTGCTCGATGAGCTGTCCGCCAATGTGATCATGCTGGGTCGTCTGTTCATCGCGCAGTGTGAGCGTGCTCATCCGGCACCTGCTGTGGACGGACCACGCCTGCTGCTGCTTCGCATTCTCTCGGAGGCGGGCGAGAGAAGGGCCGGTGAGCTCGCGCGGCACCTCGGGATCAAGGCGTCGGCGGCGTCGTCGCTCATAGAGTCGCTCGAGCGGGAAGGCCTCGTGGTGCGCGGTGGCGACGCACATGATCGACGCGTGACCATCATCTCGATCACGGATGAGGGTGCACGGGTCCTCCGGGATGCCATCGCCCCTCAGCGCGAACTCACGCGTCGGCTGATGTCATCGCTTGCAGCAGAGGACGTCGCCGTGATGATTCGCATCCAGCGATCCCTCCTGAAGACGCTGACCGACATGGACTGCTGATCTTCGCGCCAAGTGTCGATGATCGGTACACACAACCGGAAGGAATCACAGCATGCTGCATGTGAAAGGTGTCTCCAAGAGCTACACGACCGGTGACTTCACACAGGTCGCGCTCGATGACGTCAGCCTGGAGTTCGGGAAGACCGAGTTCGTCGCCGTCCTGGGGCCGAGCGGCTCTGGCAAGACCACGTTCCTCAACCTTATCGGAGGGCTCGACAAGTACGACAGCGGCGATCTGATCATCAACGGTAAGTCCACCAAGGACTTCGCGGACTGGGAGTGGGACGCGTACCGCAACAACAGCGTCGGCTTCGTCTTCCAGACCTATAACCTGATCACCCACCTGAGCGTCGTCGATAACGTCGAGATGGGCCTGACCCTCAGCGGGGTTCCCGCTGCAGAGAAGCATGCGAAGGCGGTGGAGGCACTCGAGCGGGTGGGGCTTAGAGACCACATCCACAAGAAACCGAACCAGCTCTCCGGCGGGCAGATGCAGCGTGTCGCCATCGCCAGGGCGCTCGCCAACGACCCGGACATCATCCTCGCCGACGAGCCCACGGGCGCCCTCGATACCGCCACCAGCGCGCAGGTGATGGATCTGATCAAGGAGATCGCTGCCGACAAGCTGGTCATCATGGTGACCCATAACCCGGAGCTGGCCGAGGAGTACGCCGACCGCATCGTGAAGTTCCAGGACGGTCACGTCATCTCAGACACTAATCCCACGCGCGCCTCGCGAGGTGAGCAGGGATACCAGCTCAAGAAGACCGGCATGAGCTTCCTGACGGCGCTCAAGCTCTCCGGACGGAACATCTCCACCAAAAAGTGGCGCACGACGCTCACCGCACTCGCTTCCAGCATCGGCATCATCGGTATCGCCCTCATCCTCAGCCTCTCGAACGGCTTCGGTCAGCAGGTCGATCAGTTCCAGAATGACGCGCTCTCCGAGTTCCCGGTGATGATCGCGCCGACGTCGATGCAGATGGATGCGGAGACCATGGATGAGATGCGCGGCGAGCTGCCGGCATCCCGGCTGATGGGCGAGACCGAGTATGCCGACACGCAGGAGGTCGCCCTCTACGATCCGGCGGACGAGACGATCGCTCATGTCAACGTCATCACCGACGAGTACGTAGAGTACGTGCAGGCGATCGATCCGGAGATCTGCAACGGTGTCGGCTACCTTCGCATGGTGGGCATGAACCTGTTGCGCGAGAACGACGGGGATATCGTACCCGCATCGATCTCGATCGGCACCAACAGCGCAGACGCTATGCAGTCCATGTCCTCCGGCGGGGGAGACCTGTCAAGCATGAGCGGGGTGGGTCTCAGCTCCTACCCCGAGCCGCTCGACAGTGCCTCCACTCCCTACCTCGAAGAGAACTACGACCTGCTCTCCGGCGAGTACCCTACCGAAATGACCGACCTGGTCCTGGTGGTCGACAACATGAACCGCATCGACCGCGCGGTGTTCGAGAAGCTGGGATTCGATGTCGAGGCCGCCGATGAGATCCCCTTCGAGGAGATCGTCGGAGCGGAGCTGAAGCTCATCGACAACGACGACTTCTACACCAAGACCCCGATGGGGAACTTCGTTCCGGGCACCGACTACGAGGCCATGTACGACTCGGAGAACAGCACAACGCTGCGGATCTCCGGCGTCGTGCGCCTCAAGCCCGATGTGGCGATCGGCCTGGTGGGCAACGGCATCGCCTACAGCGACAGACTGGTGCAGCTCGTCACCGAGAACGCCGCCGACTCGGCGATCGTGCAGGCCCAGCAGGACGCCGACTACAACGTGATCACGCTCGAGGCGGTCGACGAGAGCCAGAAGAGCATGAACCTCGCCTACCTCGGGGGGCAGAGCGTGCCGCTCATGATGTTCCTCTACCCGAAGGACTTCGAATCCAAGGACGCCGTCCTTGCGTACCTGGACGACTACAACGTGGGGCTCGACGAGGCGGATGCCGTGATCTACACCGACCTCGCGAGCTCCATCACCGAGATGACCGGCAGCATCATGGACGGTATCACTCTCGTTCTCGTCGCGTTCGCGGCGATCTCGCTCGTGGTGTCGCTGATCATGATCAGCATCATCACGTACATCTCGGTTCTGGAGCGCACCAAGGAGATCGGTGTCCTGCGGGCGCTCGGGGCGCGCAAGAAGGACATCACCCGCGTCTTCACCGCCGAGACCTTCATCATCGGCATGGTCTCCGGACTTCTCGGGGTCGGTATCGCCTACATCCTCACCATCCCCACCAACTCCATCATCGAAAGCACGAGCGGCCTCGCAGATGTGGCGCAGCTGCCTGTCCTCTATGCATTCGCTCTGGTCGTGATAAGCGTGACTCTCACGCTCGTCGGCGGGGCTGTCCCCGCGCGGATGGCAGCCGACAAGGACCCGGTGGAGGCGCTCCGGAGCGAGTAGCCGCTCGTTGGCAACAGAGCGTGCCTCGATACTGGTGTTCGAGCCCGTTCCTTTCCGCCCCTTGATGTCTCAGGACATCATGGGCAGATGTGTCAAGACATGGTCGGACACCTCTGGTCTTCCGCTGGCCCGACGGTCTCGGGTCGGATAGAGGGTGAGATGCGAGAGCATCTCACCCTCTATCCGTCAGCATGAGGACGCCGAAACCGGCCACGAGCATGATGACCTCCTTGTGCCTGTGGACCCCTCCGACACCGATGTGATGGAGTCGTCCCTGTACCGGGGCGTGGCGGCTCCGCCCGGGTCGATCCGGTCGAGACACACCCGCGCCTCTTTCGGCAGATCGAGCTCCGCATGCGTCTGCGGGCCCGGTGAGGCCGCACTTCGCCGTGGCAGGCGAAGAAAGCGTCGATCTGGCCCTGGATCTCTGCGACCGCCGATGCGTCCTCCTGCTTTGCCAGGCGGCGGCGCGTGGTTGATTGACAAAGTAAGTGCAAGAGATGAGGTGCACTCGCCGGCTACCGGGGACGTTAGCTGCTGCAGTGGGAATACACACTTGACGAGAAGCCGGGTGCGCTGCGGGTTCAAGTGCGGAAGGGAGGCACAATCGAAGCGATCGAAGCTGGCATCAACAATCGCGCAAGACAAGCTCATCTTCGATCAGGTGCTCGCGTCCCTGGTCATCGAGCGGGATAGATCAGTTGCCGATTTCGCCCACTCTGTGTGGGGCGGGACTGCGGTACGGATCGTATCCCGGTCATCCAATGATTGGAGGGCTAACGTATATGTACGGAGTCATGGGTAAGATGCTATGGGTCGATCTAACGTCCGGCGAGATCACAGTGGAGGTTCCCGCTGATGACTTGTATCGGGACTATGTCGGAGGGTACGGCATCGGGGTGCGGTTACTGTACGATCGGATGCCGGCAGGTATCGACCCAATGGGACCGGATGCCATTCTCGGTTTGACCACGGGACCACTCACTGGCACCCGGGCGATCACGGGAAATCGCTTTACCGTTGTCGGCAAGTCACCGAAGACCGGTACATGGGGAGATGCGAACTGCGGCGGCAACTTCGGACCGGCTCTTAAGTTCTCCGGCTACGATGCCATCTACTTCCGCGGAATCTCGCCGAAGCCTGTCTACCTCTACGTTCGTGATGGCAAGGCGGAGATCAGAGATGCGACCCCGTACTGGGGCAATGGGGTCGATGTTGAAGCCGAACTCATCAAGGAACTGGGCGACGACGTCAAGGTCGCCTGGATCGGCCGGGCCGGAGAGAACAAGAACCTGATGGCGTCGGTGATGAACGATCTGGGTCGCGCTGCGGCGAGAAGCGGGCTCGGAGCTGTGATGGGCTCCAAGAACCTGAAGGCTGTTGCGGTCGCGGGAACGCAGAAGGTGCCTGTCGCCGATGAAGCCGGCCTCAACGCCTACGTGACCGAATCGATGCGTGCGGCCAAAGCCGAGAACAGCCCCGCCTACCAGCTCTTCACGACTTTCGGCACGAGCGGATTGGCTGCCGCCAGCGCAATGAACGGCGATTCGCCCGTCAAGAACTGGGCTGGCTCTGGCGAGGTGGACTTCCCCGGTGCGAGCAAGGTGAGCGATGTGGCGCTCGACAAGTACAGGGTGCGGCGCACTGGGTGCTGGCATTGCGCCATCTCGTGTGGCGCCTACCTGTCGGTCCCCGATGGTCCGTACGCGACCGCGGGAGCGTACGAGCACCGTCCCGAGTATGAGACCCTTGCGGCGTTCGGCAGCATGCTCCTTATGGACGACACGGAAGCGATGCTCAAGGTGAACGAACTCTGCAACCGGGCGGGCATGGACACGATCGCAGCCGGCACCACGATCGCCTTTGCAATCGAGTGTTTCGACCGAGGCATCATCGACACCGTGGATACCGGGGGTCTCGAGCTGCGGTGGGGCAACGCGCCCGCCATCGTCGAGGTCACCCGCCAGATGGCAGAGCGGACCGGTTTCGGCGCCGTCTTGGCTGACGGGGCGGAGAAAGCGGCCGAGAGGATCGGCAAGGACAGCGCGCAGTATGCTATCCACGTCCACGGGGAAGAGCCCGGAATGCACGATCCTCGGTACTCTCCTGGCATGGCGCTGAACTTCCATCTTGATCCGACGCCGGGACGTCACACAACGGGTGGAACCGGGGAGTTGGAGTTCTTCACCGGCTTGGACGAGCTGCCCCTGCCGGCGCCCCTGAACGTCCACAAACGCGACTACGCGGCCAAGGGTCCCGCGCATCGGTTCATCGTCAACGACCGGCAGGTCGCGAACTCGTCCGGGATATGCATCTTCTCGTCGTTCATCGCGCCGCCGGATGCCCTGGTCCGCGAGCTCACGTTCGTGACTGGCGAGCCGTGGGACATCGGCCGTATCCAAGCGACCGGAGAGCGGATACAGACGTTGCGGCATGCGTTCAACCTGCGGGAAGGGATCAATCCGGTCCGAGATTGCCCGGTGCCCAAGCGTTGCCTTGACGGCACGGAGTTGAAGTCGGGCATGGGCAAGGGCTACGTCGTGGATCTGGACGCGATGCGAGACTCATACCTGTCGGCTGTCGGATGGGACAAGGAAACGACGGTTCCCAGTGCAGAGGGTTTGCGCGCACTAGGTCTTGACGATCTGGTGAAGGATCTGCATCCCGAGGCCGTTGCCCCTTAGTCCAGCTTGTCGGTACAAGGCCAGTGTCAGCGAAGAGGCGCCCGTCCGGTCGCTTAGGAAGGTTCACCACCGTGCAATACCATGCGAGGTTCTTCGGCCTCATCGGGATGAACTTGGAGGTTCCGCCCGGTGAACCAATCACTTTCGAGTTGCCCGACCCCGCTTCTTACGGCGACCTGCTCGACGTCATCGGCGCAAGGTTCGGTTCGCTGTTCCCCCCCAATGTATGGAATGCCGAGACGCGGTCGTTCCATCCTCAGGTCGTGGCTATGGCGGATGGACGATCGCTGGCATCAGCCGGGCGCGAAACGCCCCTCGCCAGGGATGGGACGGCGACATTCTTCGTGCCCATCGCGGGAGGCTAGAGACCCGGCGTCATTTGGTTTGGCCCGCGTTCGATCAGGATGGACACGTGGGCACGCGCAGTCCCATGCGATGGTTACTGTGCAACGAGCAAGGAGGCTTGACATGAAGGTACAAGCAGCAGTTGCGGTAGGCAAAGAACAACCGTTCATCATCAAGGAGCTTGAACTGGACGAGCCGAGGGCAGGCGAGGTCCGGGTGCGCATGGTCGCCTCGGGGGTGTGTCATACAGACGCCGTCGTGCACGATGAGTGGTACCCCGTTCCCATGCCGGCCGTGCTCGGCCACGAAGGGGCGGGCATCGTCGAAGCGGTCGGTCCCGGCGTCACGAGCGTCGTCCCGGGCGACAAGGTCGTGCTCAGCATGTCCACTTGCGGGGTGTGTGAGTACTGTCTCAGCGGTCACCCGTCATTCTGTGTGAACATGTGGCCGCTCAATTTCGGCGCGAGGCGCATGGACGGCAGCACAGCGTTCACGGATGAGAACGGCCAGCCTGTGGGATCTCACTTCTTCGGGCAGTCGTCGTTCGCGCACTACAGCAATGTGGCGGAGCGCAGCATCGTGAAAGTCCCGGACTCCACGCCGCTTGAGATTCTCGGCCCGCTTGGGTGTGGGATCCAGACCGGGGCGGGCACGTTTCTCAACGTGCTCAAACCCTGGCCAGGCAGCAGTATCGTGGTGTTCGGTACGGGCGCGGTCGGCCTGGCGGGCATGCTTGCCGCGATAGCGAGCGGTGCCACAACCGTCATCGCGGTCGACATCGTGGACAGCCGACTCGAGTTCGCCAAGACGTTGGGGGCCACCCACACGATCAACAGCAAGAACGAGGATGCTGTTGCACGAATCAAGGAGATCACCCACGGGGGCGCGCACTTCGCGCTCGATACGACCGGTAACAAGGTCGTCTTCGTCCAGATGTTGAACTCCTTGCGCCCGCTTGGGCATGGTGCGATGGTAGGCGCGGCCGCTATGGGCAGCGAGGCTGCAGTCGACATTGGCGCGCTTCTCATGACGGGGATCAAGCTGAGCATCGTTCTTGAGGGCGATGCAGTGCCCCAGACCTTCATCCCGCGCCTCATCTCGCTCCACGAGAAGGGTCTCTTCCCCTTCGACAAGCTCATCACGAAGTACAAGTTCGAGGACATCAACAAGGCATTCGCTGACAGCGCGAGTGGTGTGACGATCAAGCCGGTCCTCGTGTACTGACGTAAATCCGCGCACTTCAACGATGAAACCGGCGGTTCTTTTGGAACTGCCGGTTTCATCGTTCTCAGGGTGCTCGGTGACCCCACCTCGCCGAACATGTCGTTTGCGGGAACTACAATCCCTCGGACTGTGCAGGGATCTCACCGGAGTTGGCCGCTCGGGAAACGGCGGCGTTGAGGTCGGCCTGTCCGGCCGTGCGCGGTTGCCCTACGTCATCGACTTCGTGCGCCAGGCGCTAGAGCGGGTTTCCTGGCTCGCGTCCCCAGGGGTACTGATGGGAAGATGATCTTGAATCGCCCCGGGTTTCCCGGAGACTCCATCGCTTGAGAGGAAGGGGTCATGGACAAACGAACGCGTTACCCAGTCGAAGCACGTGAACGTGCGGTACGGATGGCCTTCGAGCACGGACCCGAGTACGACTCGCCGTGCGCCGCGATCCGCTCGATCGCTGACAAGTTGCGGGATGAGTCCCGAGACGCTGCGGCTGTGGGTACGCCGGGCGGAGACCGACGAGGGCATGAGACCGGGCCTGACGACCGACGAGCGAATCCGCATTAGTGTACACGAACGGTGTCACCTTTCTTCGGTTTCACGTCAAGGTCTCCCGTCATCCGGAAACGATGGATCACCTCTCACTGTGCCGCATGTCACCGACCCAAGGCATGGCCCGGGTCCGCCAGGTGTTCACCCGGGTGCCGATGCCTGCGGAGCGCGGGTAGCCTCGAATCGAGGAGAGTTCGTGGGACGCTCTTTGGGCAGACAGTCTGGCTCGAAGGAGGGGTGCTCATGTGAGTAGCGATCGCTTTGTGGCCGGGTGATGGCTGTTGCGGCTGCACGCACAGGCTTGCGCAGTGGCGTGCGCTCACGGTCTTGAGCCTCAGGTTGATTCGTCCGCTCGCCCGGAAAGGAGAAAGCTATGAGTGGAGAGCTAAAGGACAAGGTATCGATCATCGGGGTGGGCTGCAGCAGGTTCGGCGACCTGCTTGCGACGCCGGAGCTCGTTGGCCTGAGCCTTCAGGAACTGGCCGCTGGCGCTGTTCAAGAGGCGATGGAGGACGCGGGAGTCGATGCTTCGGAGATCGGCGCGGTCTATGTCGGCAATGCGATGGCGCACAGCTCCCAGTTGCCGGGCACGTACAGCCAGCTCTCGAAGTGGATCGGCATGCAGTTCAAGGCCGGCGTGCACTTCGAGGCACAGTGCTCGACGACGAATGTCGGGGCTGCGATGGCTGCGATGGCTATCGCGTCGGGCGTGTACGACAAGGTTCTGGTCGTGGGTTTCGAGTCGACGCTTACCAAACCCAAGGAGCTCAGTCCCTACGAGCGAGAGCGCATCAGCTCAGAGCAGAGCTGGATGTGGACCGACTACGCCGTCAACCAGGCATATTCGGTACCACAGGGCTACGACATCTTCTCTGTGTACAACGGCCTCGTGGCCCAGGGCTATTGCCGGAAGTACGGGTACTCGATCGAGGAGTTCGACCACGCCATGTTCGAGCTCTGCCGGACAAGGCGCCTGCACGGCTCGATGAACCCGAAGGCTGCCGTGCAAGAGACCCTCGAAGATGAGGCGAAAAGGCTCGGCTACGACGACCCGTACGAGTTCTGGACATCGAAGCAGAATCCCTTCGTGGCGTGGCCTTCAAGGATCAGGAGCCTGGTGACCGCGTGCGATGGCGCGTCGGCCATGGTTCTGTCGCGCGCGGACACAGCCAACAACGCCCCCAATGCTCCTGTCCAGCTGCGAGGGTTCGGCATCTCCCAGGGCGACTTGCCGTGGTATGCCAAGGATCCGACGCTGTGGCCGTCTGACCGGATCGCGTTCCAGGAAGCGTATGCCATGTCCGGCATCCAGCCTGAGGACGTCGACTACCTGCACTGCCATGACTGCTCGCATATCTCAAGTATCTGTGCTGCCGAGCAGTCGGGGTACCTGCCTGCCGGGCAAGGTCTGAGTTACGCGGAGCAGGGTAGGCTGCGCTACGACGGGGACCGCCCGATGAGCACGCATGGCGGGCGCCACGCGTTCGGACATGCCTGGGCTGCGAGCGCTGGCTCAGACACCTATGAGGCCGTGAAACAGATGCGCAGTGCGGCGGGGAAGCGTCAGATACATCCTGCGCCTCGTGTGTCGATGATCCATACCCACGGCTACGCGATGATAAGCACTGTTCTCGTGCTGGAAAGGGGCTGACAACATGCCGGAGTCGATCATCAAGCGTTATTACGATGAACTTGGGCAAGGAAAGCTCTCAGCGCGCAAGTGCAACAAGTGCGGAGCGTACACCTTCCCCCCGACCACAGCGTGTGAACACTGCGGGAGCTTCGATCAGCAGTGGGAAGAGCTCTCAGGTAAGGGAAGCCTGCTGTTCGTGTCCCATGGCATCGCCCCACCCCCGAACCCTAGGTTCGATGAGATGGCGCCGTACGCCTACGGGCACATCATCCTAGAGGAAGGCGTGACCGTCGAGGCTATCGTCAAGGATGTGGAGCCGACTCCCGAGAACTTGCAGGCGCTCTTCGAGTCGGCGCCCCTCGACGTCGAGGCCGACCCTGTGAACGTAAAAGGTCTGAACGTCCTTGCGTTCAAGATCGTCTGAGGATGGCCCCGTGTGAGCAAGGAAATCGTAGTGACCGGAGGGCCTGTCCACTGCCGCTGAGGGTGAGACGACGGGTCCATCGCATGAGATAGGTGAGAGAGGGTCGTGGGCGTGACCGTCATCGAAGAGCTGTTCGAGAAAGCGAAACAGGCCTCTGCCACAGTGGTGTTTCCCGAAGGGGAAGAGCCGCGGATCCTTGAAGCGGCAGAAACTCTCGTAAGAGAGGGTCTTGCAGCTCCGGTGTTGCTCGGCGTCGAGGAGACGATCGTTCACACAGCGGCGGCTGAGGGTCTGTCGATGGCGGGCATCACTGTGGTCGACCCCTCGTCCACTGCATTGATGGAGCGTCACGCGCGATCTCTGAGCGAGGCACGCGGCCTTCCCGAGGGGGCTGCGATGCGCCTTCTCAAGAAGCCGCTCTACCTCGCGGGTATGATGGTTGCGCGAGGCGATGCCGACGCCATGGTCGCTGGCATCGCCCACGCAACCGAAGACGTGATCATGGCAAGTGAATTGACCATCGGCATGGCGCAAGGGGTGGTCGCGCCGTCGAGCAGCTTCGTAATGGAGGTTCCGTCCCGTGCGGAGTCACGCGAGGCGGTCGTGCTGATCTTCGCCGATTGCGCGGTCAATCCCGACCCCAGCCCCGAGGAGCTCGCTGACATCGCCATCGCTTCTGCGACGACGGCGCGCGAGCTTCTCGGGTGGGTCCCGCGAGTCGCTATGCTCTCGTTCTCGACGAAAGGGAGCGCCGTGCACCCGCAGGTGGACAAGGTGCGAGAGGCTCTTGTCGCTGCGCGGGCGAAGGCGCCTGACGTGCTGATCGACGGGGAGCTTCAAGCAGACGCAGCGCTTGTGCCTGGCGTCGCCGAGAAGAAGGTAAGAGAGCCCAGCGAGGTGGCCGGACGAGCGAACGTCCTTATCTTCCCAGATCTGGACGCAGGCAACATCGCATACAAACTCGTCCAGCAGCTCGCGGGAGCCGCTGCTTACGGCCCGATACTGCAGGGTTTCGCCCGGCCGGTGAGCGACCTGTCACGCGGGGCGACCGTCGAGGACATCGTGGGGGCTGCTGTGATGGTGTCTGTGCGTGCCACGGCAGCCGACGACGCGACAGACGTGCGAAAGGAAAGGACCGAGCCGACCAAGCTGTCATAGACGCTTGAGGCGACCGAGGAGGAAAGAGATGAGCGAGAGCGGATCGATCGAGTCACGGGTGGCCGACGCTGTGGCCAAGGTGTTCCATCGCGACCCATCTGAGATCAGCCCGGACACACGCTACGTAGAGGACCTGATGTCGAAGTCGCTGAACGTGATCGAGCTTACTGCCGTTTTGGAGAACGAGTTCGACATCGACATCCCCGGTGCCGAGGCCAGGAGATGCCGCACGGTAGGCGACACGGTCTCGCTCATCCGTAGGCTCACCTCCGACTAGCCTGCCTGACAGCGCGTGCGCGGCGTGTGAAAGGAGGGGTGCTGATGCCTGCATTCACGGTGAGCGATGCGGCAAGACCAAGGATCGAGGCTCTGCGGAAGCAGTCCGGAAAGCCTGAGGCTTACCTTCGGGTCTCGATCGACGGAGTCAAATGAGCGGGTGTTCTGTACCGACTGACTCTGGAGGAGTCAGCAGACGAGCAGGACATACGTGTTGAGGACGGCGAACTTACGTTCGTGGTCGATGACTACACATTCGGGTTTCTGAACGGCGCGCGTATCGACGTCGCACCCAAGATCATGGGAGAGAACCTGATGGTCAAAGGATCCTCCACAGGCGGATCCAGCGGCCCTCTCTTGACACCGTGACAGTCGCACCGGCCGCGGCGCCGGGATTCCCAGACCTCGTCGGAAGGGGTCTGTCATGAAGGTGCTGGTCATCAACTCGGGCAGTTCCTCGATCAAGTACCGTTTATACGATGAGGCGGACCAGGAGCCGCTCGTGCGAGGGGCTGTGTCCAGGATCGGCGAGGCGGTCGCGATGCTCGAGCGCCAATCGCGCGCCGAACGGCAAGAGCTTTCTGTCGTAGCGCCTACGCACGAAGCCGGGATGCGTCTCATCATCGATTCATTGCTTGACGAACGGCTTGGCGTCATCGGAGACGCCAATGAGATCGGCGCGGTAGGCCATCGCGCAGTGCATGGAGGGTCCGCGTTCACAGGCTCGGTGCTTGTAGACGATGCGGTCATCCGAAAGATGGAAGAGTGCATACCCCTTGCGCCTTTGCACAATCCGCCGAACCTTGTCGGTATCCGCGCATCGCAAAAAGTCCTCCCGCACGCAAAGCAGGTGGCTGTTTTCGACACCGCCTTTCACACCACGATGCCTGCCAGGGCCTTCCTGTATGCATTGCCGTACGCGTATTACGAGCGGCGTGGGATCCGCCGCTATGGGTTCCACGGGACGTCCTACCGCTACGTGATGGGCCGGGCATGCGAGATCCTGCAATGCAGACCCTCCGACGTCAAGATGATCGTCGCACACCTTGGCAACGGGTCGAGCATGGTCGCGATCGACGAAGGGCGCTCGATCGACACCAGCATGGGGCTCACGCCCCTCGAGGGCCTGATGATGGGTTCGCGATCCGGCGACATCGATCCAGGTGTGGTGTTTCATCTTCGCAGAGAGCTAGGCATGGACGTCGACGAGATCGATGAGCTGCTGAACACTAAAAGCGGGCTTTTGGGAGTGTCGGGTGTCAGCAACGACGTAAGGGATCTTGTCGAAAGGGCAGGCGCAGGCGATGAGCGATGCGCGGTCGCTTTGGAGATGTTCGCATATCGGGCGAAAAAGTACATCGGCGCGTACACGGCAGCGCTCGGCGGCCTGGACGTGATGGTCTTCACCGGAGGGATCGGAGAGAACAGCGCAATGGTGCGCGAGATGATCTGCGCCGACCTGGGCTGCCTCGGGCTAGAGATAGACGATCAGAAGAACATCGCCACGGTGGGCAGAGAAGGCATGATCAGCGCCGACGCTTCGCGTGTCCGGGCGCTCGTCGTCCCGACTGACGAGGAATGGATGATCATGCAAGACACGCTCGCTGTCGTACGCGCGATCGAGCGTGGGCGAGGCGGGCGTGTGCGTGCCCGTATCGCGTGATTGCGGCCGCAAGGCTTCGAGCATCAGAACTCTGAGTCCTCGGGTAAGGCCTAGGGTCACCAGGACATCTCCCGGCTTGAGCACGCGCTGTAAGCGCAATACGTTGTGCTGGGTGCATGTGCCTGTTTCGCCCGTGTCTGAATGGTGGTGAAAGGAGGGTGCCCATGGCGGATGCAGCACGTACTGGCCAGATGCGCCTCGTCCTGTGCAGCGCTGCATGCACGTGACGCGAGGCGCACGTGTCCAACGGACACACACATGTGTCTAGGAAGGAGGCGCATAGGCGATGCTGACATATGAGTTGAAGCGTCCGGTGTCCATCATTGGCGTGGGATGCACGCCGTTCGGCAACGTGCTTGAGACGCCAGAGCTCAAAGGGATGACGGAGCGCGAGCTTTTCGCGTGGGCTGCTATCGAGGCCATGGAAGATGCGGGCCTTGAAGCCAGCGAGATCGACGCGTTTTACATCGCGCACTGCATGCCGGAGACGCTGTCTCACCAGTTCGGCAGCTATGCGATGGTGGCCGACTGGATCGGGATGCGCAACAAGCCGGGATTCCACCATGAGACCGCGTGCTCGTCGACCAATACGGGGTTGCGCCATGCCGTGCTGGATGTCGCTTCGGGCGTGTACGACGTGGTGCTGTCTGGAGGAATCGAGACGACCAACAGCCGTCCGATGGAAGGAAAGCCCGCGCACATGCGGGAGCCGCTCTCCAACGCCGAGCTGTGGTACCGCACCAACTACGGTGCAGACCAGGCGTACTGGTACCCAGGCGGCATGGCGGTGAGCGCTTTGTGCGACTTCTCGCTGCTGGCGTACGCGAAGAAGTACGGCGTGAAGCTCTCGGAGATCGAGGATGCCCTTGACGCGGCGTCCATCAGCAACAGGCGGAACGCGGTCCGTAACCCGCTTGCGACGATGGCCACCAAGGAGCTTGCCGACGAAGCGCGGGAACACGGATTCAGCGACGTGAAGGAGTACATGAAGTCCGACTTCAACCCGAAGCTCGGCACGGTGATGAGGGCCTTCCATGCAGCCCAGGTGGTCGACGGGGCCTCGGCGCTCATCGTGTGCGCGACGGATATCGCGAAGAACTTCACCGACACGCCGATAGACGTCATCGGATTCGGTTCTGCCGTGACCATCCCGTACCATGAGACCGAGGCTCAGTGGGAGGTCGAGAAGTCGGCCTTCGAACAGGCCTATCGCATGGCGAAGATCAACCCCTACAGAGACATCGATTACATGCACGTGCATGATTGCATGCTCAACACGCACATCACCTCCACAGAGACAGGCGGCTACTTCCGCCCTGGCACCTCGTGGAAGGCGATCATCGAGGGACGGACGGCATTCGACGGCGACAAGCCGATCAGCACCACGGGCGGCCGCACGTGGATGGGCCACGCATGGTCGGCGTCTGCGGGCGCGGAGATCGCCGAGGCGGTGCGGCAGATGCGTGGTCTGTGCGGCGATCGCCAGATCGACCCTGCCCCTGAGGTGAGCGTGATCGAGAACATCGGTCATGGGATCCATGTGAACGTCTCCGTCCTGCGCGCTCACGTGTAAGGGAGGGATCGAAAATGGTGAAGATGCAGCCATACGTGAAGATGTGGTACGACTTCTTCGAAGAGGGGAAAGTGATGGGCCTCAAGTGCAACCGCTGTGGCTCATACGAGTTCCCGCCTGTGACGACGTGCCACAACTGTTTCAGCACCGACCTGAGCTGGGCGGAGATGAGCGGCCGCGGCAAGCTTGTCTCTTTTACGCTGAACCCATACCCTGACCCACCGTTCGCGGACTACGCCCCGTTCATCTACGGCCAAATAGTGCTGGAAGAAGGGCCCGCGTACGCGACGATGATCCTGGGCATGGATCTAGACAAGCAAGAACAGCTCTTCGAGCAGTTGCCCATCGATGTCAAAGCCGTCATACAGCAGCGTGACGGCTACAAGTTCATCGCGTTCGAGCCGGTCGGATAAAGGTCATCGACCGCTGTCGTGACGCTCCCGGTCTGCCCAAGCGAGGCCGGGAGCGTTCTTTCGATGAGCCCTGCATGGGTAGATAACCCAGTGGGCCCGCTCTGCGAAAAGGATGGGATTCCATGGAACGGTGCGATATCCCGCACGAAAGAGAGCTGGTCGCCGAGAACGAGCGGCTGAGCCGCGAGGCGGCTGCCCTGGATGCAGTGACTGCGGAGCTCCTCCAGCTGCAAGACCGCGACCGTGTGTTGCAGCTGATCGTCGAAAAGACGTGCGAGCTGCTTGGCGCGGAGGTCAGCTACATAGCCCTTGCGTATCCCAGCGACCGCGAAGTACGCGTGAGCGTGACACATGGGGAACAGACAGGGGAGCTGAGGCAGCTCGTTCATCCATATGGTGAGGGGCTCGGAGGCCGTGTCGCCCAAACGTGCGAGCCGTCGTTCGTGGACAACTGGTTCGAAGAAGTGGCGCCTACTCCATCGGCGGCTGCGCGGATACTGTCCGCGGAGGGCATCGTGTCCGCCATGTGCGTGCCGATGCGGACCCGTCGTGGACTTGTGGGCGTGCTGTACGCTGCGAGCCGCACGGAAGGGAGTTTCTCGCCGCCGCAGCTCGAGACGCTTCAGAGGCTGGGCGCGTACGCTGCACTCGCGATCGAGAACGCGCGGCTTTATGAGGAGCAGTCCAAAGCGATGCAGGAACTGCAGGCGACCATGGCGGCTCACGAGCAGTTCGTGCGGCTTGTGCTCGAGGACGCGGGGTTGCAGGCGATCGGCGATGCGCTCGCTGCGATGTTCGGCGGTTGTGTCGTGATCGAGGGGATCGACGGGCGTGCGTTGTCGCGGTCGTCGTCTCCGCGATCTTCTTGCGATCTGGTCGAGGAGGCATTGGTGGTCACGACGCATGAGATCCTTCACCGGCCCGCGTACGGGATGTATCTCCAAAGGACGCAACGCTCTCAGCAGGTGATCGAGGTTCCTGAGGCCTCCGACGCACAGGGCCGACGGATGTGCAGGCTCGTCGCTCCGATCGTGGCGGGACGTCAGCACCTCGGGTATGTCACGGCCATCGTCGATGCGTCGCGTGTACACAGGACGGATTACTCCGCGATCGAGCAGGCGGCCATGGTCGCGGCGCTCGCGCTCAAGCGCCAGGAGGCCGCAAAAGCGGAGCTTCTGCGAAGGACGCTTCAGGCGCAGGAGAACGAGCGGATGAGGATCGCCCGCGAGCTGCACGATGAGTCGAGCCAAGCGATAGCTGCGCTTCAGATCGCTTTGGATACCGCAGAGCTGGCGCTGTCGGTAGCTCCTGAACGTGCCAAGGAACGCCTCTCGGTAGCCCGCTCTATCGCCGACGGTCTTCTGGACGGGGTGCACCGTGCAGCGGCCGACCTGCGGCCTGCTGTGCTGGACGACCTTGGGCTCGAGGCCGCCCTAGCTTGGTACGGCGACACACGCCTCGGCCCGCTTGGCATCTCTATGGAGCTGGAGAACGACGACTCCATGGTCCGTCTTGGGCCTGATGTGGAGATGATGCTCTTCCGTATCGTTCAAGAAGCGCTCACCAACATCGTGCGCCACTCTGGCGCGGACAAAGTGCGCACACTGCTTCATGCAGAACAAGGTGTGCTCACCCTTGAGATCGCCGACAACGGGTGCGGGTTCGACGTGGAGAACCTTGATTGGGAGGACGCCGTGCATCCTGCCTATGGTTTGAGGGGGATGCAGGAACGAACGGAGATGTTGGGTGGGACGCTTACGATCATAAGCAAACCGGGCGAGGGGACCACCGTACGCGTCGAGATCCCCATCGATGAGAAGGAACGGTGACGGGAGTCATGGATCGTCTGCGCGTCGTGCTCGCCGATGATCACGCACTGTTCAGAGCAGGGCTGTGCGCGTTGCTCGACTATAGCGACGACATCGAGGTCGTGGGTGAGGCTCAGAATGGGCGCGAGGCTGTGGAGCTCGCTGAAGCGCTGCAGCCAGACGTCGTGGTCATGGATATCGCGATGCCGGTGATGAACGGCATCGAAGCCACTGCGACTATCTGTGAACGAGCGCCCGAGGTCAAGGTTCTGGTTTTGACACAGCATGAGGAGCAGCAGTACATCGCACCGCTTCTTGAAGCGAAGGCCTCGGGTTTCATCACGAAACGAGCAGTGGGAGCGGACCTTGTCACGGCCCTTCGAGCCGTCGCTCGAGGCCAGACATACATCCATCCCGCCATGGGCCGACTCATCGTGAACGAGGCTGTGGCGGATTCCCGAACCGGTGACGAGCTCACGACCCGCGAAAGAGAGATTCTCCGTCTGGTGGTGCGCGGGTACACCAATACACGCACCGCGGCAGATCTTGGGTTAAGCGTGAAGACAGTGGAGTGGCATCGTTCGAACCTCATGCGCAAGCTGGGCACCCATGGGGTGGCCGAGCTCGTGAGGTACGCGATCCAGCATGGTCTGGTCCAAAAGGATGCATCTGCCTCCGATTTCTAAGCGCCGCCGTGCGGGCCGAATCAGTCATGAGCAGACAAGCAGTGCGCAAGCCACTGCATAGTCACGCTCATAGGACAGGCTCAGAAGGATGTCTGTGGCTCCACGCTCTCTGGCGCAGCTTGCGAAGATGCCGTTAAGCTTCACATAGGGTCGTCCGTTCGGGGCGTTGTGCACCTCGACTTCGTTGAGCTGGACTCCTGTGTCCCAGTCGATGTCCATCGTCTTGAACACAGCTTCCTTGGCTGCAAAAGCTGTGGCGAGATAGGCCACAGGGTCGCCGCTTGCGGAGGCTGCTTCCCGTTCGGGGGAGGTGAAGACGTGAGTGATGAAACGGTCGCCGCCGTCCTCCAGGCCGCGTCTCACCCGTTCTATGCTCACGATGTCTACGCCTACTCCGAGAACCTCCATGCAATCGCCTCGCTGTGTTCTGCTCGGCCAGGCTGAGCGCGGCCACGGTGTGTGGGGGCTTCCGTCACGTCAGAGACTATAAGGGTTCCCGGGTAAGGGCGCCAGGTGTTGACATGGGCTCTTCCCTGCAGCATACCTCCGTCGTTCTTCAGGCTTCCGTCGTCACCCGTCGGCCCTTTGATGGTGTCTTTCTCATTGGCTGCCTCTCGGCTTCCCCCAGAAGGCCACGACGAGGCCGCTCGGGCCTACATGCGTGCCGATGATGATCCCGATTCTGTCAGCGATGACCGCGCGAACGGCAACCTGCTCGGCCAGCATGTCACTCAGTGCGGTCGCGTCTTCCGGGCATTGCGCATGGTCGATTATGATGGTCTGTTCCTCGGGGTCCTCGATCCGTTCGGCGACCATCTCGGACAGCTCCGCCAAGGCACGCCGCCGCCCCCTGAGCTTCGTCAGCGGGGCAAGACGACCCTCGGCATCCACATGGAGTATCGGCTTGATGTTGAGCACGGACCCGACTGCCCCGACCGCCGGAGACACTCTGCCGCCGCGTACCAGGTATTCGAAGGAGTCGACCGTGAACAGGTGGTTGACTCGCTGGCGGTTGTCTTCGGCCCACGCGACGACCGCCTCAGCTGACATGCCGTCAGCCAGCCGCGCTGCCATTTCCAGCACCAGCAGACCTTGCCCTGCGGAGACGGAGAGGGAATCCACGACGTGTACCGTGGCGTCGGGATTCTCCTGCAAGAACCGCTCGCGCGCCGTGAGCGCGGTATCATATGTGGAACTCAATCCGGAGGAGATCGTGACTAGTAGCGCCGTCTTTCCAAGATCATACGCCCGTCGGAACGCTGCATCGCAGTCCACCGGACGTGCCTGCGAGGTCGTCGAACGGGCGCCGACACGAAGCGCATCATAAAAGGCGTCGTATGAGAGCGTCTGCCCGAAGTCATCAAAGCGTTCTTCACCATCAAGCGTATAGGGGAAGAACAAGGTGGCGACACCCGCAGCATCGAGGACCTCGCGCGACAGGTCGCAACCGGAATCCGTGATCAGCTGAGTGCCCTGCATCAGATCTCCCTTCGCCGCGCTGCCGCATACCCCCGCTGTGCGCGGAGGCATGCGCTCTTCTCAATCCGTCGACGCTACTCGCTCTGCCGCCAGCAGGCTCTCGATCTCCGTGATGGCCACCTCGGCCGCCCTTTCGCCGGCAGCGATCATCTTGTCAGCCTCATAGAAGCTGTAGTACGCGGCTCCGTCGATCTGGGGGGCGATCACGAGATCGGCCGTACCCAGCCGACGCTCGGACAGTTCGCGCTGCATCAGGTCGACCGAGCCTGCGGCGAGCTGGTAGACGGAAGGCGAGCGCAATCTGTCCATAATGGCTGTGAGAACACGTGAGTACACGACCTCAGTGAAGCCCGTCCCCTCGATCTTGCCGGTCGCGATCGACTTCCCGTGCTTGTCATTGGAGAAGATCGGGACCTTGCTTCTTGGGATGCCCAGGTTGGTGACCGCGACCACGATGTCTGCTCCCATATCCCTGGCGACATCGACAGGAACGGAGTTGAGCACGCCCCCGTCCACGAGCAATCGCCCCTCGCGCTTCACCGGCGCGAAGATCACGGGTGTCGACGCGCTCGCCCTGATCGCGCTTGCGAGATCGCCCTCGTGCAGCACGACTTCCTGCTCGCCGGCCACGTCAACGGCCACACATGAGAACGGTATCCTGGTGTCGGCGAACGTCTTGCCGTCGACCACGTCGCGGATGAACTCCTCGACCCGCTTCCCGTTCACGAGCGCGGTGGTCGGACGGGTGATGTCCGCCAGAGAGATGAGTCGTCTGATATCCACGGACAGAGCGATCCGCTCCATCTCCTGAGGTGTCACGCCCGCCGCATAGGCACCACCGATGACTGCGCCGATACTGGTTCCTGCGATTACGTCGATCGGCAGGCCTTCTCTGTCCAGCACCTTCAGCACACCGATGTGCGCGAGTCCTCGGGCACTCCCGCTTCCAAGAGCCAGTCCAAGACGGCCTGCCTTCATTTCCCACGCATCCTTCTTGTCCGCGCTCGGACCCGTTGCAGCCGATCAAGCCCGCTGTACTTCCGCCAGTACGCGTCCGAGCGTCTGTGTCGCCTCCGTCACCGCGTTCTTGGTGTCGGGCCGCTGGGCTACCGGCTGCCCACTGCTTTCATCAAGTCGAGTCCCTCTCGCACGTCGCGCACCTTGCGTTCTCGAACTGACCTACCGGGCAAGCAAGCTCGACGTTACTGTGTTCTACGCATCCGGCCGCGCTTACGGGACCCGTCCGAACGCGCTACTCTTTTGACATCCCATCGAGTTTGAACAAGAAGCTCACGCGCCCATGGGCACCATCAGGCAGACCGAGGAAGCTCGTGTAGCTGTCCGCAGCAGCAGCCTTCATCGCCTGCATGAGCTCCTCACCCTTGCGCATCTCATCAACGCCGCTCCCCCCGTCCTCCGGCCACCTTGTCGAGCGCCGATACGAGATCATCCATCATCTTGGGAAGCGAGCCGCCCTTTGCCGACTCCATGCCCCCGGAGAGGTACGACGTCATGCCGTAGTCGGTACGCTGGTTCATGAGGCCAAATCCGCCAAAGATGAGAAGAATCGCGGCGATTCCCATGACGGGCCGTCGCCTTCCCGCAACGAAAGTGGCGAATCTCATCAGCACGGCGCGATTCCTTTCAGCACGAGGCTGGCGACGGTCGATGCTTGGGCTTCGAGCAGGAGCACCGCCGGGATGTGTCGCGACGCTTGAAGCGCTCGTGTCGTGATGGGAGTGCTCACGACCGCGAAGAGGGAGGATGGCTGTTCGCGACTACAGACACCGTGAGGACCCGTCACCTAGGCCCAGCAGCGCCACGATCTGGCCCGACACGGTGTCCGGGTTCAGCGGCCTCGCCAAGAACGAGTGCCCCAGGATCAGACCGTCCATCATCGCCGCCAGCATCGTCGCCACAAGGCGGCTATCGGTCCCATCGGGAAGACGCCCCTGCCCAACAGCGCGCTCGACAACAGGCCGCAGGAGATTGACGAGCTCTTCCTTCGATGAGGCCACGAATCGGCGCAGTTCGGTCTCGGCAGGTGGCAACCTCACGACAAGCGCGTTGACGAGGTTCTTCTCGCGCATCCCGAACTCCAAGTAGCCTTTCACCATCCGGTGAAGCTGCTCATCCAGCGTCTCCCCACCCTGCTCGACGCCGAGACGCGCGCGCAGGTCTGATAGAACGTCGTCGAGTACGTTAAGGTAGATGTCCCTCTTGCCCGAGAAGTGATAGTAGAGGGCGGCCTTGGTGACTCCGAGGCGTCCGGCGATGTCGCTCATGGAGACGCCTAGATAGCTGCGATCAGAGAAGAGACGTCGCGCCACGTCGATGATCTGCTGACGGGTATCGCGAAGGGTGCCACTCTGTTGAGCGCGCATTGTTCCCATGGCTTCGAGTACCTCCGGACTCATCGGACCAGACACTGACTGACCGGTAAGTAAGTTGGAGATTATCGGACTGTTTGTGCTGAGTCAACCGCCACAACCGAGCTGGGGGGGAGTGGATGGCAGATGAGCGCATCGAACACCTCTCAGAGAAGCTGCACCTGCCCGACGTGCCCGCGCTTCTGGGCGCGCTCGCACAAGAAGCCGTGGCCAAGGAGTGGTGCTTCTCCGGCTTCACCGAGGTGCTGCTCCAGGCACAGGCCGACGCCGCCGACGCACGTGCGGCCGACACGATCCAGCGACTCGCGGGCTTCCCGGTGAGAAAGACGCTTGATGAGTTCGACTACTCGTTCCAGCCGTCTGTGAACAAGAAGCAGGTTGCAGAGCTCGCGAGCTGTGCGTTCGTCGAGCGGGCCGAAAACGTGGTGCTGCTCGGTCCTCCCGGTGTGGGCAAGACGCATCTGGCGATCGGGCTGGGGGCTGAGGCCGCGAAGCGCCGCATGCAGGTCAAGTTCACGACCGCGGCCAGGCTCGTCGCATCGCTTTCCGAGGCGAGGACGGCAGGCACGTTCTCAAGACGGCTGCAGAGCTTCGTGCGTCCGCGCCTGCTGATCGTCGACGAGGTGGGCTTCCTGCCGCTCGATGCGGGGGAAGCCTCTCTGCTCTTCGAGGTCGTGCTGCCGCTACGAACGAGGCTCGATCGTGCTGACTTCCAACAAGAGGGGGTCAGTTACAAATCGGCGCGGAGGGGTCAACTTCACATCGTCATTGACACGGTTGGCGTCTCTGCACGCCCCGGTCTTCGGCAACATTTCTACCACGGTGAAGCGGTTCCCCATGATCGACCGCGTGCCGGTGAGCGGCCCGGTGGTGAGGCCGTGTATCGCTTCGCGGCCCAAGGGGTCCGCTCCGGCTGGCATGGGGTCGTAAAGCGAGCGCACGCTTGATCCAGAAGGCCGCACGATAAGCTCATCGCTTTGGCCGAACGGCCTGCCCGCACTCGGTGCAAGGATGTCCAAGAGATGTGCCGTACCATGCAGCAGCGAAATCGCTAGCCTCGATTCTCCACGAAGCTCGCCGACTCGGTCCTGAAGCTCAGAATCGGACGTTCCGTCACGATATCGCATGTGCCTGAAGGCTGCTGAGGTCACGCACGGGGCGCCGGAGGCGACGCTCCGAGCCATTCCAATGCGGTGAGAAGCACACTGGCCCAAGGCCAGTTCCGTTGTAGGTGCAGGCGGATGCCGCGCGCATGGGTCACGATCCTGCCCGCGACGTGCAGCAACCGGTAGCGCAGACGCTTGGGTTCAGCTGTGAGCAGCACGGTGCCGGCGCAAGGCGTGGTGGCGTTCACCAACTCGGTGTTCCTTTCTGGCCAGGGTCTGGTTGTGTCATAACTCCCATTATCCCAGCTCAGAGGGCCACCGTCGCCTGTTTCAGGCGTGAATGTCAGGTGCTTCATGAACTATCGAGGCCAGCGCTCTGCCCCGATGTGCTTCAGGATTCCCACTCGCGGCGTGAGGCGACATCTCTGTCGAGCAGAAGGCGACGCAGCAGCACCTTCCACCGCTCAAGACCGTGCGGCACAGGGCGGCGATTGGCCTCAAGACGCTTGAAGGCGGTGAGCACGAGCATGCCCGCACAACCCCAGGTGACAGCGGCAGGCTCACCAAGGGTGGCGCTCATCCATGGCAAAGCGAGCAGCCCGATCCAGGCCAAGAGGGCTTCGGCACGCACAAGCAGCCCCACGAGCATCAATGAAGACTCCACCACAAGTCCCGCAGGAAAGACCACGAGAAGAGTGCCGAGGACGCATGAGAGACCTCGCCCCCCCGTGCAGTCAAGGTAGACCGACCAGGAATGACCGGCCATCGCGGCCAAGCCAGCGGCGACCGCTACAGGATACCCCAAGTCCAAGGGCACAAGCGCGGCCCATGTCGGCAAGGCGGCTTTAAACACGTCGAAAAGGCCTACTGGGATGACAACCCAGTGCGCGACGGTGTGCCAGACGTTCGATCCGCCCACGTTCCCCGAGCCATGCTCGCGGATGTCGATGCCACGCAACCACTTGCTTGCCAGGTAAGCCGATGGCACCGACCCCAGCAAGTACGCGACTACGACGAGTGCAACCGCTTGCCAGGAGATCATCGTCTTAGTCGGTGTAGAAGGATACGCTGAGTATGGGTCCTGTGTGCGCCGCCATGACGGGCGTGAACCACGTCGTATA
>Ga0228536_1001228_pt1 | contig 27426 bp, 21 predicted proteins | sample SJ1Smetagenome_FD_168611 | JGI IMG/M metagenome (GOLD analysis project Ga0228536, IMG submission 168611) | Enriched culture of PCE-dechlorinating microbial communities from Ithaca, New York, USA - SJ1.S | ecosystem: Engineered > Modeled > Simulated communities (microbial... > Unclassified...
ACGGGACCTGGAACGATGGGGGCGAGCGCTCCACGGCCGCGTCACCCTCATCGATACCTCGGGAGCCGTCCTCGCCGACACCGAGAGAAATCCCTCGGTCATGGACAACCATCTTTTACGCCCCGAGGTGCAGGAAGCCCTCTCCTCCGGGGAGGGGGAAGCCGTCAGGTACAGCAGGACGACCAACACCTACTCGCTGTACTTCGCGCGGCGCGTTTCCATGGAGGGGGGCCGGACCGCAGTCATACGGTCCTCCTATACCCTCGACTACCTCTCGTCCCTCACCCGGGAGATACGGAACAGGTTCCTTCTGAATCTGCTGTTCGCTGTCATCCTTGTCCTTGGCTTCGGAGCATGGTTCGTCCGCATCTTCTTCCGCCCTCTTGACCGGATGGTTGCATCTGCGGGAAGGATAGCCCAGGGAGAAGAAGCGCGATTTCCCCTCATGGCTGAACCGGAGCTGCAGCGCCTTTCCAGCTCCCTTGACGGCATGTCTGCCCGGCTCAGGGGGGCTCTCTCGGAACTCAGGACCGAGCGGGAGGACCTGTCCCGGATCGTCACCGCCCTTCCCGTGGGGGTCCTTCTTATTGACGAAGAGAGGAAGGTCCGCTACGCAAACCAGGTGGCCTCAGCCCTTCTCTCACTCAAAACGACCCCTCGGGAAGGTACTCCTGTAGAGCGGGTTCTTCCCTCCGGCGACATGTATTCCCTGGTCCTCTCGGCTCTCGAAGGACGGGAGGAGAGCAGGGTCTTCGACCTTCCCGAGCCCGGCGGACGGTATGTCAGGATCACGTCGGGGAAGACCGCCACGGGTGTACTCCTGGTGATCAGCGACCTCACGGAGGAGAGACGGATGGAGCAGTCAAGGAGAGAGTTTATCGCTGATGCCGGCCATGAGCTGCAGACTCCCCTCACCACCATACGGGCTGCGGCGGAATACCTCCTCGAGACAACAGAAAAAGGAGAGGGCGAGGAGGAGAAATACCTCTCGACGATCATCGCCCAGCAGGAACGGATGAGCCGGCTCGTGGACGACCTTCTGCTCCTCTCCCGAATGGAGTCTGAACTCCCCGTCCGGGATGCCGAAGATGCCGACCTCACCGCCATCCTCAAAAAGATAGCCCATGAAAGCCGGGCCCATCCCTTCTCGGAGTTCATAGATATCCGGGAGGATTTCCCACAGGAAGCCCCCGTACGGATCCGGGCCGATGATATTGCAAGGGCGCTGATGAATCTTTCGGAGAACGCGGTAAAATACGTCAGGGAAAAATTCGGCCCGCATCCGGGAGGGATGGTTTTGCTCTCAATCGGAGAGAAGGGCGGATTCTGGAGCGTGACGGTCTGTGACAACGGGCCGGGGATTTCAGAGGACGCGGCTCCTGTGATCTTTGACCGTTTCCGGAGAGGTGACGGGCACAGGTCACGGGGTGAGTGGGGGAAGGGGGGCTACGGTCTCGGCCTGGCCATAGCGAAACGGATCCTGGTCAACTCCGGAGGAGACCTTCTTTTCCTCCCCTCTGAAAAAGGGGCTGCCTTTGAGGCATTGATACCGAAAAAATAGAGACGGGGTTACCTTGCTGCAACGGCCCGGGAGCTGATTCCCGGGCTTTTTTGTGTTTTTGGTTTTACAGGAATGCTAAAAAAAGAATACAAAAGAAAAGTTGACAGTCATCCAACTCTGTTGTAACGTAACCGTGAAGTTGTTTCATCTAAAGAATCATCATTTTGACAGGTGGAATGAATATGATAAGGAAAAAACGAAATACCGGGCTGAACGTCCCGGAGACAGGGCGTATCGGTACAGTATCAAACGGTGCGGATGAAGACGAATCTCATGATTCCAGGACCCCGGGCGGATCGGTTCGGGTCCTCGACAGGGCTGTGAGCATTCTCGGCTTTCTGGCGGAGTCGAGACGCCAGGTGGGTATCACCGAGATCGCTGACGCGACGGATCTCTCCAAGGCTACGGTCCACCGCATCCTGTCAACTTTCAGGGATTACAGCATCGTCATCAGGGACGACGGAGGGCTGTACCAGATGGGGCCATCGGTCCTCTTCTGGGCGGATGCCTATCAGAAGAAGGCCGGTTTATGCGAGATCGCCCGCCCATGGCTCCGCGCACTCTGGGAGGAAGCCCTTGAAACCGTCCACCTCTTCATATTCGAGGGAGGAGAGGCCTACTACCTGGACAAGCTGGACAGCCCCCATCCCGTAGGGATGCGTTCCCACATAGGGGCGAGGAGGGACCTGTACAGCACCTCCGCAGGGAGGTCCATCCTTGCGGCCCTGCCGAGGGCTGATCTCGATGCCTTTTTCGAGAAGACGGAACTGCTCCCCCGGACGCCGAACACGGTCACGGACAGGAAGGAACTCGAGAAGATCCTGGCCGTCGGCAGGGAGAGGGGGTTCTGCGAGGAGGTCGAGGAGAACGAAGTAGGCATCCGGTGCGTGGGCGCCGCCATACTCGATCTCAGGGGCTACCCCGTGGGGGCCGTCAGCATAAGCGCTCCGGCCTACAGGTTCAGCGACAGCCAGTCGCGCGCCCTGGGAGAAAAACTGCGGGACACCGTCCTGGCGATTTCAAGGGAGCTTGGATACAGAGGATAACAGGCTCCAGAGGCAGGAAAAAAGAAGACAAGGAGGAAAATCCGATGGAAGTACGGAATTCAGCCAACCCGGCAGATGTGAAGCGGTACGACACAGAGGCCCTCCGAAGCGAGTTCCTGATCCGGGGCCTTTTCGTCCCTGACGTGATACCCCTCGTCTATTCCCACGTGGACAGGATGATCACAGGCTCGGCCTGTCCGGTTTCAAAACGCCTGGAGCTGGAGGGAGGCAGGGAACTTGGTGTGGACTTCTTTCTCCAGCGGAGGGAAATGGCGGTGATCAACATCGGCGATCCCGGCACGGTGGTCGCTGACGGGACTCCCCACCGGCTGAACCGGTACGAAGCCCTCTATATCGGAATGGGTACGGCCGGGGTCTCCTTCGAGCCTGAGGCCGGAAGCTTTCCGAAATTCTACCTTCTCAGCTGCCCGGCGCACTGCCCCTACCCGACCACCCTCATCACCAGGGAAATGGCGGTGAAGCAGGCCCTCGGATCCGGGAAGGAGTGCAACGAACGGGTGATCAACAAGTACGTGCATCCCGACGTGGTCAAAAGCTGCCAGCTCTCCATGGGCATGACGGAACTCGCCGGGGGATCCGTGTGGAATACCATGCCCACCCACACCCACGAACGGCGGATGGAGGTGTACATGTACTTCAACCTTCCGGAGGACGGCGTGGTCTTCCATTTCATGGGGCAGCCCTCTGAACTTCGCCATATCGTGGTCCGAAGCGGGGAGGCGGTCATCTCCCCAAGCTGGTCGATCCATTCAGGGGTTGGCAGCACGAATTACAGCTTCGTCTGGGGCATGGCGGGAGAAAACCAGACTTTCTCGGACATGGACGGCGTTCCCATGTCCCTTCTCCGTTAGGCCGAAGAGGAACGGAAAGCCATGAAGAGGCTGGATGCCATCACGGCGCAGCTCGAACGGTGGATGCTCATCGTTCTTCTCTCGGTCATGGTGATCCTGGGGCTTCTCCAGATCATCAGCCGTTTCATCATCAAGGCACCCATAATGTGGTCGGAGGCCCTCCTCATGTACATGTTCGTGTGGTCCAGCTTCATAGGTGCCAGCCTGGCAGTGAAGGAGTTCTCCCATTTCGAGGTGGAGATTTTCGTCGTCCGCCTCCCCCCCATGATCCAAAAGATCCTTTCCCTTGCAGTATACGCCATGATCTTTGCCTTCGCGGTCTTCGTGATCCTGAAAGGGCTCTTTCTGGTAAAACTGAACCAGCGTCAGCTCATGGCCATGATGCCCTTCACCATGAGCGGCCCCTACGTGATACTGCCGCTGAGCGGGACATTCATAGCGATCCATTCACTCACCCGTCTCTCGGAGTTTTTTGCACGGCATCACACGGAGTGGAGGAACTGACATGACAGCCACTATTTTTTCCGTTTTTGTCCTCCTGCTCGTCATCCGGATGCCCGTCTCCTTCTCCCTTGCCATATCTGCGGCCGTCGCCCTTCTCTTCGCAGGGAGCATGGATCCCCTGATCGTTGCCCAGAGGATGTATACCTCTGTGGAATCTTTCTCCCTCGTCGCCATCCCTTTTTTCATTCTCTCCGGAGGGTTCATGGAGAGCGGCGGTATCTCCAGACGGCTCATCTCCTTCTCATCCAGCCTGGTGGGTCACATCCGGGGCGGGCTCTCCATGATCAGCATCGTGGCGGCCATGTTCTTTGCCGGGATATCGGGATCAACGGCGGCCGACACTGCTGCCATCGGAAGTGTCCTGATACCGGCCATGGAGCAGAAAGGATACGGGAAGGATCTTGCCACCAGCGTGGTGGGAACTGCGGGGGCCATAGGGATCATCATTCCTCCAAGTATCCCCATGGTCATCCTGGGCATCACGGGAAGCATTTCCATAGGAGGGCTCTTCCTCGGCGGTGTGTTCCCCGGCATCCTCATGGGGCTGGCCCTCATGGTCACAAGCGCCGTCTACGCACGGCATCGGAACCTCCCCGCTGAGCGGAGGGCGACCTGGAAAGAGCGGTGGAATGCCTTTACCGACTCCATCCTGGCCCTGATGACCATGGTCATCATCATGGGCGGCATTCTCTCCGGAGTGTTTACCGCCACGGAGGCCTCAGTTGTGGCGGCGTTCTATTCCTTTCTCGTCGGGCGGTTCGTCTACGGGGAACTCAAGTGGAGGGACATACCCGCAATTATGGTCAAGACGGGCATAACTACCGGGGTAGTGGTGCTCTGCATTGCCACGGCATCCAGCTTCGGCTGGATCCTGGCGGCGGAGCAGATCCCCGATAAGATAGCCAGGGCCGTCTTCGCCCTGTCGGACAACAGGCTGGTCATCCTCTTCCTCATGAACGCCCTCATGCTCTTTCTGGGCACCTTTCTCGACGTATCCCCCATCATCATCATCCTCGTCCCAATTCTCTTTCCCATTGCGAGACAGCTCGGCGTCACCCCCATCCATTTCGGCGTCATGACCATAGTGAACATGGCCATCGGCCAGTGCACACCGCCGGTAGGCATATCGCTCTTCGTGGCCACCGGAATTGCGAAGGCGAGGCTTGGGGAAATCCTGGGAGCCTATTCGAAATATCTCCTCACCATGATTGTCGTCCTTGCGCTGATCACAGTGTTTCCGCAGATCATCACCTTTCTCCCCAATGCGGTCATGGGGCTGAAATAGTTTCTTCGGGGAGTAAATGGCCCGGCCCCCGGGAAGGAGGAGTTGAAAAGGAAAGACGTCAAGGTTGCGGGATGTTGGCGGTACCAGTCAGCGGGACTCCCTCCCCGAGGGAGAAGGGGATATGGAAGCAGAAAAGAAGGAGGTAATGTCATGTTCGGAAAAAAGACCTTTGCTCTTGCGCTCCTTTTCGTATTTCTGGCGGCGTCCTTCGCCTGCGGGGCACCTGTGATCCTGAAGCTCTCCAACGTTCTGCCCGACGGCAATCCCACCACGGATTCCATGGTCTTCTTCGCCGAAAAGGTAAAGGAGAAGACCGGAGGAACGGTGGAGGTCCGCCTTTTCAACAACAGCGCCCTTGGCGGCCAGCGCGAAGCTCTTGAGAGCCTCCAGGCGGGGACCATCGAGATGTGCATGGCCAACGCAGGGCCCATGGGGCAGTTCGTCCCCACCATGGACGTGCTCTCGCTCCCATATGTCTTCCAGAGCACGGACCACATGTTCAAAGCCCTCAACGGCAAGGCTGGGGAAATGCTCAAGGCAGACATCGACAAGGCAGGATTCGTCTTTCTCTACTGGGGCGACGGCGGCTCCCGAAACCTCATCAACAACAAGCGTCCCATCACAAAGCCGGAGGACCTGAAGGGGCTCAAGATCCGCGTCATGGACAGCAAGCTCATGGTGAACACCCTCAACGCCATGGGTGCCATCGCCACCCCCATGGCCCAGGGCGAAGTCTACAGCGCCCTCCAGCAGGGTGTGCTCGACGGATGGGAGAACAACCCTGTCACCCTTCTGACCCTCAAGCTCTACGAAGTTTCCGATATTTTCTCATGGACCCGGCATTTCATGGTTCCCGACCTGGTCATTATCAGCAAGCAGGCCTTCGCCAAGCTCACCCCTGAACAGCAGAAAGCCATGCTCGAGGCCGGCCGCGAGGCCGAGGGGAAGCAGCGTGAATACTGGAACGCCTTCGTCGGCAGGACCGTGGAGGATCTGAAGGCACATAACGTGAAATTCAACGAAGTGGATGTCGCGCCCTTCGTCAAGGCAGTCCAGCCCGTCTGGGAAGAGTACAGGGCGAAGTTCGGAACGGAACTGCTTGATCTCATCATAGCGGCGAACAAGTAGAATGAGACCGGACGGGAGGGCCTGCCGGACTCTCCCGTTCCCGACAGATCCGAGGTTTTTTCGAAGACGGCGTTTGCCCGGAGCGGCGCGCCCGGCCATATGATATCAAGGACCCGCGAAGGGTGGAGGTGAACCTCGTGAGAAGTGCCAAGCTTGTTGCCCCGGGGCGGATAGAAATTTTCGAGGACAGGATGCCCCTCCCCACGGAAGGAGAGGTTCTCGTCAGGGTAAAGGCGGCGGGAATCTGCGGATCCGATCTTCATATCTACAAGGGAGAGCGCTCCGACGTGGAACTGCCCCGGATCCTTGGCCACGAACTGGTGGGCGAGGTGGAATCTGCGGGAAGCGGCGTCACGGGTTTTTCCAAGGGAGACCGGGTGACCATAGACCCCGTAGTATCCTGCGGAGAGTGCATTTCCTGCAGGCGGGGATACGACAACCTCTGCAGCACCGTCAAATGCCTGGGGGTCCAGGTGGACGGAGGGTTCTGCGACTACATCGCCGTTCCGGCACAGAAGGTCTATCTCCTTCCTCGGGGGTTGGCCTGGGAAAAGGCATCCCTTATAGAGCCATTCTCCATCGGGGCCGAAGTCCTCGCAAGGAGCGGGGTGCTGCAGGGCGACAAGGTACTCGTCATTGGAGCCGGGACCATAGGCCTCTGCATCCTCCAGGCCATGAAGATCGCGGGGGCGGAAGTACTCATCACCGACTTTGTGGACAGCCGTCTCGAAACTGCCCGCCGGCTGGGGGCAGACCGGGCGGTCAACGGAAAGACAGGGGACATGGCTGCAGAACTCTCCGACTTCACCGGAGGTTTCGGAGCCGACGTGGTCGTTGAGGCGGTGGGCATGCCCCGACTGCTCGAGGAAAGCCTGGGCTGGGCCGCCCCCGGGGGCTGCATCGTTGTCCTGGGGTTCCACCCTGAACCGGCGAAGATCCCCGAGATCATGATAGTGAAGAAGGAGCTCAGGATAGTCGGGTCGAGGATGAACTGCCGCCGCTTTCCGCAGGTCATTGAATGGTTCGAAAAGAAACGTGTGGACCCCGAACCGCTGATCTCGGCAGTCTATCCCTTTGAGAAAATCGACACGGCTTTTCGCGATATACTTGATAAGCCGGAAAAATTTCTGAAGGTGCTCATAACATATTAAGGGAATTGGTCGAAAGGTAGGCGAAAAGGTATATGATTCTCGATTTCTTCAGGCTTGACGGAAAGGTGGCCATGGTCACAGGGGCACGGAAGGGGCTGGGCCGGGGTATCGCCGAAGGCCTGGCCGAGGCCGGCGCCGATATTGTCGGGGTGGGCCCGATCCCCATGCCCGAGACGGAAAAAGCTGTCCTGGCCCTGGGCCGGAAGTTCCTGTTCATAGATGCGGACCTGGGGGCACGAGAGCGCATCCCCGACATCGTTCCCGAGACGGTGGCTGCCATGGGGTCGGTGGACATCCTCGTAAACAACGCGGGGATCATCCGGCGGGCCGATGTGCTCGAGTTCACGGAGAAGGACTGGGACGACGTGATGAACGTCAACCTCAGGAGCCTGTTTTTCCTCTCGCAGGAGGCCGCGAGGCAGATGCAGAAGCAGGGAAGGGGAGGAAAGATCATCAACATCGCCTCCATGCTTTCGTTCCAGGGAGGTATCCGGGTCCCGTCGTACACCGCAAGCAAAAGCGCCGTGGCGGGCCTGACAAAGCTCATGGCCAACGAGCTTGCCGTCTACGGCATCCAGGTGAACGCCATTGCGCCGGGATACATGGCCACCGATAACACCGAGGCGCTCCAGAAGGACCCTGTGAGGAGCCGCGAGATCCTTTCCCGCATTCCCGCCGGCAGGTGGGGAACACCCGATGACCTGAAGGGAACTGCGGTATTCCTCGCCTCGTCTGCTTCAGACTACCTCACGGGCTGTATTGTGCCGGTAGACGGAGGATGGCTTTCACGGTAAAATTTCCGGAACAGAAAGAACCGCGCCGGGGCAGAAAATTTTTTATTGCCGGGAGAGTCCGTTTCGGGTGTCCGGAAAAAATGAGCTGCCGGCGGGAAGAAAGGGAGAGCTGATATGAAAGCTGTCTATGTTGCCGAGCCTCACAGTCTGGAGATCAGGGAAATGCCCATGCCGGAACCGGGGCAGGGAGAAGCTCTCGTCCGCGTGCGCGCCGGGGGCATCTGCGGATCGGATATGCACATCTACCACGGTACGAACCCTCTTGCAAAATATCCCAGGATCATAGGCCACGAGTTCTCGGGAGAGATCCGGGCTCTCGGGCCGGGAGCGCAGGGCTTCAGCATCGGGGACCGCGTGGCGGTCGACCCGGTCGCCAGCTGCGGCACATGCTACGCCTGTTCCATCGGCCGCCCCAATGTATGTGAGAACCTTGAAGTGTTCGGGGTCCACAGGCACGGAGGGTTTGCCGAGTACGTCGCTCTTCCCGTGAAAAATCTTCATAAAATTCCCTCAGGCTGGTCATTTGAGAAGGGAGCCCTGGTGGAACCCTTCACCATAGCTGCCAACGTCCTGTCCCGGACAGAGTGCTCCGGATCTGACCGTCTGCTGATCATGGGCGCTGGGCCCATCGGCCAGGTGATCCTCCAGGCGGCACGGAGGCTCGGAACCGCCTGCGCGGTGGCGGATATTGTGGACGTACGCCTCGAGAAGGCCCGCATGCTCGACGCCGAGGTCACGGTCAACACGAAGGAAGAGTCCCTCGAGGAAGCCATGGAGAAGTGGACAGGCGGAAAAGGCGTTCCTCTTATAATCGATGCCGTGGGGATCCCCGATCTTTTCCCTGTGTTCCTACGTATGGCATCGCCGGCGGGAAGGATAGGGCTGCTGGGGTTCTCGAAGGCTCCGTCGGAGCTTGTACAGCTGGAAGTGGTGAAGAAAGAGCTCTCCATATACGGGTCACGGCTCAACAGGAACAAGTTTCCCGAGGTCATCTCCTGGTTCGGGGAAGGTTCGGTGGAACCTGAACTTCTCGTATCCCACCGCTATCCCTTCGAAAAAATCAGGGAGGCAATGGAGTTCATCCAGGACAATCCTTCCGAGGTCTGCAAGGTCATCCTCGAGTTTTAGACTTCCGCACAGAAAAGAAAAAACAGCAGGCCCTCCCGTACAGGAGGGCCTGGAATCGTTCAGCGGCAGGGATCAGGTGCTTACGGCCAGCACCCCGCCGAGGATGCACAGGATACCCGCCCACTGCACCGGGCGCATTGACTCGTGGAAAAAGAACACCCCCATTGCTGCCGCGAGAATAGGGCTGGAAGCCGTGATGGGAGTGGCCACTGAGACGGGGATCAGCTGTATGGCCAGGGCGAAGCTGTATCCTCCTGCCGCAAGGCCGAAAATACCTGCAGCTGTGGCGTACACCCAGATATTCAGCGGAGCGGACAGAAGTCTTCCCCTTTTTTCCGGGTGCCTGATCCAGCGCCATTTCCAGAAACTCCACGAGACGAAGCTGAGAAAGACCGCACGCCAGAACGTAATGGATGCGGCGGGAAGGTTGTGCACCGAAAGGAGCCACTTCTGGAGCACCATCATCAGCGCCCAGCAGGCAGCAGCAGCGAGAGCGAAGAGAAATCCCTTCCATGAGGACGGGACTTTTTCCCCGCTTTCTGTGCGGTCCGCACCTGCCTTGAGCAGCAGAAGGCCGGCCATCATCACGAGGATGCCGAGGACGAGGGGGAGGGTCAGGGATTCCCCGAGCCAGAAGAATGAAATGGCGGCGACGAAAAGAGGGTAGGAGGACGTGGTCCCTACGGCACGGCTGACGCCGATGAGCTCGAGGGAACGGAAGTAGCACAGGTCCCCGATGATGTTCCCCACGATGATGTTGAGCAGCACGAAACTCAGCAGGTAGGGCGGATACCGCCAGACCACCGTAGCTTCCGGGTCCGCAAGACAGAATACAAGAGAAGCTCCCAGGAACCCCAGGGTGCGTACCGCCGTCATTTCCGCGTGATCAAGGTATGCGAGTCCCTTCTTCAGAAAAACCGGGCCGAGCGCCCAGAACAACGCGGCGCCGCAAGAAAGCAGAATGCCTGCCAGATACACGTAAACAGCCTCCCTGGTCGAACGGACCCTATAGTATGGAAAAAAACCGGAAATTGAATGCAATAATAGCATACAATATCTCTTTCAGGAAGGGGATTTCCCATACCTGCAGATTTGTGAAGGCTGTTTTCAATGGAAAAAAAGATCTTCTCCGTCGCAATGATCCACAAAAAAAAGACGCCGTGGGGCGTCTTTTCTGACAGAAAAAAAGTTACACGTCCAGATTCCGGACCTCGTGGGCATGGGCGGCGATGAACTCCCTCCGGGGTTCCACCTTGTCCCCCATGAGGATGCTGAAGTATTCGTCGATCTCCATGATATCGTCGATCTCCACACGCTTGAGAACCCGGTTCTGGGGATCCATGGTGGTCTCCCAGAGCTGGTCGGGGTTCATTTCGCCGAGGCCCTTGTACCGCTGTACCGAGATCTTCGATGCGTCGGAGGCGCCGTCAAGGATGCCGCGGAGTTCCTTCTCGCTGTAGCAGTAGGTGACCGTCTTTCCCTTCTGCACACGGTAGAGGGGCGGCTGGGCGAGGTAGAGGTACCCTTTCTCGATGATCGCGGGCATGTAGCGATAGAAAAACGTGAGCAGCAGCGTGCTGATATGGGCTCCGTCCACGTCGGCGTCCGTCATGATGATGATCTTGTGGTACCGCAGCTTTGCCGGGTCGAAGTCGTCCCCCACCCCGGCGCCGAAGGTCTGGATCATGGTGCGGATCTCCTGGTTGGCCAGCACCTTGTCGAGGCGCGCTTTCTCGACGTTGAGGATCTTGCCCCTGAGCGGAAGGATCGCCTGGAACGTCCTGTCCCGGCCCTGCTTGGCGCTGCCTCCTGCCGAGTCTCCCTCCACGATGTAGACCTCGCTGTTTTCAGGGCTTTTGCTCGAGCAGTCCGCCAGTTTTCCCGGAAGGCTCATCCCCGACATGGCCGACTTGCGGACCAGTTCCCTCGCACGCTTCGCGGCTTCCCTGGCCTGCCGGGCCTTGATGGCCTTTTCCACCACCGACTTCACCACCTGTGGGTTGTCCTCGAACCAGGCGAGCAGTCCTTCATAGACGATAGAGTCGACGATCCCCTTCACATCGCTGTTTCCGAGCTTCGTCTTCGTCTGCCCCTCGAACTGCGGATTGGCCAGCTTTACCGACACCACGCACGTGAGCCCTTCCTTGAGGTCTTCACCCGAGAGGTTCTCGTCCTTTTCCTTCAGGAATTTTTCTCTCCGTGCAGCTTCGTTCACACCCCTGGTGAGAGCCGTCCGGAGGCCGGAGACGTGTGTTCCCCCCTCGATGGTGTGGATGAGGTTCGCGAACCCGAAGACCCGCTCGAGATACCCGTCGTTGTACTGCAGGCCCAGGTCCACAGAGGTGCCGTCCTTCTCCCCTGATAAGGTGACAGGCTCGGAGAAGAGCACGGTCTTTCCGCGGTTCAGGTATTCGATGAACGACTTCATGCCTCCGTCGTACTTGTACTCCTTGATTTTCTGCTCCCGCTTGTCCTCGAGGATGATGGAAAGGCCCGGGTTCAGGAATGCCAGTTCCCTCAGCCGTGCACCCAGCACATCGGCCGAGTATTTGACCTCTTCGAAAATTTCGCTGTCGGCCATGAAATGCACCAGTGTCCCGTTCTTTTCCGTTGGAGTCCCCTCCGAAAGGTCGGTCACGGGAATTCCCCGTTCGAACCTCTGGGTCCGGGACTCCCCGTTCCGGCAGATGGTGATCACGAGCCATTCGGAAAGGGCGTTCACCACGGAGACCCCTACGCCGTGGAGCCCTCCGCTCACCTTGTAGGCGGCATTGTCGAACTTTCCCCCCGCATGGAGGGTCGTCAGCACCACCTCGGACGCGGGACGTCCGTTGGAGGGGTGCGGGTCGGTGGGGATCCCCCGGCCGTCGTCCTCGACAGAAATGCTTTCATCCGTGTGGATCGTTACGTAAATAGCCGTGCAATACCCGCCGATGGCCTCGTCAACAGAGTTGTCCACCACTTCGTAGACCAGGTGGTGAAGCCCCCTGGCAGCCGTATCGCCGATGTACATTCCCGGACGTTTGCGGACGGCCTTCAGCCCCTCCAGGACCTGGATGCTGCTTGCCGTGTACTGCCGGGCAGCCGGACTCATTGTCATGATCTGTTTCCTCCCGTTCGTCTGCGAAAAGGCACGGTGTTCTCCCTTGCCTCTTTGCGGAAAGCGTTGTATCTTTTAGCCAGCGTCTCGGGCCTGAAGCCCGTAGCCAGTAATGATCCGTCCCGAAGGTAAATTGCGGTCTCGCCTTCATGGCGTACGATGGCGATGATCCGCCGGATGGAGATGATGCCCTGTCCTTCCAGAGGAATAAACATGTTTTTCCACTCCGTTCCATAAATGTCCAACTGAACTATTATATCAGAAGCGGAGCGGGTTTTCAGGGCAAAACAGGGTCAAAAACAGGCGTGAGGAGGAGAAAAAAGTGAAGCTGGAATCTGTCCGGTCGGCAGTCAGGGAATCGGCTGCAAAGTTTTTTCAGGAAGTGAAGGGGGAGTGGAAGGCATTTCTCGCCGTTACAGCCGGAGTCACCATCCAGGCGATGGCAGTGGTGCTCTTCGTGCTTCCGAACCGTTTCCCCGACCTTGGGGTGTCGGGTATCGCGGTGCTGTCGAACTACGTTTTCGGGATTTCCCCCGCATGGGTGATCCTCGTCTGCAACGCCCTTCTTATGGCATGGGCCTGGAAGGAACTCTCCCCGAGGTTCGTCCTGTGGACGGCCTGGGCGGTCGTGCTTTTCTCCCTGCTGCTGAAGGCCTTCGAATTCGTTCCGGTTCCCCTTCTCGGTGATAAATTCATGGCGGCAATGGTCTCCGGCGTCATACGGGGGCTCGGCGCAGGCATGGTGTTCCGGGTGGGCGGGTCCACAGGCGGCCTCGACATCCCCGGCATGGCCATGAGAAAGCGGTACGGAATAGAGATGGGGCAGTTCTCCATCTATATCAATACGGGCATCCTCGTGCTATCGTTCTTCGTGATCGGGCTCGAAGCGGCGATCTACGGCGCCGTGGGGCTCTACGTATTCGGCATCGTTCTCGACAACACGACGAGGGCCTTCGACCGCAGGAAACAGGCCCTCATCATCACCAATATCCCGGACGAAGTGTCTGCCTACATCACTCTCACCCTCCGCAGGGGGGTCACCAGGCTCGACGGCATCGGCGGGTACTCGAAGCAGCCGCGTCCCGTTCTCATAACGCTGCTTGAACCAAGGCAGGCCATTTCTCTGAAAAAATTCCTCGCGGAAAACGACCCGAATGCCTTCATGTCCATGACCGACGCCGCGGAAGTGCTCGGAAAAGGTTTCAAGAGCTGGAAGAGCCTGTAGCGTTTCCCTCTGCCCGGAATATGCTGCGCAGCAGGGGGGATTTCCGGCCGCTTCATAGCGGAAACGAGCCTGGGAAGAAGCAACGTAAGTATTCAGGGAATAGAATTATGTGAAGATTGCATGACACGGAAACATCCTTCATGGTATTGTGTATAAACGGCAGGGGAGCAGCGAATTCTCTCTCCGCAGCGCCGGGGCCGGGGATGCGTGACGGCTTCGGCGGCAACGACAGAATGAAAGGAAGTGGTACCGTGAAATCAAGGGTGAATCTGCTTCTGATCACGGCGGTCGTGATATGTGCCGCCTTTTTCTCTCCGCTTCCCCTGTTCGCTGTAGGGGCGCAGGCGAAAACAGCCGGGAAACCGTCCGATGACAGCGGACTGTACGTGGTGACCGCAAAAGAACTGCCCCTGTTCGAGAAGCCCGTGGCGAAAGTGCCCAGGGTGGAATACCCGGGAGACCTTCCGAATTTCTATGGGATCGTGGTCTACGGCAATCACGTGGAACTGCGCCCCATAAAGGACAGCAGGTTCAAGAAGTTCTCCGGTGGATGGTTCGCCCTTCTCTCGCCCGAAGACGGACAGGTGCTCTGCTACGTCCAGAAAAAAGGCATCGAGAAAGTACCGGAGCACAAACGATTCAAACCCCGCACCTATACGGTGAAGACAGACGGGGCGAAATTATGGCTTCAGCCCGGGAAAAAAGGTACGGCGCACAGCCTCTCCGCATACGGCTATTCCGTTGCCCGGGGCGAGACGGTGACAGCTGTTGGTGAGTATTCTGAAGGCGGCCAGGTCTGGCTGCTGCTCGAGTTTTCCACCGACATGAGGTTCGGCGGCGGCGGTGTAGGGTCCCGGTACGCCTGGGGAAAAAAGGCGGATTTCACCTCCCTTGACGGGTACGTTCCCGACAATTCCCGTGTGGATGAACGGCTCATCCCGTCGAAGATGCGGTACTCGACCTACCGGGGGAATTACGGCGACGGGTTCAAAGGAACTGGCGCCGAGGATGAAAAAATGACGGAATTCCTTCCCGTATCGAAGGATATGGCCTCATCCCTTGTAAGGAAGGGCTTTTATATCGACGCCCCATGGACCATGGAGGAATATGCCCTCCAGATCGACGACCTGGCGGATTACTACAGGTACACCACTGATTTCCAGGCAGACTTCATCACAACGGACCTCTTCCTCCACGCCTTCCACCTGGTGTTCGACCGGATGCTGCAGAAATTCGAGCGCACCTACCTGGCTCCCGCCCTCGAAAAGAGCATGAAAACAGCCCTTTCGTCCCTCGCCGGAATAGAAGGGGCATGCGCCTCTGCAGGAGCTGTGAAGACCTGGGCAACGGTTCGGGACATGTTCTCCATCCCCCTCGCCCTCCTCGAGGAGAAGCCGGGAACGGGGACGAAGCTGTCGGGAAATGCAGCCGAAGAGGTGCGCCGGATCCTCGCCGCGAAGGATGTGACTGATTCCCCTGTGACCGGAGGAAAAATCGACTATACGGCCTTCCTCCCCAGGGGGCATTATACCCTCAGGCCCGAACTGGAACGGTATTTCCGCGCCATGAGCTGGCTGGGCCTGGCGGAGCTGGTCCTCTTCGCGGAGGACGGCACGCCGAAGACGGAAAATATCGCGGCGGCTGCCCTGGCTGCCCTTGCCCTTGAGGAACAGGCGGAGCAGTGGAACGCCTTCGAGGCCCCCATCGATTTCCTTATGGGCGCATCGAACACGGGAGGGTCCCGAATATACCGCAGGCTGGCCAAAGAGCACATGGGCCCCCTTGCAGAATCACCCCGACCGCTGGCTGACGCGCAGGTTCTCGCGGCTCTCGCGGAGGAAATAAAAAAAACCGTCCCCGGCCCCCTGATCCAGAGCACCCCCGGCGGTGACGACCAGACGAAGGACTTCGCCTCCCGTTTTCCCGTCTTCCGTCTGTCCGGAAAGCGGTTCACACCTGACGCCTACGTGATGAACATGCTCACCTCACCCCGTGTCGGGACCGACGAGAACCCCCGCAACCTCCCGCAGGGAACTGACGTCATGGCTGCCCTCGGATCAAAGGCGGCTGACAGCCTTGCGGCGAAAAACAACCGGGTAAAGGGGTATGCTGACGGCCTGAAAAAACTCAGGCTCTGGATGGAGGACCACCTTGCCGCCGGAGAGACTGTCTATTCCCTGTGGATAAAGGCGTTCCGGGACGGGTTCAGGGATTCCGGATCGGACCAGTTCTTCTACAGGTCCCCTGCGTGGCAGCTGAAGAAGCTCTCCACAATCTCAGCCTCCTGGGCCGAACTGAAGCACGACACCGTGCTGTATGCCGAACAGTCCGGCGCCGAAATGGGGGACGGCGGCTACGATGCCGGGCCTTTTGCACCGCCGCAGCCGAGGGGATACGTGGAACCAGACCCCCAGGCTTTCGATGCCCTGCTGGCGGCGGTCACCCGGCTGAAGGAATTTGTCACCGGATTCGCCATGGAGCCTGAAGAAGAGGACTTCCAGAAGGAAGGCATCCCCTATGTCCTCAGGCTCGAGACCATGACGGAACTGCTGACCACCGCCCGGGACATCGCGGCAAGGGAGGTCGGCGGAAAGCCCCTGACAACACAGGATTACGAGAACATCAAGTACCTCGCCCGTGCTTTCAACGCCCAGCTCCTGCTGCCCGGTGAAATGGTCCGGGACACGGAGCAGCTCCGCATGGCGCTGGTCACGGATATCGCCACCGACTACTTTGGAGGCAGGGTGCTGCACATCGCGTCCGGCAGGCCTCAGAGGATCCACGTATTCGTCAACGACGCTTCCGGCGGTCCCCGGGTGACGAGAGGATTCATCTTTTCGTACTACGAGTTCGAGCGCTCCCTCGGAGACGGCCGGATGACCGACGAGGAGTGGAAGAAGATGGTCTACGACGACGGCAGGGCCGATGAACTCCGAAAATATCATCCTGCATGGTATGAAGAGCTTCGAAAATAAACTTTTTCCGACACTTATGGTTCTCCTGGCTCTCACAGCGGGGAGCATGTCTCCAGGGGAGACGGAAGCCGGGGCATATCCCCGCTCCGCCTCCTCTCTGCGGAACATTCAAGGGGAGAGGAACCGGCCGGTTCGGGTAAGGGGGGGGATCACCCCCCATCACGATGTTGCCCTCGGAATGATCCGCCGGTTTTACGAACGCATCGGGTCAGCGGAGGTCCGGCGCGTCTGGCTTTTCTCCCCGGATCACTTCGGCCGGGCCCGGGCTTTCGCCGCCCTGTCCCCCGTCGACTGGCAGACACCGGAAAGGATCCTCGAGGCAGACCGGGAGGCCTGCAGCTTTCTCGCGTCCCTGTCCGTGGCAGGGAGCGACGAATCGCTTTTCAGGCGTGAGCACGGCATAACGGTCCATATACCCCTGGTGGCCCGATATTTTCCCAACGCATCGGTGGTTCCCGTGGTCATCGGAGCAAAAACGCCCGACCTTGCGCTGATCATCCTCAAGAATGCCATCAGGGACCTGCTCAGGGACGGCGATGCCATCATACTGAGCATGGACCTGTCCCACTACAAGCCGCCTGAGGCCATGGCAGCCGAAGACCGGAAAACACTTGAAGTCCTGACGAAACTCCGCCCGCACGGAACAGGGGACATAGACGTGGATGCACGCCGTGCCGCGGCCCTCGTGCTGATGCTCTTCCGGGAGCTGGGAACAGGGGAGGGGACCGTTCTCGAGCATTCAGATTCCTCCCGGGTCCTCGGGCGCAGGATCGAGTCGGGAACGAGCTACGCCACCATTATCTACGGGGCGGACGGGTATGAGGGCTCCCCGGGAGGGGATAACCGGGAGCGACAGTGAATCTGCAGGGAAAACAAACAGGGGAGGGGAGCACTATGATAAAAAGATTACCTATGGGGGCAGCATTCATCATTTTGGTCGTTTTCGCATTCTGTTTTCAGGCAGACGCTTTCGCAGGGGCTGCGAAGAACCACAAAAAGCTGATGGCGGACGAGGAATATGCCATGGCCTATGAACAGATGGCGAACGTGATGAAAGAAGCCAAAGAGCGGCTCGACGCCGGGGAATACGAAGCCCTTGAACAGGAGAACGCCAGTGCCATAGCCGAAAGCGTCAGGGAAGGCATGGAGTCCGTCGGCATTGACGAGTCCGAGGCCTACGCAACGGCCTACTGGATGCGGAGCGAATATGTCAATCGTGCCCTCGTGTGGGACTGGCTCCGGAAAAATCCCAGGGGAGTCCAGGGATATTACAGGCTGAAGAGCGGCGGGGCCGACGGGTACATGACCATAACGGAATCTGATGAAAAAGACATCTACGAAGTGTACGTCTCACTGGTCATGAAGGATGATCCGAAAAAGGCCGCCGATCTCATGAGCATCGGGAAGCTTGACGGGCAAACCATGACGGCAGGGTTCCCGGAAGACGAAGAGATCCTGCTGAACATTGTCTTCAAAGGCGAGACTGCCTCCGTCACCTCTCCGGACAAGGCGAAGAAGCATTTCCTCGATGATTACGGTATGGTATTCGACGGTGAATATGAGCGGGAAAAGAAGAATGCCCGCTGAACAGGAGAATCATCAGGCGCCTTCAGGACGCCGTTCTTTTTAAAAAATGAACCCCAATTCCCCGGAAAGAGGTGACTATAATGAAAAAAATAGCTCTGTTCCTTATCGTATTCTCACTGTTCGCGTGCTCCTGCGCCGCTTTCGGGGCTGAAAAGAGATTCTCCGCAGCCGAACTGAAGAGGATGAGCACCTTCCTGTCCAACTTCACGGAAATCGGTTACATGAATTTCGACGCCGAAGATTTGCTGAACAGCGATGATCCGGCGGACATGATCCACTTCGGTATCAGGCACAATTATCTCAACAACTTCAAGAGCCGCATTGCCCTGTGCAAAAACAAAAACTGCGAGTGGGGCGCCCTCGTCATCCACGGCAAATACGTGACCGAGAGCATAAAGAAGTATTTCGGCGCCGACTACCGGAACCTGGTGAGTGTTACCGACCGGGATCTGCCCTATTATTACGATGGCACGTACTACCACTTCGACGGGGCTGACGGCGGAGCCGTTTACTACGCCAGGGTCGACGAGGCAGTCCGTGACTTTGACGGAATGATCGTCATGCGGGGCGAGATCTACAATTATGCCGACAAAAAGGATATTCTGGGAAAATTCAAGGCCCTGGCGAAGCCCCACAAGTACGGGGGCAGGAATACCTGGGCCATCCTCCGCATGGAGACCGAGTTTTAAATTTTTCTCAGCCAACCCATGGCTGTCATCCTGAGGCAGTCTCATCGCCCGAAGGATCCGGGCGTGATTCTCAGGACCTTGGGACCAGATCCTTCGCTGTCGCTCAGGATGACAGCAAAACCAGGTACTTCGCGTTGCTCAGGACGACACCCAGTACTCTGTCATTCTGAGGAGCGCAGCGACGAAGAATCCGGGCTTGACCCTGGAGGCCTTAAAAGCCCTGAACCAGATCCTTCGCTTTCGCTCAGGATGACAGAAGGATCTGGTTTTCAGGAACTTGAAAGAATATCCTTCAGCCCGGGTACTTGTCCAGAAGGTGCGCTTCAAAAACCACGTACGCCTTCGCCGCTTCCGGTGCATTTTTTCGTATTCTATCCCCGTCCAGGTTAATACCGTATCCATCATGATCAGAACGCCCGGTTCCACTTCTGTCCGGAAAGAGAAGCGTCATTCCCGAAAGGGGCAGTCCATGCGGTAGAAGCACCTCCGGCACCGGTCGGTCCGGGGCGAAAAGGGGCCCCGGGCTGCCCGGAGGGAGGCTGAACGTATGTCCTCTTCCACTGCCTCCCATGATGCATCCGGCACCACAGGTTCCCCTTCTTCCCCGGTCCGCAGGCGGATCAGGCGGATATCCGTCTCCGCGCTGCCAAACAGTGTCCGGGCGGCGCATCCGTAGAAGAGGAGCTGGGAATCGTAGAGGAACTTCCACGACGGCTCTTCCCCTGCATCGAGCCTGTCGTCACCGGCCGTTATCTTGTAATCCCTTATGAAGACCCGGTCCCCGTCGCGCCAGAGAGCGTCCATGGCTCCGGTGAGCAGCGGCCCGTCCTTCAGGGCGATCCGGAATGGGATCTCCCGGGAGAGGCTGCCCGAAGCGGCAAGGGCGGCAAGTTTCTTTCCAGCCTTGCCCTCCGCGGTGGCCGACAGCCATTGCCGGAGTGCCTTCCGCTCCCCGGCGTCGTTCCACGACGGCCGCAGCCTCGGGGGAAGCCGGGATGGGAGAGAATTCCCGAGGAAAAAGTCCAGCCCCGGGACTGTGAAGTCCCACCGTGCGAGGACCCAGTGGGCGAGAGAGCCCAGGTCGGCGCCGCCGAACTCTTCAGACGAGGGAAGCTCCCATGTCAGCTCCACTCCCTGTCGGAACTTCATCCGCCACGCCGCCGGGCACCACGAGAAGAGGGCGTAGGACGTGGCGCTCAGGCGCTCGTACCGCAGTTCATCCGGCGACGGCAGGGGAACGCTCCGGCTCCGGGGGGCTTCCCCCGGTCCGTCCTCCCTGTCTTCGGGGCGGATCGGGCGGTCGTCCTCCTCTCCGCCGGGAGCGGGCAGAAAATCCGGCCCCAGAAGGTCGAGCCACGATCCCTCCTTCGGGGAAGGGACGCCCTCCTTGTCCAGTGTGCAGGGAGAGCAGAGGACCAGGCTGTCCATGGCCCGGGTGCAGGCCACGTAGAACAGGCGCTGCCATTCCTCCCCGGACTCCCGCTTCTCAAGGAAGGAGGCAAGCTTCCCCGTTGCCGACGTATTGTCCTCTCCCCCGGAACACCATTCCCGGGGGTAGAATGATGCACCCACACCCAGCAGAGGCGACGCCTTCAGGGATTCCCCTCTTCCCCCGCTCCCCCCGGAGGCCCTGTTCATGTCGAAGACGGCAACGATGGAAAATTCAAGCCCCTTGGCGCTGTGGACCGTCATCACGCGGACCACGTCTTCGTCCTCACCGAGTGGAGTGGGTTCCGCTACCGACCATCGGCCCGACCGCATGGAGGCGAAATATCCCGCGCACCCTGCCGGGTCGGGACCGAAGATGGCCTCATACTCCCGCACCATGTCGAGGGCCTGCCGGAGATTGGCCAGGACGTTCCTGCGGTTCCAGGCAGGATAGGACCGGAGGAACGACTGGTTCCGGAGCAGTGAGCAAAGGGCGGAGAAGAGCCCCCCGTATCGTGCCTCCGTGCGCAGTTCCTCAAGGCGGGCCGCCCTGGCGGGGTGGAGGCTTCCGAATTTCTCACCGTCGGGGAAGAGGGCGAAGCATTCTTCCATGGAGAGCCCTGAAAAGGGCGTCGCAAGGTAGGCCAGGAGCGCCCCCCGGTCCTCCGGAAAGGCAAGCGTACGGATGGCGGCATCCAGGTCCCCGATCTCCCCCCGGGAAAAGTACTCCTTTCCCTTCTCGAAGACGGCAGGAATGCCGGCCTCGGACCTGAAGACCTTCTCCAGGGCAGGAAAAACCGTCCGTGCCGGCACGAGGACCGCCATGTCCCTCCACAGGGCAGGCCGCATGATCCTCTCTTTCTTGTCCCACACGGGCTTCCCGTGGAAACCGGCCAGGGTTTTCGCCAGCCCCCGGGCGACCCTTGTCCGCACCTCGCCCGTTTTCTCCGTCTTTGCCTTTCCTCCATCGCTCTCAAGAGGCCGGGCGTACCGGATCACCGACGACACCGGGGGGATGGACGTCTGTTCCCGCATTTCCCCGGCCTCCGGGTCGCCGGGGAAGACCAGTTCCTCGTATTTCTGGGGAAGGGAGGACGAGAGCCCGTCCCGCCAGACCCTGCCGAACAGCCCGTTTATCTCCTTCAGCAGGGAGGCCCTGGTACGAAAGCTCGCCTGGAGGGGAATATAGCTGTCTCCCTCGTTCCCCCGGCCGATCAGGCCGCCGAAGAGTGTGGGGTCCGCATGGCGGAAGCGGTAGATGGACTGCTTCAGGTCGCCCACAAGGAACATCCTGCTCCCGGCCCCCGCCACCGAGCGGATCAGCGTGTCCTGGAGAGGGTTTGTATCCTGGAACTCGTCCACGAGGATCTCACGGTAAGTGCGCACCTGCCGTCCCCCCTCGCCCGGCGCGGCAGCCTCCCCCGCAAGTCGGATCATGTCGTCGAAGGAGAGAAGCCCCCGCCTGCGGCGGAACTCCCGGTAACAGCACCACACCAGAGCCGTGAGGCGCAGCAGAACTCCCCGAAGGCGGAAGTGGTGCTCCTCCCGGCCCGACGACAGGAACTCCAGCCCCGTCCACAGGAAGGCGAACCGCTCCCTGTGCTCTTTCAGGGATGCGGACCCCGCCAGTGCCGCGGCTTCTTTCGCAGCGCCTCCAGTTGCTCCGCTCAGGCTCTTCAGAAGGCGTCCGGAGAGCTGTGCGGTGAACTCGAGGATCCCCTCGCCGTCAAGGGCCCCGGGGGACGTTCCTCCCCAGTCGTTCCGGAAAGCTTCGAGTTTCTCTTTGTAGGCCCCTCCGCCGGGCAGTTCGGAGGACAGTCCGGGAAGGACGCTGCCCAGCCAGATCTCTGCCGCCTCCCTCGCCCGGGGAAGGCACACTGATTTCAGCACGGCAGCAACGGGGGCGAAATAGTCCCTGTCCCCGGCCGCCTTCAGCAGATCGTCGGGGCCGGTCCCCCGGCTTTCCAGGATGCCGGCCAGGGAGAGGGCGAAGGTGGCCGTGCTCTCCGGGGAATAGGCGTTCAGCACCCGGGAAAGGTCCGACAGATCCTCTCCCGCGAAATCCCCGAGCGTCCGCTCCCGGGGCAGGGCGTTCCGGAACCACGCAAGGTCGACGGCGTCCAGGGCGGCCGTCGCGCGGCTGATGAACTGCTTCTCCTCCGGCGTGGAAATGGGGCGGGCAGACAGCCCCGATGGAAGGAAGAGGGCCTCCTCCCGCAGGATGTTCAGCGCGAAGGAGTGAATGGTTGAGATGGGGGCCTCGGCAAGCTCTTCAGCAGCCCCGGCGAGCAGGGTGCCGTCGGGGTCGAGGACGGGCCTCAGTTCGGCGAAGAGGGTCGAGATCCGGTCCGACATCTCCCGGGCGGCCTTCTCGGTGAACGTCAGGGTCAGGATGTCCCGGGGGCGCATCCCCTCCCGGAGAAGGGCACGGATAAACCGCCACGACAGGGTGTGGGTCTTTCCCGTCCCTGCCCCTGCCCCTACAAGGGTGAGGGGGGCGTCGGAGAATACCGCCTCCTCCTGGGCCGGAAGGAGGCATCCCTCTGACGCGATCTTTTCTTTCAGGCGCCGCGACAGGATATCTGCATCGGACATGGCCTATTCCTCCTCCCCGTTTTCCTCTTCTTCGGCCCGGAAGTCCCTGCGCCTGCAGAGGGCCGAAAAAGAGCAGCGTGTGCACTGGTCAGAGTCGTAATCGGGCGGAAAAAGACCTGTGGCGAATGATCCCGCCGCCCGGTCCATTGCCTGGAGGGCCTGCGCTTCCAGTCCCTCGAGGGATGTCTTCCCCAGGCCGAGCCAGGAGGGCGCATCATTCCCCGCCCCCGCCGAAGAGCCGTCCGCCAGTGACAGAAAGACGGCGGCCGAGGCACCCGGGCTCTCGCCGGCCCGCTGAAGGGCGATGCTGTATGCTGCGAGCTGAAGGCTTTTTTTATACCGGTCGGCCTTGCCGCTCTTGTAGTCGAAGATCAGAACGGCCCCGTTGCTCAAGATCTCAAGCCGGTCGCACCGTCCGCGAAAGACCGTCCCCCCGATCTCCAGATCCGGGAGGGGGAACTCGAGCTTCTGTTCCCTCCGGTTTTCCCGGAGCCCTTCGTCTTCCATGGCGTCCTGCAGCGCCCCGAGGCGGATGTTCTTCTCCATGGAGTCCATGCGCCGGCGGGCGAGCCTGGGGTCCGAGAGCATGGCGGGGTACTTCTCCCCGTAGGCGGCGTCGAACAGCCGTTCCGCCAGTTCCTGAAGCCTTCCCCCGTTCCGCAGGCATTCTTTCCAGACCAGCTCCCACAGCCTGTGGAACCCGTTCCCCGCAAGGTCCCTGCGGAACAGTTCCTCACTTGGCGGTTCCAGCCCCGTCCTCCTGCAGTAGTAGAAGAATGGGCATGCGGCGTAGTCGTCCAGGCTGCTCAGGTGAAAGACTCTCTCGGGCAGGGGGGGAAGGGGAGTGGTACGGGGATCGCCCCGGGACAGTCCGGCCACGGGGCTGCAGTTCACAGGGATCTCCACTCCTCCGGCGAGGATGTCACCGCTCTCAGGGATCATGTCGCCCAGGGAACGGTCCAGGGGCCTCCCGGCATTGACCAGCCACGGCGACTGGCCGTTCTCCGCCGCATCAAGAAAGGGTGAGACCGGCAGGGGGCGTCCCCCGTCGTCGGCCAGGGGCCGGACGAACAGGCACAGCTCCCGGGCACAGGCCGCGAGCCTCCGGAAGAGCGCCTCCCGCTGGCTCCGCTTCTCCGGAACCAGGGGAAGGTGGCTCCGCCCCAGGCCCAGGTTTTCATGAAGGATGCTCTTCCGGTCATCGTTCAGCAGAGCCGACTCCCGCACCTGTCCGGGCCACTGCTGAGCACCTGCGCCCAGGAAAACCCACACCGCAGCCGATGTGAGCACCGGTGGCGTTCCCGGGTGCAGCGACAGGGCGGGGGATACCGGAGGGGACGTCCTCGTGGTGGCGGTCTCGCCCCATCGGGCAAGGAAGGCCATGGCCTCGTCACCCCGGAGGACATCCGTGCCCGAAGGTCCCAGGTTCCGGCGCAGGTCCCGGATGGCTCGCTCCTTTTCACCGGCTTCAAGAATGGCCGCGTTCACCGTCCGGAGAGTTTCGTCAAGGGAGGGATCGTCCCGGGCCCCTGCAAGAAGCCGCTTCATCTCCTCCCGCCCCGGCGCCAGCTTTCCTAGGGCGGAGAGCAGCTCCTCGGGCCGGCCTCCTTCCTGTACCGCGTCAGAGAAGGAGAGCGCTCTCCGGAAGGCGCTCAGCGGTGAGCAGGGGCCGGAGTTTTCCCCGGACGCCGTACCGAGGAAGTCGAGCCACCTCTCCTCCCCGAAGGGAAGGGCACTGCCGAAGGCCTCCCGGGGGAAATCAAAGGGGGAAAAAAGGAACCCCGACAGGAAATCCGCCGTCTCCGCCGGGGGCCATCCCTCGGATGCGAGGTCGACAGCCCGGAAGGCGTTCTTCCAGAGGACCGTCTCCGATACCAGGATCCCCTCCTTCAGCTGAAAGGGCAGGCCGTACCGGGCAAAGCTCTCCATGGCGGAGGCCAGGTCCTCGTCGCCTCCGCAGACCGCTATGGAAGACCACCCGGGAAAGTCGAGCCCCGTTGATTCCTGTATATGTCCCTCTCCGGAGGACCAGAGAAGCAGTTCCCGCGCAAGGGTGTCCGAGGCCAGGCGCAGGTCGCCGCCCCCGATGGAGTACGAGAGGGCGGGGCCGCTTCCGGCAACGGGCGCTGCGGTTGCCTCGGGAAACTGGTCAACAGCTGTATAAAAATCGCCCCTGCCGCAATCGGGCACGAAAAATTCCATCTCCGCCCCTGCCTGGATCAGTTCCTGAAGAAACCGGAGCTGCCCCGAGGCAAAGCTCAGGAAGCCCACGGCCGTGATGCGGAGCCCTTTTACACGCTTTCTGGCTTCCTCGCAGCCTGCCAGCAGGTCCCTCCCCAGGGAGGGTATCTGGGCGCTGTCCGCCAGGCCCTGTTCCTGCAGGAGGGACGTGTAGTTCCGGTAGATCCGGCAGAGGATCCCCGACTCGTCATCCAGCATGGAGCAGCCGTTCCCGGAAGGGCACCCGGCACACCCCAGCGACTCTGCCAGCCTGTCGGGAGGAACGTCCTCCCGCAGCAGCTCGCGGACCGCCTGTCCGGCCAGGTCGAGGAATCCGTCGGAGAACGTTCCCGGAGGCAGGGAATCGGTGAATCGCTCCCGCAGGGATCTCACGATGGTCCGCAGAAGCAGCCAGTGGTCCGGTGGGTCTATCTGGGCCCGGGGTTTCTCCCCCGCCCCGGCGTCGAGGAGGGCACGGTAGAGGTCGTCCCATATCCAGACAGTCCGCTCCCCGGGAACGGAGAGCATGTCCAGCAGAAGGGGCCTGTCGCGGTTCGACGGAACCAGGAAGACCCGCCCGGGGTCCCCGGCCCGCTCCGACAGAAGAGGGGAAATATCCGCGGGATTGCGGTAGGTGTGCATCAGCAGGGTGATCGCCTCCTAACTATCCGAAAGAAGTGTAGCATAATTGCACATGGGGAACGGGGCTGCGGAAGGAAAAGACGGAGAAAGGACGGCGTCAGGAGTTTCAGGATGTACGTGTTTTTTCAGGGTCGGTACGGGGCGATGTCCCCTTTCAAACCCCCAGGCGCTCCCGCAGTGCTTCCTGCAGGGTACTGGAGAAATTGATCTTGTGCTCTATGGCCAGCCTGTTCAGCCAGGCAGGAAGTGTCACGTTCTTTGTAACGCTCCTGTTTGCCATTTCGTCCCGTACGATATCCATGCGCACGGAAACAGGAACGAGCATATGACCGGCCGGAACCTTCATTTTTTCCAGCGGCGTAGGGGAAGGAACCGGGTAGCCGTTCTGTTCGGAAGAATAGATGAACCCTTCAAGAGCCTCCTTCGCCCTTCGAAGGGCGACTTCCAAGTTCTCACCTACGGTCACGCATCCGGGGAGGTCAGGGTATTCAACACAGTACAGCTTGTCCTCCTTTTCATAATGGAAGATGGCCGCGTAAATGCGCAGGTCTTTTTTGGGTGCCATAAGGACCACTCCTTTTGTGGATGAAACGGGCCTATTTCAGCCCTGCCTGTTTCAGGATCCTGTTGATAAGCCAGGTTCCCGGATTCTTTTCCGGATGGGGAATAGTGACGATACCCGGCTTTGTCTTATGAACGAACTGGTGGTGGTCTCCCCTGATCCTGTCCAGAGCCGTCCGTCCGCTTCAATGATTGCGATCATCTCTTTCGAGCTTTTGTTTTTGATCGTCACCGCCTCCTCTCCGGCGCTTTCAGTGTAACACTTATTTTTATAAGTGTAAATAAAATACCGGTTAAAATAGGCAGCAGAGGATTACACCATATTGACTCACACTCCAGCCGAAAAAGAACTCTTTACGGCAATTCCAGAATCTTTCAGGGCAAGATTAAGAAAAAAGTTTTTCACCCCCCCTTGACAGGTAGATATATACCATATATAATTTCCTTGCAGTTCACCGATGCCTCATCCGAAGTTTCTCCCCGTACGGAACGGGGCAGCGGCGGCAGCATGCTGACGGAAATCTTTTTCCTGTCCATATCATCCTGCGGATTTTTTTATTCATTTCACGCCGCCTCATCCGGGGCGGAAACAATTCATCAAGCAACCGTTTTGCACGTGTTTCTGATCCTGCACCTTGACAATTTTTTCTATGGAACACGGAACGAAGAAAAGCGCTTTCTGGTCTTTTCCGGGACGTACATACGGGATCCGGAATAAATTGACACGTTACACAGCGGGAGGACTCGACTTTTGAAGATAATCGAAGGAATGAAGCGTCTCAGGGTCATCGAGAAGCGGATGGAGTCGCAGCGGGGTTCCATTACCGAGTATGCCTCGAAGCTCTCCACCGAGATGCCCCGTTTTCAGACAAAGGATGACCAGGCCAAAGAAGTGGCTTCCCTCATCCAGTCGAACAACGACCTGTGTGCCGAGT
>Ga0228536_1001231_pt1 | contig 27373 bp, 20 predicted proteins | sample SJ1Smetagenome_FD_168611 | JGI IMG/M metagenome (GOLD analysis project Ga0228536, IMG submission 168611) | Enriched culture of PCE-dechlorinating microbial communities from Ithaca, New York, USA - SJ1.S | ecosystem: Engineered > Modeled > Simulated communities (microbial... > Unclassified...
TCAACAGCGCTGACTTGGCCGATGCGCTGAATCGGGGCGTGATCGCGGGCGCGGGGCTGGACGTGCTGGATGTGGAGCCGCCCAGCGATGACAATCCGTTGCTTCGCGCCAAGAACTGTTACCTCACGCCGCATATCTCCTGGGCCACCCGCTCAGCGCGGGCGCGCCTGATGCAGACGACCGTGGATAACGTGGCCGCTTTTCTAGCCGGCAAGCCGCAGAACGTAGTCAACTGATTTCGAGTGCGCCGGAGTGAACGCTGCGGAGCCAGGCATGCTTCGCAGCGTTCGTCATTTCAGGGGTGGTCGTGGGGCCGCGACGAAAAGGCTCTCAGCCCAATTCCCTTCTGACCAGACGCCATATAGGCCGTGCACCTCGGTGCGCTATTACAGAATGCCTGCCAAGCAATGGGAGATTGTGGCCTTGGGCTGAATCACCTATACTCTTGCACGGCGATCCAGACTCAGCAGCAAGGGGCCTATGCCAATCCATCGCACTTTTGAGACCTCCACCAGGCGCCGACAAACCGGCCTGGAGGGCATCTGGGAGCTCAAACCCGATCCCGACGACCGCGGTCTTGCCGAGAACTGGTCTCTCTGTTTCCCGCCGAATGCCAGGCCCACTTGGGTTCCGGGCGTGTGGAACACGCACCGCGACCTGCTCAATTACGAGGGCGTGGTGTGGTATCGGCGGCGCGTAACGTTGAACGCCTGCAGCGCTGCCCTCCTTAGTTTCGCAGCGGTTACCCATCAGGCCAATGTCTGGCTGGACGGCGAGCCTTTGGGCGAACATTATGGAGGTTTTTTGCCCTTTTCGTTCGTCATACCCAGGCCCCAAGCGGGCGAGCATGATCTGGTGGTGCGTGTGGACAACACACACGACATGATCAGCACCATCCCCTCGGCAATCTTGGACTGGTTCCGCTATGGCGGCATTTTCCGGCCGGTTTGGATTGAGGAGCTGCAACATTCCGCCTATGTGGCCTCGCTGCGGTTGACGCCGGCCATTGTCAACGGCATGCCCATATTGCGAGTGCGCGCGGAACTGATCAACCTCTCCGATGAGACCATCCAGGACGAGTGGCGCCTGTATGTGGATGGCTCTCCGCTGCGCGCCGAACGGTGTCGCCTTCGCCCCCACGATGCCGAGGTGCTGCTCTTTGCAGTGGAGCTACCCGAGGCGGCCCTCTGGACGCCGACAACGCCCCGCCTCTATACCGTGCGGCTCGAATTCGCCGGCGACGATCTCATCGAGCGCACCGGTTTTCGCCAGATTGCGATCATGGGAGAGCAGATCCATCTCAACGGCGAGCCGCTGCACCTGCGTGGCGTCAACCGGCATGAGGATCATCCCGATTGGGGCCTAGCCTTGCCTCCGCACTTGATGCTGCGCGACCTCGAACTCATCGAGGATTTGCACATCAACGCCTTGCGCGGATCGCACTATCCCAACGACCAGCGTATGCTTGACCTATGCGATGAGCGCGGCCTGCTGTTCGTGGAAGAGATCCCTCTGTGGGGTTTTCGGCAAGAGCAACTGCGCCTGGACATCATCGGAGATCGGGCGGCAGCCATGCTCTGGGCCATGATCGAGCGCGACATCGCCCATCCCTGCCTTTGGGCTTGGAGCCTGCTCAACGAGTGCGCCACCGATACGCCGGAAGGGCGGCTGGTGATGGAGCATCTTGTCGAGACGGCCCGCGAGATTGACCCCACGCGTCCTTTGACCTTTGCCTCCGATCGAGGGGCCGACGACCTCTGTTTCGATCTGGTGGATGTCATTTGTCTGAACGCCTATTGGGGCTGGTATCGCCACGAGCGCACTTGGGAGCAGTTCCTCGACGAGATGCGCGCCCGAGTGGGAGCCAAGCCGATCATCGTCAGCGAGTTCGGCGCCGGAGGGCTGTATGGCTGCCATGCCCTGGAGCAGGGCGTCGTCTGGAGTGAGGAGCACCAGCGTCAGATCGTGCTGGAGGCCCTGGACACCTTTCTGCAGCGAACGGATCTGGCGGGCTTTTTCATTTGGCAGTTTTGCGACACCCGCACCGATGGCGGCGAGCGTGCCCTGCGCCGGCCACGCAACTATAATAACAAAGGGCTGCTCAACGAATATCGTCTGCCCAAGATGGCCTATGAGGCCGTGCGGCGCAGGCTGGCAGAGTCGCTCGCGAGCTCAGCAGACTGCTAGAGCGTGTTGAGCTGGCACAAAGCGTCCTCTGCTGAGGCTTTCGGCGGCAGGCCAGGGGGGTAGGGGGCGACATCGGGCGTTGGCCCCAGATCGGCCAGGTGCTCGCGCACCGTTCGCGCGGTAAGGGGGTGGCGCATCATCGGGGCGATCTCGGCCAAGGGGACGAGCACCGTGCTCCGCGCCAACATGCCGGCGTGGGGGATGGTGAGCTCCGGCGTGTCGAGAAGTAAGTCTCCATAAAGCAGAATGTCGAGATCCAGAACGCGTGGGCCGTTGCGCACCGTGGGTGCGCGGCCCAGCGCTACCTCGATCCCCTTGAGAGTCGCCAACAATTCCTGTGGCTCAAGCGCGGTTTCGAGCGCACAGGCCGCGTTGAGAAAACGGGGCTGATCGGTCACGCCCCAGGGTTCGGTCTCGTAAAGCGACGAGACGGCGATGATTTCACCGACGCGCGCCGCCAACAGCCTCAAGGCGGCGCAGATCGTCTCGGCGCGGTCGCCCAGGTTCGAGCCGATCCCTAGATAGACGCGCGTCATAGCCTGTTCCCCATATGACGGATGGCGTCGGTCATGCGCACGGCGCGCACGGCGGGCCGCACGTCATGCACGCGCACGATCTGCGCGCCGCCGCGCAACACCCCGGCTACGAGCGTCGCCAACGTGCCCTCCAACCGCTCCTCCGGCGGGAGATCGAGGGTGTAGCCAATAAAGGATTTGCGCGAAGGCCCCAGCAGAATCGGGTAGCCCAGCACGCGCAACTCGCCGATCTGATCCAAAAGGGCCAGGTTCTGCTCGATAGTCTTGCCAAAGCCGATACCGGGATCTATGATGATGCGGTCCTCTGCGATGCTGCAGGCCAGCGCCTGCTCCACTTGATCGCGCAACTCGCGCAGAACGTCGCCGATGAGGTTGTCATAATGAACGCCCACATAGCGGCCACCCAGCCGCGCCTCTTGGGCGGCGTCGCGTGGCTTGCTGCGGTTATGCATGATGACGACCGGGACGCCATGCGCTGCCACCACGCGGCCCATCTCGGCATCCATGCGCAATCCCCAGACATCGTTGACCAAGTCGGCGCCCGCCTCTAGCGCCGCAGCAGCCACCGCCGCACAGTAGGTGTCCACGGAGAGGGGCGCATCTGTCTCGGCGGCCAGCCGCCGGATCACCGGCAGCACGCGGGCCAATTCTTGCGCGGCGTCCACTGGCTTGGCGCCCGGGCGCGTGGATTCGCCCCCGATGTCGAGGATGTCGGCCCCCTCGGCCAGCATCTGTAGCCCTTGCGCCACGGCGCGCTCGATATCTTGTTCCGATACACCGGCCCCGTCGGCCAGTAAGCCGTCACCCGAAAAGGAATCGGGTGTAACGTTGACAATGCCCATGACATAGGTGCGTTCGTCCCACGCGAACTCGTGCGAGCCGATGCGACACGAGGGGCTGACAAAGCCATGGGAGCGAGCCAGTGCGGCGGCCAGTTCCTCGGCCAAGGTCAGAGCGTCGGCCAGAGCCGGTGATCGCAATGCCTCCACGACCTGTCGCAAAGCCCTCTCATCGAGCGACAGCCACATCTCCAGGGCGCCGGTAGCCTCAGGTGTAGAGATCGCCCGCCCGCCCGCGGCCTCCACCAGGGTGGCCAGCCGGCTGCTCAATGTTGGCGCCAGGCCATGCACCTTGACTACCAGAGGATGGCTATCACCCGGCTTGGAAAACGCGACGCCCTGGACTTCGCGAAACCAGGTCGGTCCGAGCGCCTGCGGGCCGCACACGCGGATGTTGTGACGATTCATGGCGCGCTTCACTAGGGGACGCTCAACGTTTGGGCATGAGGAGCGCCAGGCGGGTCTCCTCCGGCAACTGCGTCTTGGTGATGGTCAACGTATCTATCGCTTCAGGCCGTTCTACCGCCATCTCGCTGAGGAAACGAGTTACCGAGGCCAGCGAGGTGTTGAGGTCGGGCACCTTGTAGTGCATGGGGATGACTAGACTGGGCTCGAGCAGATTGACCACCTCGGCGGCGCGCGCCGCCGTGAGCGTGGTGCGTCCCCCCACGGGGATTAGCAGGATGTCAATGCCGTCAAACTGCTCGATCTGCGCTTGGGTAGGCGGCTGGGCGATATGGCCCAGGTGGCAGATTGTTAGGCCCTCCATCTCGATCAGGTAGGCGGTGTTGCGTCCATGCTCCACGTCAGGCGCAGGAGGCGTCTCGTCGGTGGAGACGCCGATCACAAACGTCCCTGCTACCTCATACTCCCCTGGCCCACTGATCGCATAGTAGGGAGACCTGACCGCCTGGATGTAGTTATGGTCAGGGTGATCATGGCTGACGGTAACGATATTGGCGCTGAGCCTGGGCAAGCGATAGCCCAGGTCGGGGCCAAAGGGATCCATGACGACGGCGCAGCCTTTGCCGCGCAGCCGAAAACAGGATTGGCCGTACCAGACGATCTCCATGCACACTCCTCTAGGATAGCAGCCAGGGCGCCGCCGGGATGCTAAGGCGTTATCAGGCGTTCGATCTGGGCTTGTGCCCGCTGCTCAGCCAGCCACTGCTCAAAGGCGTGTTGCTGCACGGCGGGCCACAGTTCCAGGGTGACGGGCCGGTGGTCGGCGTGCTCCAGCACCTGGATGATATGATAGCCCAGATCGCTGCGCACGGCGTCGCTGATCTCTCCCACACGCAGCGAAAAGGCGGCCTCATCGAACGCCGGAGACATCACCCCTCGCGGGAAAAAACCCAATTCGCCGCCGCGCGAGCGCGTGCCTTCGTCCTCAGAGTATTGGCGCGCCAAGGCGCCGAAATCGGCGCCGCCTCGCAACTCGGTGACGAGGCGCATCGCCAGCGCCTCATCACCCACCAGGATATGCAGGGCGCGCACCTGCTCCGCCTCCGGCGGAAGATGCGCCGTCACGCGATCCCTCACGGCAGCCATCAGCAGGTCATCGCGCAATTGCTCGCGAAACGAGTCCTCGGTCAAACCATTGGCGGAGAGCCACTGCGTAAAACGCGCCGCGTCATTGCCGCGGACGCTGGCCAAGGCCGCTTCGACCTCCTCTGGGGACACCACGACGCCCAATGCCTGCGCCGCCTGCGCGATCAAGGCGCGGTCAATCAACCACTCCAGCACCTGCTCAGCCAACGCCGCTGTCGGCGGTGCAGCCGCTGTTGCGACCTGTGCCTCGCCTGTCAGCGCCCCCTGCGCGGCGCGATAGGTGAGCGCTTGGGCCAGCCGAGCCTCGTACTCGACACGTGAAATCGGCGCGCCGTTCACGAGGGCCGCCATTTCATCGCCGCTTGACGGGCGACCGGCAACGCCACCGCTGGCGTTTTCCAACGAGATGGCCGTAGGCATCTCAGCAGGGGCCAAGGCCAGAGTCGGGGCGGCGGGCAGGGCTGTGGGGAAGGCCTCGCCCTCGCCGCTGATGGCGCAACCGCTGAGGACCATCACCAACAGCCCAGCCACGGTCAGCCTTCCGATGCGCGTCATGCTCTTACCCCCCATCGCCAGGCGCTCGAACGCAGCCAGTATAGGGCAGCCGCAAGGCCGTGTCAACGCCTGGGTTGGCTGCCGTGTTTGCCTTTGTACAACCTGCCGTGTAACAGTGGTATGCCTTTTGAATAATGACGGAAATGACGCCTGACACTTGACGCGCGATTTCCTGTATGCTAACCTTTCAATGGTGATAGCCGATACTCGCGGCGCGGGCGGCGTTATTGGCGCACCGAAAATGGCAGCGCGAAAGGAGCGGTATGGAAAAGGTCAAGATCGGGGTTGTGGGCTGTGGCGCCATCGCAGAGGGCCTCCACCTGCCCGGAATCAAGTCCATTGAAGAGATGGGCAAGTGCGAGTTGGTGGCGGTATGCGATGTGGTTGAGGAGCGCGCCCGCTACATCCGCGACAAGTTCGGCGTGCCAGCGCACTACACCGATCTGGGCAAGATGTTGGCCGAGGCGGATTTCGATCTGCTGGTCAATCTCACGCGCATTCCGGAGCATTTTGCTGTCAGTCTACAGGGTCTGCAGGCCGGACGCCACGTCTATACGCAAAAGCCGATGACCACCTCGGTGGATGAAGCCACGGTGCTGATTGACGAAGCCAAACGCCGCAACGTGCTGTTGGCCTCGGCGCCGGAGCATCGCGTCCGTAAGCAGATCCGCAAGATTCGAGATTTGGTGCAAGAGGGCGCCATCGGCAAGGTGGCCTTCGCCAAGGTGCAAGCCTCGCACGACGGCCCTGAAAAGCACAATGTACCGCGCGATTCCACCTGGTACTACAAACCGGGCTCCAACCCCATCCTAGATATCGGGGTGCACGGTCTCTCGCAAATCACCAGCATCCTGGGGCCGGTCAAGGCGTTGGCGTGCTTCTCGGGACGATCGTTGCCGGTGCGCACCATCACCGCTGGCCCCTTTGCTGGCAAACGCATTGACGTCGAGATTGATGACAACTCGCTCTTGATGCTAGACTTTGGCGACGCCACCTTCTCTTATCTGGACGCCACCTACTGCGTCGAGGCCTCGCGTGGCCCGCGCCTGCAGATCTTTGGCAGCGAGGGCACCATCGCCGTGGGCGGCGAGCGCGGCCGTGCGCTGCTGGAGCTTTTCCAGCTTAAAACGGGCGAATGGGCCGAGGTGCAAGTGCCGCCCGAGGAGCCGACCCGTGATCTGGGCGTGCTGCACGTGGTGGATTGCCTGCGCGAGGGGCAACCCCTGCTACTGACGGGGGAGCATGGCCGTCATCTCGTCGAAATCATGACGCGTGCGCCCGAGGCTGCTGCCAAGGGCTGCACTGTGCAACTGGCGACAACATTCTAGGAGAGGCGTTTAAAGACGGACTCGAAACGTGAAGGAGGCGGTCTATTGCGCAAACACGATGGTATCCGCTTGGCCAGGCACTCGAACGAGCGCCGCGCTCAGTAGAGTGCGCCGCAGTCCAGTTGCAAAGGAACAATTGAGATGACAGCAAAGATGAATCGTCGGCGTTTCCTGTTCACGTCGGCCATGGCGACCGCAGGCTTGGCCCTGGCCTCTTGCGCCAAGACGCCCGAAACGGTCGCGCCGCCCACAGTTGCCCCAGCAGCGCAGCCCACGACGGCACCCACAGCCGCGCCCACGCCGCGGCCCAGCAACACGCCTCTACCCACGAGGCCGCCGGCTACGGCCGTGCCCACCGCGGTGGCCGCCAGAGAGGCTCCTATGTGGCAGGAGTTGGTCGCTGCAGGCAAGCTGCCGCCGTTGGCCGAACGCCTGCCCAAGAATCCCGTCACTCACAAACCGATCCATCAGATTGGCAAGTATGGCGGCACCATGCGCATCTTTAGCCCTGATCTGGGCTATGGAGCGCTGCGCATGCAGTACGGCCATTCGCCCCTCTGGTTCGTGGATGATGGCCTGAACATCGCTCCCGGCATGTGCGACACCTGGTCGGCCAACGCTGACAATAGCGAGTGGATCTTTCACATCCGCGAGGGGCTCAAATGGTCCGACGGGGAGCCTTGTACGGTGGACGATGTGCTCTTTGTGTATCACGATATGGTGCTCAACGACCAGCACTCGGAACGTCTCATCGAGTTCTACGTCGGCGGCGGCAAGCCGGTCGAGATGATCAAGATAGACGACTATACCATCAAACTCAAGTATGTGTCACCGCAACCCCTGACCTTCAAGCGCATCGCCATGCGCGTCAAGGGCGGCGCTGGCGCGGGGACGCGCTGGATCGCGCCCAAGCACTATCTGATGCAATTCCACCCTACCTACAACTCGGCGATGAAAGATTTCATCGAGTTCGATCTCAAGATCCGTTGGGATCAGAACCCCGAGTGCCCGCATCTGTGCGCCTGGGGCTGTGAGCGCTACGAGATTGGCCAACGTCGCGTTTGGGTGCGCAACCCCTACTTTTATTGCATTGATACCGAGGGCAACCAGCTCCCCTACATTGACCGCATGGACGAGGCGCAAGTGGCCGATAAAGAGGTGCAGATGCTCACCATCCTGCAGGGTGGCGTAGATTATCTGCCCAAGGTCATCCACAACGGCGAACTGGCGGACATCGCCCCGCTCAAGGCTGGCGAGAAGGATGGCAACTACCGCGTGGTGCTCATTGACGGCGGCGGCGGGACAGGGCACTATTACTTTTGGAACTATGACTGCCCCGACGACAAGTACCGCGAGTTGTTCCGCAATCCCAAGTTCAAGGCGGCCTTCCACCACCTGCGAGATCGTAAGCGCATCACGGATACGCTGTACTATGGGCTGGGGGAGATCACCACGGGGTTTATGAGTCCCAAGGCCATCGAGTACAACTACAATGACGAAGCGCGCGAGTGGTACCGCAAGGTGCGCGACAGTTTCGTCGAGTATGATCCTGACAAGTCCGCGCAGTTGCTGGACGAATTGGGCATCAAGGACGTGAATGGTGATGGCTTCCGCGAGTTCCCCGATGGCAGCTCGCTGGCGCTGCGGGTGGACTTTCAGGCGACGGCCGGCAAGGCCTGGCTGGACGGCCATGAGATCACCATCGCAGACTTTGCCAAGGCCGGCTTGAAGATCATCACCAACTCCATGCCCGTAGCCGAGTTCAACGTGTTGTGGCCAAACGGCCAGGGACACATCCGCGGCAACTGGGGCATCGGCGATGGGCCTGACCACCTGCTCTACCCCAGTTGGGTGGTGCCCGATGAGCCCAACCGCTGGTCGCCTCTGGGCGGAAACTACTATAATGCGCGCGGCACGGAGAAGGAGGACTCTGAAAAGGACGTCAGCCCCTGGCAGCGCACGCCGCCGCGCTGGATCAAGAGCGAGCCGGTGTTGATCAGCGAGCCGGTGTTGAAACTCCAGGCCCTGCTGGACACCGCCCTTGCCGAGCCGGACGCCATCCGTCGTATGGAACTGGTCTGGGAGATGATCCAAATCCACCTCGACCAAGCCATGTTCGGCTCAGGCACCACGGCCAATGACCCGGTCATTTACATCTACGGGAACAACCTGCGGAACGCGCCGGCGCGCGAGGAGTTGCCGACAGGCGGGTTCAACAACCCCGCCATCTGCCCGCATCCGGCGCTCCACTTCCCGGAAACGTTCACTTTTGTCTAGGTAGTGGGTTCGACGGTCACCTGTCAGGGGGAAGGCGGCAACGCCTTCCCCCTGATGCGTGTTGGGCCGCAGTGTTGTTTGCGCCCGTGTTGTGACGCCGCCGGTCTGGCGCTCTTGGTCCGCCTTTCTGTGCAGCGTGCTAACGGTTGCCGTGTGCTGGATGGCGTCAATTTGACATCCCTCCCGATCCTCCCTATACTATTTTTAATCGAATCCCTCAACAGCTATGACCAGGAAGAGTAGGTCTCGTGGCGCGGCGCAGAGAGTCGGGGTAAGGTGTGAGCCCGATGCTGGCGGCGAGGCTAAATGGCCCTGCGAGCTGCGCGACGAAAGCCTCAAGGGTAACTAGTTCGCGCCGGAGACGCACCGTTAACAGAGCGCGGGATATCGGGTTGGCCTCCGTGATTGCGATGCCCGCCCCGTATCTGCAGAGATAGGTGGCATGTTCGGTGTAGAGGCCCATCTCGTGGGCCTTTTTTTGTTCTCCGAGCGCACCTAAGGTGGGTGGCACCGCGTGGGTCCCTCAGCCCCTCGCCCCGCTGCAAGGCTTAGCATTGCGTTGAGCCTGGCGGGCGAGGGGCTTTTTCTATTGGCACATATAGTCAGAGAGGAGGCGGCCATGGCATCATCCGGGCGGACAGTCTACCCCATCGTGCGTGAACTCGCGGCCGACATCGAGACGCCCATCTCGGTCTATCTCAAACTGCGCGGCTTGGGGCCATCGTTTCTGTTGGAGAGCGTCGAGGGGGGCGAGCATCTAGCGCGCTATTCGATGATCGGCGTGCAACCGCGCGCCCTGCTGCGCGCCTGGCGCGACCGCATCACTTTGGAGGAGGAGGGTCACTGGCGCGAGTTTAGCGCCCAGGGACAGGATGTGCTCGATGTGCTGCGCGACTATCTGCCCTCCTATCCTGCTGCTCTGCCGGAGGGGTTGCCTCGCTTCACGGGCGGCGCGGCGGGCTATATGGGCTATGACCTGGTGCGCTCTTTCGAGCGCCTGCCGGAGATCGCGCCGGACACCTTGCGCCTGCCCGAGGCCGTCTTTTTGGTCTGCGACCGACTGGCGGTCTACGATCACGTCAAGCATCGCCTGCTGCTGGTAGCCCACGCCCGCTCCGCCGATCCTGCTGATCCCTCACGGCGCGAGGCCGAGGCAGCGCTGGACGAACTGGCGGCTCGGCTGCGGCGCCCGCTGTCGGCAGTTCCCGTTGCGACAGCGGCGCCGGCAGAGGATGTCTCCGCCTCCGCTTTCAGCCGCGCCGCGTATGAGGAGGCGGTGCGCCGCGCCAAGGAGTATATCGCCGCCGGTGACATTTTTCAGGTGGTGCTCTCGCGGCGCAGCCGTAAGCGCACGGCGGCGCAGCCCTTTGCCATCTATCGCGCCTTGCGGCGCGTCAACCCCTCGCCGTACATGTTCTACTTCGAGTTACCCGACGGTCTGCGCCTGATCGGCTCCTCGCCGGAGGTGCTCGTGCGGCTCGACCGTGGCGAGGTGGAGAGCCGTCCCCTGGCGGGCACACGCCCGCGGGGCGCCACGGCGGGGGAGGATCACGCCCTGGAGGCTGAACTGCTGGCCGATCCCAAGGAGCGCGCCGAACACGTCATGCTGGTGGATTTGGCTCGCAACGATCTGGGCCGCGTCTGCCGTTACGGCGCCGTGACCACGCCGGTGCTGCTGGAGGTGGAACGCTATTCCCACGTCATGCACATCGTCTCCGACGTGCGCGGCGAACTGGCCCCCGGCAAGGACGCCTTTGACGTGTTGCGGGCCTGTTTCCCGGCGGGCACCGTATCGGGCGCGCCCAAAGTGCGCGCTATGGAGATCATCGAAGAACTGGAGCCGGAGCGGCGTGGCCCCTATGCCGGCGCCGTGGGCTACTTCGATTTCTCCGGCAACATGGATACCTGCATCGCCATCCGCACCATCGTCATGCAAGGCGATGTGGCCTATCTGCAAGCGGGCGCGGGTTTGGTGGCCGATTCTGACCCCGCGCGCGAGTACGAGGAGACCGAGAACAAACTGCGCGCCCTGTCGCAGGCCCTGCTCCTGGCCGAGCAGGAGATGATGAGTAAAGGAGAAGACGTATGATCGCCGTCATTGATAACTATGACTCGTTCACTTACAACCTGGTGCAGCACCTGGGCGAACTGGGCGCCGAGCTGCGCGTGTATCGCAACGATTGCGTCACCCTGGCGGAGTTGGAGGCGCTGCATCCCTCACACCTGGTGATCTCTCCTGGGCCGGGCACGCCGGAGCGGGATGGTGGCATCTCCAACGAGGCCATTCGCCACTTTCACGGACGCATCCCCATTCTGGGGGTGTGCCTGGGCCACCAATGCATCGCCCATGTCTTTGGCGGGCGGGTGGAGCGCGCGCCCCGCCTGATGCACGGCAAAACCTCGCGCATCCTGCATCAAGGAGATCCTCTGTTCCAAGGTCTCCCCAGCCCCTTTGAGGCCACGCGCTATCATTCGTTGATCGTGTGCGAGCCGCTGCCCGAGAAATTGGAGGCCACAGCGCGCACCGCCGAGGGCGAGCTGATGGCCATCCGTCATCGCCAGGCGCCCACGTTGGGGGTGCAGTTCCATCCCGAGTCCATCCTCACGCCGCAGGGCAAGCGCCTGCTGCGCAACTTTTTGCATCTGAGCGACGCCCCGCTCGCCGTCGGGCGGCCTGAGGAGGTAACACTGCCAGTGGCCATCGAGCGCGCCCTGCTGCGCGAGCATCTCTCCGCCGACGAGGCCGAGCAGGTGATGGCGCGCATCATGTCGGGCGAGGCCACCCCCGCGCAAATCGGCGCCTACCTGGCCGCGTTGCGCGCCAAAGGTGAGACGGTGGCCGAGATCGTGGGCTTTGCGCGGGCCATGCGCCATCACGCCACCCATGTGCATCCCACGCGCCATCCGTTGGTGGACACCTGCGGCACCGGCGGCGACGGCGCCCACTCCTTCAACATCTCCACCACGGCGGGCCTGGTGGCCGCCGGGGCAGGCCTCGCGGTGGCCAAGCACGGCAACCGTTCCGTCTCCAGCCGCTGTGGCAGCGCCGACCTGCTGCAAGCGCTGGGTGTGCGCCTCGATCTCTCGCCGGAGCAGATCGCGCAGTGCATAGATGAGGTGGGCTTTGGCTTTCTCTTTGCGCCCGGCCTGCAGCCCGCCATGCGTAACGCCATTGGCCCGCGCCGCGAGATGGGCGTGCGCACTGTCTTCAACATCCTGGGGCCACTCACCAATCCCGCCGGCGCGACCTTTCAGGTCGTCGGCGTCTACGATCGCGCCCTGGTCGAGCCGTTGGCGCGTGTGCTCCACGAACTAGGCAGCGAGGGCGCCTATGTGGTCAGCAATAGCGCCGGCCTGGACGAGTTCGCCACGGTGGACCTCAACCATATGGCAACCTTGCGCGGCGGACAGGTGACGCTTTCCACACTTGACGCCACCGACCTGGGCCTGCCCCCCGCCACACTGGATGAACTGCGCGGCGGCGACGGCGAGGAGAACGCCCGCTTGACGCGCAAGATCCTTTCCGGCGAGCGCTCATCGCGCCGCGACGCTGTATTGCTCAACGCCGCCATGGCGCTGCTGGCCGTCGGCGTGGCCGCCGACGCCCGCGAGGGTCTGGCGCGCGCGGCGGAAGCCATTGACAGCGGGCGCGCTCTGCAAGTCTTGGAGCGTCTCGTCGCCTTTACTCAAGGCGTCATCCCCAACAAGGAGGCCGCATGATCCTCGACGCGCTTTTGACGACTACCCGCGAACGGCTGGCCGCGCGCCAGACTGCCTTGCCAGAGGGCCTTTTGCGTGAACGCCTGCAGGGCCTCCCCCCGCCACGCGGCTTGCTCGCTGCGCGGGCGCAGCCCGGCGTCTCCATCATCGCCGAGGTCAAGCGCGCTTCGCCGTCGCGGGGCGCGCTGAACCTGGGCCTTGATCCCGACCGCTTGGCCCTGGACTATGCCTGCGGCGGCGCTGACGCCCTCTCGGTGCTCACCGAGGAGACGCATTTCCGCGGTAGCCTTGATGATCTCGTGGCCGTTCGTCACGCCCTGGATAGCGCTGGCGCGTCGCTCCCTCTGCTGCGCAAAGATTTCATCGTGGATCGCTATCAGCTAGTCGAGGCGCGCCTGGCCGGGGCCGATGCCGCCCTGCTCATCGTCGCTGCGCTAGATGACACCCAACTCGCCGATCTCTTTCAGGCGGCCTGCGATCTGGCGCTCACGCCGCTGGTCGAGGTGCACGACCGTGCCGAGCTGCAACGCGCCCTGGCGCTGGATCCGTCGCTCATCGGCATCAACAACCGTGATTTGCGCGATTTCAGCGTCTCGCTAGAGGCCACGTGCCGCCTGCGCCCGCTCATCCCGCCGCCTTGCCGGGTGGTCTCCGAGAGTGGTATCCACGCACCCGAGCAGATGCGCGCCCTCGCCGAGATGGGGGTGGACGCCGCCCTCATCGGCGAGAGCCTGGTAACCGCGCCCGACCCCGCTGCCGCCCTGCGGGCGCTCAAGGAGGCCGGCCGATGACCGCCGTCAAGATCTGCGGCCTCACCAATCTAGAGGATGCCCGCTGGGCCTGGCATTGCGGCGCCGACCTATTGGGCCTCATCCTCGTCCCCGCCAGTCCGCGCTATCTGCCGCCGGAGCGTGCGCAAGAACTGGCCCGCCAGTTGCGCGCCGAGGGTTGCTGCACGCCCCTGGTGGGCGTCTTCGCTGAGGCCGATCCTCAGGTCATCGGCGAGATGGCCCTGCGTTGCGGGCTGGACTTGGCGCAGTTGCACGGCCACGAGGATCACCCCTTCTCGCTGGGCGATCTCGCGCTGCCCGCCATCGTCGCCAGACGTATGCGCGGAGAGACCGATTGGGCCACCTGGGCGACCCCGGGAACCTGGGCTATTCTGCTGGATCGCTACGACCCGACGCGCCTGGGCGGCTCTGGCCAAACCTGGGATTGGACCCGCTATCAGGCCCCGCCGTCGGGCGCGCCGCGCGTCATCCTGGCGGGCGGCCTCACGCCGCACAACGTCACCACGGCCATCGCCGCTGTGCGCCCCTGGGGCGTGGACGTCTCCTCCGGCGTCGAGGTCGCCCCCGGCCACAAGGATCCGCGCCTGGTCGAACAGTTCATCCGTTGTGTCCGTGAGGTGATCCCATGACCCCTGCACAAGAATTGACCATCTCCCGCGTCATTGGCTGGCCGGATGCCCAAGGTTACTATGGACCTTACGGTGGCCGCTTTGTCGCCGAGACGCTGATGGAGCCGCTCCTCGAACTGGAGCGCGCCTATTACGAGGTCCGCGACGACGCCTCCTTTCAGGCCGAACTGCAAGCGCTGCTGCACGACTATGTGGGGCGTCCCACGCCCATGACCCATGCGCATCGTCTCAGCGCGGCTTGCAGCGGCGCCCAGATTTGGCTCAAGCGCGAGGACCTAGCCCACACCGGCGCTCACAAGATCAACAACGCCCTCGGACAGGCCCTCTTGGCCCGTCGCATGGGCAAGCGTCGCCTCATCGCCGAGACTGGCGCCGGACAGCATGGCGTCGCTTCCGCCACCGCCGCTGCCCTGCTGGGCCTGGAATGCGTCGTCTACATGGGTTGCGATGACATGCAGCGCCAGGCCCCCAACGTGCTGCGCATGCGTTTGCTGGGCGCTGAGGTGCGTCCCGTGGACGCCGGCAGCCGCACCCTCAAGGATGCCATCAACGAGGCCCTGCGTGACTGGGCCGCCTCCCTGCGCGATTCCTACTATCTGCTCGGCTCGGCCCTCGGCCCGCACCCTTATCCGCTCATCGTGCGCGACCTGCAGAGCGTCATCGGGCGCGAGGCCCGCCAGCAGATCCTTGCCCAGGCCGGCCGCCTGCCCGACCTCCTGGTTGCTTGCGTCGGTGGCGGGTCCAACGCTATCGGCCTCTTCCATCCCTTTCTAGAGGATGACGTGGCCATGGTCGGTGTCGAGGCCGGCGGCGAGGGCCTCGACAGCCATCGCCACGCCTCGCGCCTCACCGGCGCGCCTGAAAGCCACCTCGGCGTGCTGCATGGCGTCAAGACCTACGTTTTGCAGGATGAGCACGGCCAAATCGCCGCCACCCACTCCATCTCGGCGGGCCTCGATTACCCCTCCGTCGGCCCCGAGCATGCCCTTCTCGGTGACTTGGGTCGCGTGCGCTACACCGTCGCCAGCGATGCCGAGGCCCTGCGCGCCTTCCAGGCCCTGTCGCGCTCCGAGGGCATCTTGCCCGCCCTGGAATCCGCCCACGCCGTGGCCGAGGCCATGCGCCTGGCCCCATCCCTGCCCGCCGAGAACCTCATCCTCGTCAACCTCTCGGGCCGAGGTGATAAGGACCTCGACGCCGTGTCTGTCGTCTTGGGGGAGGAGCCACGATGAACCCTGCAATCACGCCGCCCACCACCGGCGCAGCCGACGCCTTCGGCGCAGCCGACGCCTTCGGCGCAGCCGACGCCTTCGGCGCAGCCGCTATCACCGCCGCCTTTGCGCGGGCCAAGGCCGAGGCACGTCCCGCGCTGATCGCCTATCTCACCGTCGGTTATCCCTCGTTGCTGCTGCTCGGTCGAGACCGGCAGCAGCACATAGCCCATCTTGAAGCTCGCCACCGTGTTAGGAGAGTCGGCGCCCTTGACGAGCACCACTGAGACAAAGATGTTGGGCGCATGGGCCGCCGTGATGGGCACTTGGAGCAACTCACTGTTGGAACTGAGGGTCAGCACCTTGTATTCCAGGATGCCGCCGCGTTCGATGGTCAGGAGCGCCTTGACGCTGCCCTGATAGGGCGAGGGCACCAGGATGCGGGCCGTCTCGCCGGGGCTGTAGGACTTTTTGTCGGCCACCAGCGTGATGCGGTCATGGTTCTCCTGGCCCCAGTTGACCCAGGCCCTGTCGCTGACCCACAGGTAGAGGGCGCTGCGCACTGTATTCTCAGAGCGATCCCGGCCGCTCGCTACCGCTTTGTAGGTGCCGCCCTCTTTGGGCGTGAAGGAGGCGCTGGCGACGCCGTTGCGGTCGGTCTGCACCGTGGCGGTGGCCACAGCCGTGTCGCGCACCTTGTTGGTCCAGTAAAAGGCGTCGCTGCCATCGGGCGCCTTTTCCTTGACGCTGTACCATTCGTGTTTGAAAAAGGTAACGGTGAGCGCTTGCTGGGTGCGCGTAACGCCTTGCGTATCCACCGTGATCAGGCGCACAGTCTGCTTCTCGTTGGCCACGCCCACGTACTGATCCGTGGTCAGGCCGATATAGAAATCGCCCTTGTGGATGGTGGCGGAGGTTCTGGCCGTCACCTCCTGGTTGTTGATATCCACCACCGAGGTCTCGATGCTATAGATCTGGCTCTGCAGCAGGTCGGCGATGTCGGTCGGGATCTCAAAGGCGAACTGGCCTAGCGCGTTGGTCTCGCCGCGTCCCTCGGTGACGAATCCGCCCCAATCATAATTGTCATAGTCGTAATCCGAAAAGCTGTACCAGCCCTCGCCTTGCCAGCGGTCGAAATAGTACGGCGCGCGATAGACGCGCCAGGTCACCGTGGCCTTTTGCACTGGGCCGCCGAAAAAGTAACTGGCCTCTACCAGAGCCCGCACGGTGTCTCCCTGGACATAGTCGCTCTTGTCCACCGTGACGGCGGCCTGGAACTCGGGCTTGCGATACTCCGCCACCTGGAAGGATGTCTCGAACATCTGCTCGCCGAGCTCGGCTCGCAGGCTATAGTAGCCCAAGGGGGCGTTCTCGGAGAGCAGAATCTCGTTGTCAAAACTGCCCATCTCGCTCAAGGGCAGCGCTTTCTGCCAGAACTCGCGGCCTGAGCTGTCGGTGGCGGTGACGCGCACTTCCTGGCCCTTGGGCGGCAGGCTGTAGCGGCCATCGTCGTCCAGCCGCACGATCCCCTTGAGATAAACGGTTTGCCCAGGGCGATAGATCTGCCGGTCGGTGAAAAAGTGCGCCCGCACCTTTTGCACGTACCAAGAGCCTTCCAGCTGATAGTCCCACACCGAGACGCCATCGCTCCACTGGTTAAAGACCACGGCGACGTTGGCGTCCTTCTTGCCCACCACGAGCAACGGTGCCCAAGGCTCTTGCTCTGCGTACTCGAGGCGGGCGATGCCGTCGCGATCCGTTTTCCCCTGCGCCAGGCGCAGCCCACCGGCGCCATAGAGAGACAGTTCGACGTCCGTCACGGGCTGGCCGCTCTTGAGGTCGGTGGCCCAGATCAGCGCCTCCGTCTCGTTGCTCTTGAGCGTAAGGTTGTACGGCGAGACCACCAGCAGGTGCTCCTCGGTGGAGCCGGCTTCCGGCGCCCCGGCCGAGAGAAAGTAAAAGCCAGTGGGCAGGGGAGCGCCGCGCTCAGTCGTCAGCGTAACTGACACGGTGCTCAGCGCATCCACCTTGGCCGACGCCGGAATGCTCCACTCTTTGATCAGGTTGCCGTCGCTGCGCGGCACCTTGCCGAATTCGGGCCAGCCGCTATCGGCGCTGGCCGCCACCATCTGCTCGGGCGTGAGGCTGTACAAACTGAGCGCCAAGCGCGAGACGTTGCGATGCGACAGGTAGACCTTGGGCTCGCCGTAGCTGTTGTAGAGGCCGATGGAGCCGGGCGTGTGCAGCGTGACGCTGGGCGTATAGGGCGCCGTGCGAAAGCTCCAAGTGAGGCTCTTGGCCAACTTGTCGCCGTAGCGCCCCGGCGCCCCACTCTTGAGGGTGACGGTGTAGGTGGTGGACGCTCGCCAGCCGCCATAGACGTGCGCCACAGTATCGTCATCCGTCCAATAAGTCCATACTGTGGTTGTGGGGACGATGGTGAGGTGCTCGGCGAGGTTCTCGCTAGCGTCCATGGGGCTATTGAAGCGAATTTGCAGTTCCTGGCCGAGACTGACCTGCGTCTGCCCGTCGCGCGGGCGCACCGAGAGCACCTGTGGCAGGGCGGCCACGGTGAACTTGACCGTCACCGCCTCGTCCAGCGAGGCCTGGCCATCCACCGACTTGGCGCCCGCCTGCAACTGAGCGGCGTAGGCTGCGCCAGGCTCTAGTTTGGCGGTGGGCGTAAAGAATAGGGTGTTCTCTATCCAGGCGAAACGACCGGCGAGTGGGGCGGTCTGTCCCTCTTTGGCGAGACGGAAACGCCCCTCTACCTCGGCGCGATCCATGGCCGTATTGAAGGTTACGCGCACATCGGTGGCCGGCGAGACGTAGATGGCCCCATCGAACGGTTCGGTGGAGACCACCGCGGGCAGCTCGGTGGTGAACTGCCAGACATAGTCCTCCTTCAGCACGCCGCCGGTGGCATCGGCGAGGGACGCGGGGATGACCGCCCGATAGGTGACGCCCGGCTGCAGCGGCGCGGAGGGCGTGAGGCTGTAGGTGGCCGTGTTGATCCACTCTCCCTTGCCCTGCACCTGCGGCTCGATCTCGACAGGGGTTGGCAGCCCAGCCTGATCCTGCACGCCGGTCAGCGGCACCACCGGGCGGTTAAAGATCACGCGGATGGCCGAGGAGGTAGCCACCTGGGCGCTATCAGCCGCAGGAAAGACCGCGGCCACATCGAGATAGCCCACCGTGCGGAAACTGAACGAAACGGGCGCCCTGAGGGGCATACCCAGCGCGTTCTGGGCCGACTCGGCCACGGTAACGCGATAGGTCTCGTCGCGGGCGAACTCACCCCGGGGCTGAAAACGCACTAGGTGGCCTTGGGGCCAATCCCAAACGCCCTCGATGGGCGGCTCGATGGCAAAGGCCTGTTCCACTGAGGCCTTGTCCATCTCTTGATCGAACTCGAGAATGATGGGCGCATCCACACGCTGTTCCTCGCCCCGTTCCGGAGTGTAGCGCAACAGGCGCGGCTCGTGGGGCGGCTGCGGCGTGGGGCTGGCCACGGGCGTGGCCGTAGCAGCGATCACCGTTGCCGGCGGCGGGGCTGCGGCCACCGTCTGAGTGGGAGCCGACGTGTATTGCCGCTCCGGCACCGGCGTAGGAGTCACCGTGGAGCAACCCAGCAGGGCTACGGCGAGCACCAGGGCGAACAGCGTGCGGGAGAAGGATTTGTTCATGGCTGCTTACTCTCCTCCGGAGATGCGTCGGGCACGACCCGAATTTGCACGGTGGGGCTCTGTAATGGCCCCTGAGACTGACTCTGCGCGACGACGTAAAAGGTGTGTTGCCCCTCTTCCAGAGGCCACAGTGTGCGGTAAGGCGGCCCCGACCAGGTGCGCCATGCCTGATCGTTCACAAACAGCGCCACCTCGCGAACATCCAGATCAGACGCAACGGCGGCGACGATCTCCACTTGCTGTGATTGTAGCGGTATGTCGGCAGAAATGGCAAACACGCTGTTGGCGTCCGGACTGAGCAGCGCCACAGGCGGGCGTGCAGCGGCCAGGGGTGACTGCGCAGCCAACGGTTCCCGCGCCACACCGCCCACCGTCGAGGCCAGCAACTGCTCCGCCCACGGGGACAACAGTCCCTCCTCAGCCGCCCAGAGGCGCGCCTCCTCCGGCCAGAGGGTGATCCTTCGCTGCACTCGCCGTTCGGCGGGCGTGGCGGCATCGGCCAGTCCGCCGGTGGCCGCATCCAGCACGACATAACGGTGCATGGTGCACTGCGTCTGCGGAACCGCCTCAGGCATAAAGAGTTCTTCCTTGATGTGAGAGCAAGCCTCCCCCGGCAACAAGCCCGATTCGGGGCACACGGCCAGGTGCACCAGACCCTCCGGCTCTGTCAATGGCGCTGGCGTAAGGGGATGGGCGCTGCGCATGAGCGCGTTCCAGATGGGCGCGGCTCCGCTGACGCCGGAGACGTTGACCATGGGGGTGTTGTCGGCGTTGCCCACCCAAACGCCCACCACGCGTTCGCTGGAATAGCCCACGGTCCAGTTGTCGCGCCACTCGCCGGTGGTGCCGGTTTTGACGGCGGCGCGGAAGGGCAGGTCGAGCGCGCTGCCGACGCCGAAACCGGGGCGCCGCGCGTCGGGATCGGCCAAGACGTCAGTAACGAGATAGGCGAGGCGCGCGTCCAGCGCCTGACGCGTCGGGACGCCCGACGCCTGGTAGAGAGTGTGGCCTTGCGCGTCCTCCACCGCGAGGATCAGGCGCGGCTCCACCCACACCCCGCCGTTGGCGAGGATCGCATAGGCGCGAGCCAACTCCCAAAGTGACACCTCCACACCGCCCAGGGTCATCGCCAGCCCGTGGCGGTCCTCGTCCACCAGGCTGGTGATGCCCAGGCGTCGAGCCATCTCGGGCAGGCGCTCGATGCCGATCTGATCCAGCAGTTTGACAGCGACCACATTGTAGGAAGAGGCCAGCGCCTGGCGCAGCGATACGGGGCCGTGAAAGCGACGGTCATAGTTCACCGGCACGTACGGCTCGCCTTCGCGCGTGGCAAAAGCGGTGCGCACGTCCGCTAGCACGGTGGCGGGCGCATACCCCTGCTCAAAGGCTGCGGCGTAGGTGAGGGGTTTGAGCGCCGAGCCGGGCTGGCGTAGCGCCAGGGCGGCGTTCACCGCGCCATCAATGGTGGCGTCGAAATAGTCCGGGCTGCCCACCAGCGTCAGCACGTCGCCGTTCTTGGGGTTCAACACCAGGGCGGCGGCGTTGTGGGCGTTGCTGGATTGCTTCTGGGCGTTGGCTTCATTGAGCCTCGCGAGTTGGCGGCGCACCTGCGCCTCGGCCTCGCGCTGCAAGGGCAGGTCGAGGGTAGTGTGCACACGCAAGCCCCCCTGGCGGATCGCTTCTTCGCCCACCAGGTCGGCCAGTCGCTGGCGCGCCAACATGCTAAAGTGAGGCGCCTCGATGGAAAAGGCCGTGGAACCCAGGTGCAGCGGTTCGCGATGGGCGCGCTCTGCTTCCTCGACGGTGATGTAGCCGGCCTTGGCCATCAATTGTAGCACCACCTTTTGGCGGGCTTTGGCGGCGTGCAGGTCGGTCAGGGGATTGTAACGGCTGGGCGCCTGGGGCAGCCCCGCGATCAGGGCGCACTCGGCCAGGTCGAGCTGCGCCACCGGCTTGCCGAAATAAGCGCGGGCTGCCGCCTCGACGCCATAGGCCATGTTGCCGAAATAGGTCTCGTTGAGATAGAGTTCTAGGATCTCGTCCTTGCTCAAAGAGCGGGTCAGGTGGTGCGCCATCACCGCCTCACGCGCTTTGCGCCATAGCGAGCGATCCAGGCGCGCCTCCGGCTCTAGCAACAGGTTGCGGGCAAGTTGCTGGGTGATGGTGCTGCCCCCTGAGACCACCTCGCCGCTACGCAGGTTCAGCCAGAGGGCGCGCAACACACCCCGCAGGTTGACCCCGGGATTTTGATAGAAGGTGGCATCTTCGGTGGCGATGACGGCCTGTCGCAGCGCCAGGGGGATCTCGTCCAGAGGCGTGGGGCGGTGCATGCCCGTGTGCGGGTCTACGATCTCGTACAGCAGTCGCCCCTGGTGATCCAGGATCAGGCTAGAGGGCGCTAGGCGGCGGTTCTGGATCTCCTCCAGCGAGGGCAACGGCAGCACGAGCGCGGGGCGCACGGCAAAGAGGCCGAGCCACAGCACGGCGCACCCCAGAAAACCCAACAACAGTCGCATCCCAACCCTGCGCATGGCAACCTCAGGCATAGCCATAGAACGTGCGTGGCGCACGCACTCTCAAGACGCTGGCGCTGCCATGAGAGTTCCACTCAGAAAGGGAATCGTGGTCCAGGGAGATGATGATCTGGGCCGACGCCTCTAGAGGGCGCGGCCGCCGATGGCGGCGGCGAGCGCGGCCAGGCGTTCTCTTGCTGTGGCGGCTAATTGCGCACGCTGCAAGTGCTCGCGAGCGGCATCCAGGTACGTTTGCGCCAGACGCTCGGCGTGCTCGCGCGCGCCGCTGGCCTCGATCAGCGTCAGGATCTCGGCTATGCCGCGCGCATCGCTACCATCCGCCAGGGCATAGCGTTGGCGCAAAAGGCTGCCACCGCGCTCCGCCTCTTGCTGCAGGGCATAGACCACCGGCAGACTCTTTTTGCGCGCGGCGAGGTCGCTGGCGACCGGCTTGCCGGTGAGGACGGGGTCGCCCCAGATGCCCAGCACGTCGTCCGTGATCTGAAAGGACAGTCCCAGGGCCTCTCCAAAGGCGGTCATGGTCTCGACGGTCTGGGGCGAAGCGCCGCCTAGCAGCGCGCCCAGGCCGGTGCAGGCGCTGAGCAGGGCCGCCGTCTTGCCGGCGATCATGCGCAGATACGCCTCCGGAGAGACCAAAGCGGCTTGCTCGAAGGAGATATCCAGATATTGCCCCTGACAGAGCGCCAAACTGGCGCGATCCAGCCAGGCGAGGGCAGCGAGCACGGTGGCGGCGTCGTAGCCCTGTTGGAGGAGACGCTGCGGCGCCAGGCGCGCCAGTGCCCACAGGACGTCGCCGGTGTTGACGCCTTGGGCCAAGCCCCAGAGATGCCACACCGTGGGACGGTGATGGCGGAAGCGATCTCCATCTTCGATGTCGTCATGGATCAGCGAATAGTTATGAATCAGCTCAATGGCCGCCGCCAGGGGCACGGCTCGCCGCCAGTCTCCGCCGACGCCCTCGCAGGTCAGCAAGCAGAGCACGGGCCGCAGCCGCTTGCCGGTGAGGGGGACCGCCAAGGGCGCGAAATCCTCGTCCACCCAGCCCAGATGGTACTGCATCATTCCGAACAGGGGGGCCAGCGAGGCCTCCTCTGGCACCTTGAGTAAAAGGCGCAGTTCCTTCTCCACAGCCTGCCGATAGGGCGCCAAGGGATCTGTAGAAGGGGGCATGGTCAGGGGTGCGCCGTTGCGAGGCGACTGGCATCCAAAGCGGCCAAGGTGCGCGCGCCGCTGCAGAACATGGCTACGCGTAGTTGGCGGATCGCGACCTCCAGGCGCGTGTGCAGCGCCTCTAGCGACGTTGCGGCAGATTCCAAGAGGGCGTGGGCCATGCCGACCAGGTTGGCGCCCAGGGCCAAGCACTTGGCGACATCCAGGCCGTCGCGAATGCCGCCGCTGGCAATGAGTGGCCAATCGGGAAAAGCAGCGCGCAACGCAATGAGCGCCTCGGCCGTGGGGTGGCCCCAGGCTACAAAAGCCGCCGCCACCTCAGCGTCGGCGGGGGTGCGCGCCCGCAACCGTTCCACCTCGCTCCAAGAGGTGCCCCCCGCGCCGGCAATGTCCAGCGCCCACACGCCCGCCTCATGCAGGCGCTGCGCCGTATCCACGGCAAAGCCGCTTCCCACCTCTTTGACGATCACGGGTTTGCCCAAGGTCTGGCAGAGCACCTCGATCTTGACGGCCAGCCCACGAAAGTCAGTGTTCCCCTCTGGCTGTAGAGCCTCTTGCAGCGGGTTGAGGTGCAACACCAGCGCGTCGGCCTCCACCGCCTCCACCAGCCGCCGACAGGCATCCGGCCCAACGCCATAGTTGAGCTGCACCGCGCCGAGGTTGGCCAGCAGCGGGATGTCGGGGGCCAGATCGCGCACCTGATAGGTGGTCAACAATGAGGGATCGTCCAGCGCGGCGCGCTGCGACCCCAGAGCCAGCGCCAGGCCCAAAGTTTGCGCCGCCACGGCCAGGCGGCGATTGATCTCGCGCGCTTCGGGCGCGCCGCCGGTCATGGCCGAGATGAGCAGTGGCGCTTGCAGCGTGTGCCTCAGAAAGGAGGTGCGCGTGTCCACCTCGGCCAGGGCCATCTCGGGAAGGGCTTCATGCACCAGACGATAACGCTCCAGCCCCGTGGCGCTGGCCGAGCGCACGTCCTGCCCCAGCGATATGGCCAGATGCTCTCGCTTGCGGTCGGCGTGCACGTCGCTCCTTTCGACTGTCACCAGGAGTCTAGCGGGAGCCGGCGATGCTGTCAAAGCACCGATCAAGAGGGAGGCGCGCTGTCTGTGGCGTGCTCTCCCTCTCATCAGGCCATCTCTCGCAGTCAGCCCTGCGCCAGCCGCTCCAACAGCCGCCCATAGGCGCTTTGGGCGCGGTGAAAACTGCTCAGGCGGTAGAACTCGTTGGGCGAGTGAGTGCGCTCGTCGTTCAGCCCGAAACTGTAGATCACGGTGTAGGCCTGGAGGTGCCGCAGGAACATGCCGCACACCGGAATGCTGCCGCCCATGCGCATCACATAGGGCGCCGCGCCATATAACTCGGTCAGCACCTCGCCAGCCGCCCGCAAACCCTGGTGATCCGGGGGGATCAGATAGGCGGGCGAGCCGCTCTCGATGACTTGCACCTGCACACGCACGCCGGGCAGGCGTTGCGCTGCGATGTGTCGTTGGATGGCCGCCAGCACTCGCGCGGGCGTCTGAAACGGCACCAAACGACAGGTGATCTTGGCGTGGGCCTCGCTGGGCAGCACCGTCTTGGAGCCTTCGCCCTGAAAGCCGCCCCAGATGCCGTTCACCTCCAGCGTCGGGCGCACCCAGGTACGCTCCAGAGGCGTATAGTCCGGTTCACCGTGCAGCGCTTCCACGCCGACGGCGGCCTTGTAGGCCGCCTCGTCAAAGGGGATGGCCGCCAACTGAGCGCGCTCGGCAGTCGATAGTTCGGCCACCTCCTCGTAAAAGCCCTCCACCGCGACCTTGCCCTCCGGCGTGCGCAGCGAATCCAGCAGTTGCACCAGGGCGTGGATCGGGTTCGCCACCGCGCCGCCATAGGTCCCCGAATGAAGATCGTGATCCGGGCCGAAGACGTCCACCTGCAGGGCGCAGATGCCGCGCAGGCCCGTAATCAGCGCAGGCTGCGTCTCGGAGTATTGGCCGCCGTCCGCGCTCAGCACCAGGTCGCAGGCCAGCAGGTCGCGGTGCGCGGCGATAAAATCATCCATGTGGGGGCTGCCAATCTCCTCCTGGCCCTCGAACAGGCACTTGACGTTCACCGGCAGCCGACCCGTGGCGCGCAGCAGCGCCTCCAGAGCCAGCACGGGTGCCAGAAGATTGCCCTTGTCATCGGTGGCGCCGCGGGCGTATATGCGGCCCGCCTCGACGGTCGGCTCAAAGGGTGGGCGCTCCCAAAGATCCAGCGGATCCACCGGCTGCGTATCCAGGTGTCCGTAGATCAGCACGGTGGGCTGTCCCTCGGCGTGGAGCCATTCGGCATAAACCACCGGATGGCCGTCAGTCGGCAGCACGCGTACGCTCTCCAATCCGGCTGCGGAAAGACGTGCCGCGAGCCAATCGGCGGCCCGCCGCACATCGGCGGCATGTTCCGGTAGCGCCGAGATGCTGGGGATGCGCAGAAACGCCAAGAGTTCCTCCAGATGCTGAGCGCGGTGCGCCTCCAGATAGGTCTCCCAAGATGTGCTCATGTGTCTGGCTCCTTTTGCAGATTCGTTGGAGAAAGGCGATCAGCCCAAGAGGGCGATCACCAGGGTCAAGGTGATGCTGCTGAGCAGCGTCGAGACAAAGATAGCGCTGCTCACTAGCTCCGCGTCGGCGTCGAACTCGATGGCGATCAGCCCCGAACTGACTGCCGTCGGCATGGAAGCCTGGACGATGCCTACCTGTCGGGCCAGGCCGTGCAAGCCGATCACGGGGGCCAACAACGCGCCCAGCGCCGGACCGGCCAGCAGGCGCAACCCTACCGCCACGCTCACCTCGCGCATGCGGCTGCGCAGGCGCGTCTGCGAGAGCTGCACCCCCAGCATCAACAACATGGTGGGCACAGTGGCCTGCGCCACCAGCGAGATGGGCCGCATGATTACGGCGGGCACCTCCACTTGCAGCGACCGCAACAGCAACGCCAGTGCAAAGGCGTAGGGCGCGGGCAGCTTGAGGATGTTCAGCAGCGCCTGTTTGGTGGTGCCATTGCCGCGAGACGCGAAAAAGGCCGCCAACGTGTTGGCCGCCAGGTTGGTGCCCACGAAAAAGATCGTCCCCAGTTCAAGGCCGACCTCGCCATAGGAAAAGAGCACTACCGAGAGCCCAAAGTTGCCCGAGTTGAGAAAGGCGATGCTCAACACCAGCGCGTCTACAGTGCGGCGCGGCCAGCGCAGGAGGCGCCCTACCAGCAAACCCAATGCGCACATGGCGGCGGTGATGAGCAGGACATAGGCCAGCATCAGTCCGAACTCGCCCGGCGAGACCTCTGACTTGACGATGGACGAAAAGGCCAGCGCAGGCGTGAGCACATACACCGCCATGCGTGAGAGGGTCCTTTTGTCAACATGCAAGCCGCGATCGAGAACGAGGCCCAAGCCCATGACCACAAAAGCCGGAAGTACGTTGTTGATAAAGATGCCGCTGAGTATGCTCAAAACGCGAGGGCCTCCTATTCGAATAGCGAGGGAAGGCATGAACGGCCATCTAGAAGGCAGCGATGACTTGATGGAACGCCGCAAAGCATATATCATGTCCCTACGCTGTCAAACGGCCTGCCCGATCAGAAACGCGGCAGGCTATCAGATTCCGGTGGCAAAGGAAAGGAGCCTCATGAAGATTGTCGTGTTGGACGGCTACACCCTCAATCCCGGAGACCTCACGTGGGAGGGCCTCGAGGCGCTGGGCGACGTCGTGGTTTACGAGCGCACATCCTATGAGCAGGTGGCCGAGCGACTGCAAGGGGCTCAGGTCGCCCTCACCAACAAGACGATCATTGATGCGGCTATTCTGGCGCGGGCCACCGATTTGCGTTTTATCACGGTCCTGGCCACAGGCTACGACATCGTGGATATCAAAGAGGCCCGCCGACGCGGCATTCCCGTGAGCAACATCCCCACCTATGGCACGCAATCGGTCTCGCAGATGACCTTTGCCCATCTGCTCAACCTGACGCAGCATGTGGCCGAACATGCGCAGGGCGTGGCGCAAGGCCGTTGGCAGCGCTCGCTCGATTGGTGCTATTGGGATTATCCCTTGATCGAACTGGCGGGCTTGACGATGGGTGTGGTGGGCTTTGGGCGTATCGGCCGAGCCTCGGCGGCTATTGCCAAAGCCTTTGGCATGAAGGTCATCGCCTATGACGCCTATGTGCCCGATTCAGGCGATCCAGAGATCGAGATGGTCGGCCTGGAGCGCCTCTTCCGCGAAAGCGACGCCATCACGCTGCACTGTCCACTGACCCCTGAGACGGAGAACCTGGTGAATGCCGAGCGCCTGGCCCTGATGAAGCCCACGGCTTTTGTGATCAACACCAGCCGCGGGCCTGTCG
>Ga0228536_1001232_pt1 | contig 27372 bp, 24 predicted proteins | sample SJ1Smetagenome_FD_168611 | JGI IMG/M metagenome (GOLD analysis project Ga0228536, IMG submission 168611) | Enriched culture of PCE-dechlorinating microbial communities from Ithaca, New York, USA - SJ1.S | ecosystem: Engineered > Modeled > Simulated communities (microbial... > Unclassified...
GCTGATCCGCTCCGTTGCAGGGCCCGGGAGCAGGATGTTCCTTGTGGGCGACCTGAAGCAGTCAATCTACCGCTTCCGCCACGCGGACCCGACTCTCTTCGGCGGACTGATACGCCGGGGGAACGAGGGAGACAGCTATATTCCCCTCCAGGCGAGCTTCCGTACCAGGGCCTCCCTGCTGCGGGAGATCAACGGGATGTTCGGCAGGGTCTGGCGGGACGGGCTCTCATCCTCCCTGCCCCAGAAGTACGAGGAACTGGTCTTTCCGGGCGATCCGGAGGCCGGGGAAAAGCGGGAACAGACGTCCATTCCCCCCGTGTCGTCGGTGATCCGGTACGCCCGGTCTCTTGAGAGCGACGGAGGAAGAGCAAAGACGGAGAAAACGGGCGAGGTGCGGGTGAGGGTCGCCCGGGGGCTCGCGAAAATCCTGGCGGGCTTCCACGGGAAGCCCGTATGGGACAAGAAAGAGAAGTCCATGCGGCCTGCCCTGTGGAGGGATATGGCGGTCCTCGTGCCGGCACGGACGGTTTTTCCCGCCCTGGAGAAGGTCTTCAGGTCCGAGGCCGGCATTCCTGCCGTCTTCGAGAAGGGAAAGGAGTACTTTTCCCGGGGGGAGATCGGGGACCTGGACGCGGCCATCCGGACGCTCGCATTTCCTGAGGACCGGGGGGCACTCCTGGCCTACCTTGCGACACCCTTTTCGGGGCTCTCCATGGAAGAATGCTTCGCCCTCTTCCCCGACGGGGAGAAATTCGGAAGCCTTCACCCCGCCGAGGCGGCACGCCTTGAGAAACTCCGGACGGAGGCGAGGTACGGTGGGCTCTTCTCCGCCCTCTGCTCCCTGCTCCGGAACCAGTCGTTCCTCCGCTCCTATCCTGTCTGGAACCGCCGGAACGTTTTGGCCAACCTCCGGCAGGCCCTCGACATGGTGCGGGAGTACGAGGGTATCTTCGGTCCCGACCCGGCAGGGTGCGCGGGATATTTCGCCTCCATGCGGTCAGGCAGGCGGTCGGTAGCGGAGCCCACTCCCCTCGCTGAAAACGAGGACGTGGTCCGCGTGATGACGGTCCACAGCGCAAAGGGACTCGAGTTCCCCATCGTGGCCGTCTTCGACATGAACAGGACGTCCGGGGGAAACGGGGGAAAGGGTGAACCCCTGAAGGCGTCGCCTCTGCTGGGTGTGGGTGCGTCATCCTACCCCCGGGAATGGTGTACCGGGGGAGAGGACACCATGTCTGCAACGGGGAAGCTTGCCTCCTTCCTTGAGAAGCGGGAGGCAGGGGAGGAATGGCAGCGCCTGTTCTACGTGGCCTGCACCCGGGCCATGGACAGCCTGGTCCTCTGCTCCCCCTGCACACTGGACAAAGAGGGCCTTCCCTCTCCGAAAGAGGGATCGTGGCTCGACCTCCTTGGGCCTGATTTCCTGCCCGCTCCCGGCGGAGAGGAGGACGACCGCCCGATCCGCCCCGAAGCCGGGGAGGACGGACTGGCGGAAGTCCCCCGGAGCCGGAGCGTTCCCCTGCCCTCGCCGGATGAACTGCGCTACGAGCGCCTGAGCGCCACGTCCTACGCCCTCTTCTCGTGGTGTCCGGCGGCGTGGCGGATGAAGTTCCGCCAGGGAGTGGAGCTGACATGGGAGCTTCCCTCGTCGGAGGAGTTCGGCGGCTCCGACCTGGGCTCCCTCGCGCACTGGGTCCTGGCCCGGTGGGACTTCACGGTCCCGGGGCTGGACTTCTTCCTCGGGAATTCTCTCCCCTCCCGGCTTCCGCCGAGGCTTCGGCCGTCGTGGAACGATGCCGGGGAGCGGAAGGCCCTCCGGCAATGGCTTTCGGCAACCGCTGAGGGTAAGGCGGGCAGGCGGCTGGCAGCCCTTGCAGCCTCGGACAGCCTCTCCCGGGAGATTCCCTTCCGGATCGCCCTGAAGGACGGGCCGCTGCTCACAGGAGCCATGGACGCCCTCTGGCGCGACGGGGACCGGGTCTTCATTCGCGACTACAAGATCACGGCAGGCGACGAGAGGCTCGATGCCAGGGAAGAGCCGTCGTGGAAGTTTCTCTACGATTCCCAGCTCCTCTTCTACGGATGCGCCGCCCGGACACTGTTCGGCGGATCGGAGACGGACATCCGCCTGATCCGGCTGCGGACTGGGGAAGAAGGGGAACCGGTGGTGCCGGAGGCATCATGGGAGGCAGTGGAAGAGGACATACGATCGGCCGCCCTCCGGGCAGCCCGGGGCCCCTTTTCGCCCCGTACCGACCGGTGTTCGCGGTGCTTCTACCGCATGGACTGCCCCTTTCGGGAATGACGCTTCTCTTTCCGGACAGAAGTGGAACCGGGCGTTCTGATCATGTTCGTAGAACAAGTGAAAACACGGGATGCTATAATGAACTGACAGCCGCCCCCAAAATAAAGCGAGGTGATGGACGTGCTGAAAAAGGAAGGCTTGGATTTCATCAGAAGAATTGCAGAGAAATACGGAGCGGCGAGAGTGTTTCTCTTCGGCTCGTCTCTTCACTCTCCAGCAGAAGCCCACGACGTGGACCTTGCCGTAGAAGGAGTGTCGAAGAACGATCTGGACGCTTTCTGGGATGAGTTGATGTGGGCGGACGAACTCGACCGCAAGCCCGTGGACATTGTCCGTATAGAGGACGGACACTGGTTGAACCCTATAATTTTCGACGAGGGGGTTCTTCTCTATGAAGCCCAGCCATCTCGAGTCGCTCGGTAATCTGCTCAGGAAAAACAGGGAGACGATTGCATCTCTGGAGCGCGCCTTGAAAATACCTGAGTGGAACGAGTTCGAGACCATGGGAATCGGTGTTCTTCTATCCGATGTATACCAGGGAGTAGAACAGATTCTTGTGCTGTTGATCGAGAAAGTACACTCGAGGAAATTGCTGAAAGACGAGTCTTGGCATGACAATCTTCTTTCAGCCGCTCGGCGGATGAGCCTCTACCCTGATGAGATACAGAGAGATCTCCGTGGAATGCTTCGGTACCGTCATGTGCAGCGGCATGGATACGGTATTGACCTGGACGGGGATAGAATACGAAAAAATGCACCGGAAGCGGCGAAAACGTACATGGTTTTTGAAACGCACCTTCTGGACAAGTACCCGGAACTTAAGGATATTCTTTCCAGTTCCTGAAAACCGGATCCTTCGGCGATGAGACTGCCTCAGGATGACAGCTTCTGCCTGTCGTCCTGAGCGCAACGAAGTTCAGGTTTTGATGTCATCCTGAGCGAAGAGAATACCGGGTTTCGCGTTTGTTGTCATCATGAGCGACAGCGAAGGATCTCGTTTGAGGCCTACAGAATCAAGCCCGGATCCTTCGGCGATGAGACCGCCTCTGGATGACAGCTTCTGCCTGTCGTCCTGAGCGACAGCGAAAGATCCTGTTTTTCTTTTTTATCCTGCGTTTTCAGCGGGCATTCTTCTTTTCCCGCTCATATTCGCCGTCGAAAACCATCCCGCAGTCATCGAGGAACTGTTTCTTCGCCTTGTCCGGAGAGATGACGGATGCAGTCTCGCCTTTGAAGACAATGTTCAGCAGGATTTCTTCGTCTTCAGGGAACCCTGCCGTCATCGTTTGCCCGTCAAGCGTCCCGATGCTCATGAGATCTGCGGCCTTTTTCGGATCCCCCTTCATGACCAGGGAGACGTACACTTCGTAGACGTCCTTTTCATCAGATTCTGTTATGGTCATGTATCCGTCGGCCTCGCCGCTCTTCAGCCTGTAAAATCCCTGGACTCCCCTGGGATTTTTCCTGAGCCAGTCCCACACGAGGGCATGGCTGACGTATTCGCTCCGCATCCAGTAGGCCGTTGCGTAGGCCTCGGGCTCGTCAATGCCGCCGGTCTCCATTCCTTCCCTCACGCTTTCGGCTATGGCCCCGGCGTTCTCCTGATCAAGGGCTTTGAATTCCCCGGCGTCGAGCCGTTCTTTCGCTTCGTTCATTACATTCGCCATCTGTTCGTAGGCCATGGCATATTCCTCGTTCGCCATCAGCTTCTTATGATTCTTCGCGACCCCTGCGAAAGCGTCCGCCTGAGAACAGAATGCGAAAATGACCAAAACGATGAACGCTGAGGCCGTCTTCAATCTTTTTATCATGGTGCTCCCCCCCCTGTGTGTTTTCCCTGCAGTTTCACTGTCGCTGCCGGTCGTCCCCTCCCGGAGAGTCCTCATACCTGTCCTCCCCGTAGATAATGGTGGCGTAGCTTGTTCCCGACTCTATCCTGCGCCCGAGGATCCGTGAGGAATCTGAATGCTCGAGAACGGTCCCCTCCCCCGTTCCCAGCTCCCGGAAGAGCATCAGCACGAGGGCTGCGGCACGGCGTGCATCCACGTCCATGTCCCCTGTTCCGTGCGGGCGGAGTTTCGTCAGGACTTCAAGTGTTTTCCGGTCTTCGGCTGCCATGGCCTCGGGCGGCTTGTAGTGGGACAGGTCCATGCTCAGTATGATGGCATCGCCGTCCCTGAGCAGGTCCCTGATGGCATTCTTGAGGATGATCAGCGCCAGGTCGGGCGTTTTTGCTCCGATGACCACGGGAACCACCGATGCGTTGGGAAAATACCGGGCCACCAAGGGTATATGGACCGTTATGCCGTGCTCACGCCTGAAAAGCGATTCGTCGCTCCCTGCCACGGACAGGGACGCAAGAGCTCCGCAGGCCTCCCGGTCTGCCCCGAGGATCCTTTCCGGTGTCAGCCAGTCGCCGGGAGACAGGGCGGCGAAGGTCCGGGCCCTGCCGAAATGGTCCGGGGAAATGAGCCAGACGCGCCTGACCTCCGGCGACCCGATGCGTTCGTAAAACCGCTGTATCATTCCCAGGGCCACGTCGTGATGGGGAGTGATTCCGCCCCGTATCCGAACCGGCCGGTCACTCTTTCCCTGACAGTCCTGCCGGGAGGAGGCGGAGCGGGTGGATGATCCCCCGGCTTCCGCCTTCCAAAAGAACGTGCTCCCCGCGGTGAGAGCCCAGAAAATCAGGAATACAGGAAAAAGTCTATTTCCGAAGCTCTTCATACCATGCGGGATGATATTTCCGGAGTTCATCCGCCCTGCTGTCGTCGTAGACGATCTTCTTCCACTCCTCGTCGGTCATGCGGCCGTCGCCGAGTGAGCGCTCGAACTCGTAGTACGAGAAGATGTAGCCCCTCGTCACACGGGGGCCCCCGAAAGCGTCGTTGACGAATACGTGGATCCTCTGCGGCCTGCCCGAGGCGATATGAAGCACCCTGCCTTCAAAATAGTCCGTGGCGATATCCGTGACCAGGGCCATCCGGAGCTGCTCCGTGTCCCGGATCATTTCGCCGGGCAGCAGGAGCTGGGGAGTGAAGGCCCGGGCAAGGTACTTGATGCTCTCGTAATCCTCCGCCGTCAGGGGCTTGCCGCCGACCTCCCTTGCCGCGATGTCCCGGGCGGTGGTCAGCAGCTCTTTCATGGTTTCGAGCCTGAGGACGTAGGGGAAGCCTTCCTTCTGGAAATCCTCTTCTTCAGGTTCCATTGCGAAGCGGGTGACAAATTCCTTCAGCCGGGAGACCGCCGTAAGCAGGGCATCGAAAGCCTGGGGATCGGGTTCCACGTATCCCCTCGGCCGGGGCGGGGCAAAAGGCCCGGCTTCGTAGCCGCCGTCGCCCATCTCGGCGCCTGACTGCTCGGCATACAGCACGGTGTCGTGCTTCAGCTCGGCCCAGGAAGCGGAGCATGTGGAGAGCTTCTTCAACTGCCATGCAGGGGACCTGTAGAAGAACTGGTCCGAGCCGGAATCCCGGAACCCGTCCCGGAATGCCTTTATCCACAGGGAATAGACCGTCTCCTCACCTGAGAGGTGGTCCTCCATCCAGAGTTTGAGTTTTTTCAGGCCGTCGGCGTAGCCCTTAACGCGGTTGTTTTTCGCCGCAAGGCCGTCAGCCGCCTGTGATCCGAGGGCAGCCATGACGTCGGTTCCCTCCGGGAGGTTTCGGGGGTTATCGTCGGTCCCCACCCGGGGGGAGGTGAGCATGTTCATCACGTAGGCGTCCGGTGTGAACCGCTTTCCGGACATACGGAAGACAGGAAAACGGGAGGAGAAGTCCTTCGTCTGGTCGTCACCGCCGGGGGTGCTCTGGATCATGGGGCCGGGAACGGTCTTTTTGATTTCCTCCGCGAGGTCCGCGAGAATCTTTTCGTCAGCCAGCGATCGGGGTGCTTCGGCAAGGGCCCCCATGTGCTCTTTTGCCAGCCTGCGGTAGATTTGGGACCCTCCCGTGTTCGATGCGCCCATAAGGAAATCGATGGGGGCCTCGAAGGAATTCCACGTGTCCGCCTGTTCCTCAAGGACCAGGGCAGCCAGGGCAGCCGCCGCGATATTTTCCGGCTTCGGTGCACCGTCCTCCGCGAAGAGGACTAGCTCCGCCAGGCCCAGCCAGCTCATGGCGCGGAAATACCGTTCCAGTTCGGGCCTGAGGGTGTAATGCCCCCTGGGCAGGAAGGCCGTATAGTCGATTTTTCCCCCGGTTACCGGAGAATCCGTCACATCCTTCGCGGCAAGGATCCGGCGAACTTCTTCTGCGCCATTCTCCGACAGCTTCATCCCCGTTCCCGGCTTCTCCCCGAGGAGGGCAAGGGGGATGGAGAACATGTCCCGGACCGTTCTCCAGGTCTTCTCCGCTCCGGCAGAAGCGCAGGCCCCCTCGATCCGGGCAAGAGCCGAAAGGGCTGTTTTCATATTTTCTTCGAGCCCTGGCGCCAGGCAGGTGCGCTCGAATTTCTGCAGCATCCGGTCGAACACCAGGTGAAAGGCGTGGAGGAAGAGGTCCGTTGTGATGAAGTCGGCCTGGAAATCAGTGGTGTACCTGTAGTAATCCGCCAGGTCGTCGATCTGGAGGGCATATTCGTCCATGGTCCAGGGGTCGTCGATAGAAAAGCCCTGCCTGACAAGAAATGAGGCCATATCCTTCGTTACGGGAAGAAATTCCGTCATTTTTTGATCCTGGGCGTCCGTTCCGGTAAACCCGTCGCCGTAATTCCCCGGATAGGCCGAGTACCGCATTTTCGACGGGATGAGCCGTTCATCCACCCGGGAATTGTCGGGAACGTACCCGTCCAGGAGGGTGAAATCCGCCTTTTTTCCCCATGCGTACCGGGACCCGACGCCGCCGCCGCCGAACCTCATATCGGTGGAAAACTCGAGCAGCAGCCAGCCCTGGCCGCCTTCCGAATATTCACCCACTGCCGTCACCGCCTCACCGCGGGCAAGGGAATAGCCATAGGCGGAGAGACTGTGCGCCGTGCCTTTTTTCCCGGGCTGAAGCCATAATTTCGCCCCGTCTGTTTTCACTGTGTAGCTGCGGGGTTTGAAGCTCTTGTGCTCCGGTACTTTTTCGATGCCCTTCTTCTGGACGTAGCAGAGCACCTGCCCGTCTTCGGGAGAGAGAAGGGCGAACCATCCTCCGGAGAACTGCCTGAGCCTGCTGTCCTTTATGGGGCGCAGCTCCACGTGATTGCCGTAAACGACGATCCCATAGAAATTCGGGAGGTCTCCCGGGTATTCCACCCTGGGCACTTTCGCCACGGGTTTCTCGAACAGGGGCAACTCTTTCGCAGTCACCACGTAGAGTCCGCTGTCACCGGAGAGCTTTTCGGCTATTTTCGCCTGCGCCCCTGCAACGAAAAGGGGAAGCGGAGAGAAAAGGACCGCACAGATCACGACCGCCGTGATCAGAAGCAGATTCACCCTTGATTTCATGGTACCACTTCCTTTCATTCTGTTGTTGCCCCGCCCCTTTCAGGGGCTCCCGGCTCCGGCACTCCGGAGGCGGAATCAGCTGTTCCCCTGCCGCTGATACACAATACCATGAAGCGCGTTTCCGTGTCATGCAATCTTCACACATTTCTATTCCCTGAATTCTTCGTCCGTTCTTTCTTCCTGCGCTCATTTCCACCATGACGCAGGAGGAATCCCTGCCGTCATCGAAACGGGAGAAGAATTTCTGTACCGGGGTTTCTCTCCCCCTGCCTTCGCAGCACAGCGCTTTCCGGACAGAGGAAAAACGCTACAGGCTCTTCCAGCTCTTGAAGCCTTTTCCGAGGACCTCCGCGGCGTCGGTCATGGACATGAAAGCGTTCGGATCATTTTCCGCAAGGAATCTTTTCAGCGAAATAGCCTGCCTCGGTTCAAGCAGCGTAATGAGAACGGGACGGGGCTGCTTCGAGTACCCGCCTATGCCGCCGAGCCTTGTGACTCCCCTGCGGAGGGTGAGGGTGATATAGGCCGATACTTCGTCCGGGATATTGGTGATGATGAGAGCCTGTTTTCTTCGGTCGAAGGCCCTCGTCGTGTTGTCGAGCACGATGCCGAATACATAGAGCCCCACGGCTCCGTAGATCGCCGCTTCGAGCCCGATCACGAAGAATGAGAGCACGAGGATGCCCAGGTTGATATAGATGGAAAACTGCCCCATCTCGATACCGTATCGCTTTCTCAATGCCATGCCGGGAATATCCATGCCGCCTGTGGATCCGCCCACCCGGAACACGATGCCTGCGCCGAGTCCCCGGATCACGCCGGAGACCATGGCCGCCATGAATTTGTCGCCGAGAAGGGGAATCGGAACGAATTCGAATGCCTTCAGGAACATGGAGAAAAGCACAACCGCCCAGGCCGTCCACAGGACAAACCTGGGGGAAAGTTCCTTCCACGCCCAGGCCATGAGCAGGGCATTGGAGATGAGGATCACCCATGCGGGGGAAATTCCGAAAACGTAGTTCGACAGTACCGCGATACCCGACACCCCAAGATCGGGAAAACGATTCGGAAGCACGAAGAGCACCACCGCCATCGCCTGGATGGTAACCCCGGCAGTTACGGCGAGAAACGCCTTCCACTCCCCCTTCACCTCCTGAAAAAACTTTGCAGCCGCTTCCCTGACTGCGGACCGTACAGATCCCAGTTTCACTTTTCTCTCCTCCTCACCCCTGTTTTTGACCCTGTTTTTGCCCTGGAAACCCGCTTCAGTTCTGATATAATAGATCAGTTGGACATTTATGGAACGGAGTGGGAAAACATGTTTATTCTTCTGGAAGGACAGGGCATCGTCTCCATCCGGCGGATCATCGCCATCGTACGCCATGACGGCGAGACCGCAATTTACCTTCGGAACGGATCATTACTCGCAACGGGCTTCAGGCCCGAGACGCTGGCTAAAAGATACAACGCTTTCCGCAAAGAGGCAAGGGAGAACGCCGTGCCTCTTCGCAGACGAACGGGAGGAAACAAATAATGACAATGAGTCCGGCTGCCAGGCAGTACACGGCCAGCAGCATCCAGGTCCTTGAGGGGCTGAAGGCTGTCCGCAAACGTCCGGGAATGTACATCGGCGACACGGCCGCCAGGGGGCTTCACCACCTGGTCTACGAGGTGGTGGACAACTCCGTTGACGAGGCCATCGGCGGGTACTGCACCGCTATTTACGTCACGATCCACACGGATGAAAGCATTTCTGTCGAGGACAACGGCCGGGGGATCCCCACCGACCCGCACCCCTCCAACGGACGTCCAGCGTCCGAGGTGGTGCTGACGACCCTCCATGCGGGGGGAAAGTTCGATAATGCCGCCTACAAGGTGAGCGGAGGCCTCCACGGCGTGGGGGTCTCAGTGGTGAACGCACTCTCGGAATGGCTTGTCATCACCATATGCAGGAACGGCGAATCCCGCACCCAGCGGTTCGAGCGGGGAGTTCCGGCGACGGACCTTTCTGATCCTGTCCCCACGGAGAAAAACGGGACGATGGTCCATTATATGGCCGACAGCGAAATCTTCGAGGATGTAAAGCACTCCGCGGACGTCCTGGGGGCACGGCTGAGGGAACTGGCCTTCCTGAACCCGGGGCTTTCCATCACTCTGGAAGACAAGCGGGAGCAGAAGATCAAGGAGTATCGGTACGACGGCGGTATGAAATCGTTCATCGAATACCTGAACCGGGGCAAGACCGTGCTCTTTCCCGATCCTGTCTCCCTGTCCGGAGAAAAGGACGGCACCTCGGTTGACTTGGGGCTGCAGTATAACGACGGGTACCTCGAGCGTGTCTTCGGGTTCGCCAACCTCATCCACACCATGGAGGGAGGAACACACGTCTCCGGCCTCCGCACCGCTCTCACACGAGCCGTCAACGAAGCTGCCCGCAGGGGAAAGCTGTTGAAGGAAAAGGACGAGAACCTTTCCGGCGACGACCTCAAGGAAGGGCTGACGTGTGTTGTGTCGGTGAAGCTTGCCAATCCCCAGTTCGAGGGACAGACGAAGACCAAGCTGGGCAACAGCGATGTAAAGGGCATCGTGGACTCCATAGTATATGATGGGCTTCTCTCGTGGTTTGAGGACAATCCCCAGATCGTAAAGTCAGTGGTCGACAAAGCCCTCAAGGCACGGCAGGCCAGGGAAGCCGCGAAGCGTGCGAGGGAACTGGTCCGCAAGTCGGCCATGTCGGGCATGAGCCTTCCGGGAAAACTGGCGGACTGCTCGAGCAAGAGCCCGGAAAACAGCGAGGTCTACATCGTGGAGGGAGACTCGGCAGGAGGCAGCGCCAAACAGGGACGGGACAGGACGTTCCAGGCGATCCTTCCGCTCCGGGGCAAGATCCTCAACGTTGAGAAAGCGCGCCTCGACAAGGTGCTCGCCAACCAGGAGATCCGCACCATGATCCAGACCTTCGGCGCCGGGGTCGGGGACGACTTCGACCCGGCAAAGCTGCGGTACCACAAGATCATCATCATGACGGACGCCGACGTGGACGGAGCCCATATCAGCACGCTGCTGCTCACGTTTTTCTATCGCTACATGCCCGCGATCATAGAGAAAGGGTACCTCTACCTGGCCCAGCCGCCCCTCTACCGTGTGCAGAAAGGAAAGACGGTCACCTACTGCTACAGCGAGAAGGAACTCAGAAACATACTGGACAGCGTCTCCGACCCTTTGAAGCTCACCGTGCAGCGGTACAAGGGCCTTGGCGAGATGAACCCGGACCAGCTCTGGGAGACCACCATGGACCCCCAGAACAGGGTGCTCAAGCGCGTCGAGATCGACGATCTCATGGAAATCGACGAGTACTTCAGCATCCTCATGGGGGACAAGGTGGAGCCCCGGAGGGAGTTCATCGCCGCCCACGCCCACGAGGTACGGAACCTGGACGTGTAGCCTTCTTATTTGCTGTCGGAAAAGACGCCTCCGGGCGTCTTTTTTTTTGTGAAATGTTGCAGTGGAGAGAATTGCTTTTTTCCACTGAAAACAGGCCGCACAAATCTGCAGGAATAGGAAAATCCCCTTCCCTGAAAGAGATATTGTATGCTATTATTGCATTCAATTTCCCGGTTTTTTAAAATACAGGGTCCGTTCGACCAGGGAGGCTGTTTACGTGTATCTGGCAGGCATTCTGCTCTCTTGCGGTACCGCGTTGTTCTGGGCGCTCGGCCCGGTTTTTCTGAAGAAGGGACTCGCATACCTGGATCACGCGGAAATGACCGCGGTACGCACCCTGGGGTTCCTGGGGGCTTCCCTTGTTTTCTGTCTTGCTGACCCGGAAGCTACCGTGGTCTGGCGGTATCCGCCCTACCTGCTGAGTTTCGTGCTGCTCAACATCATCGTGGGGAACATCATCGGGGACCTGTGCTACTTCCGCTCCCTCGAACTGATCGGCGTCAGCCGTGCCGTGGGGACCACGTCATGCTACCCTCTTTTCGTCGCCGCAATATCGTTTTTCTGGCTCGGGGAATCCCTGACAATGCCCCTCGTCCTCGGCATCCTCGTGATGATGGCCGGCCTTCTGCTGCTCAAGGCAGGTTCGGACCGGACAGAAAACGGGGAAAAAGCCCCGTCCTCGTGGAAGGGCTTCCTCTTCGCCCTCGCCGCCTCTGCCTGCTGGGCGATGATGATGGTGCTCCAGAAATGGCTTCTTTCGGTGCACAACCTGCCGGCCGCCTCGATCACCTTCTGGCGCGCTGTCTTTCTCTGCATCGTCTCGTGGAGTTTCTGGAAATGGCGCTGGATCAGGCACCCGGAAAAAAGGGGAAGGCTTCTGTCCGCGCCGCTGAATATCTGGGTGTACGCCACAGCCGCAGGTATTTTCGGACTTGCAGCAGGAGGATACAGCTTTGCCCTGGCCATACAGCTGATCCCCGTTTCAGTGGCCACGCCCATCACAGCCTCCAGCCCTCTCCTGGCGGCGGGCATGGGGGTGTTCTTCTTCCACGAGTCCATGCGCCCGGTGCAGTGGGCGGGTATCCTGTGCATCCTCGGCGGAGTGCTGGCAGTGAGCACCTGAACCCTGCCGTTGAACGATCCAGGCCCTCCCGTACGGGAGGGCCTGCTGTTTTTTTCTTCCGGTACGGCAGTCTAAAACTCGAGGATGACCTTGCAGACCTCGGAGGGGTTCTCCTGGATGAACTCCATTGCCTCCCTGATTTTTTCGAAGGGATAGCGGTGGGATACAAGAAGTTCGGGCTCCACCGATCCGTCTTCGAACCATGAGATGACCTCGGGAAACTTGTTCCTGTTGAGCCGTGACCCGTAAATGGAGAGCTCTTTCTTCACCACTTCCAGCTGTACAAGTTCCGACGGGGCTTTCGAGAACCCCAGCAGCCCTATCCTTCCCGCCGGCGACGCCATCCGGAGGAACACCGGGAAAAGATCGGGGATTCCCACGGCATCGATGATAAGGGGAACGCCTTTTCCGCCTGTCCACTTCCCCATGGCCTCCTCGAGGGACTCGCCCTTCGTGTTTACCGTGACCTCGGCGCCGAGGCTGCGGGCCTTCTCGAGCCGCACGTCCACGATATCCGCCACCGCGCAGGCGGTTCCGAGCCTCCGCGCCGCCTGGAGGATCACCTGGCCGATGGGCCCGGCGCCCATGATCAACAGCCGGTCCGCTCCGGAGCACTCGGTCCGTGACAGGACGTTGGCCGCTATGGTGAAGGGTTCCACCAGGGCCCCTTTCTCGAAGGACCAGCCCGAGGGGATTCTATGAAGGTTTTTCACCGGGAGGGCGACGTACTCGGCAAACCCTCCATGCCTGTGGACCCCGAACACCTCGAGGTTCTCGCATACATTGGGGCGGCCTATTGAACATGCGTAGCACGTGCCGCAGCTTGTGACCGGGTCGACCGCCACGCGGTCCCCGATGCTGAATCCCTGCACTCCCGGCCCGAGGGCCCCGATCTCTCCCGAGAACTCGTGCCCTATGATCCTGGGGTATTTTGCAAGGGGGTTCGTGCCGTGATAGATGTGCATATCCGATCCGCAGATGCCCCCCGCGCGCACGCGGACGAGGGCTTCACCTTCCCCCGGTTGAGGCATTGGCATTTCCCTGATCTCCAGACTGTGAGGCTCGGCAACATAGACAGCTTTCATATCAGCTCTCCCTTTCTTCCCGGGGGCAGCCCATTTTTTTCCGGACACCTGAAACGGGCTCTCCCGGCAATAAAAAAATTTTCTGCCCTGGCGCGGTTCTTTCTATTCCGGAAATTTTACCGTGAAAGCCATCCTCCGTCTACCGGCACAATGCAGCCCGTGAGGTAGTCTGAAGCAGATGAGGCGAGGAATACCGCCGCTCCCTTCAGGTCATCGGGTGTTCCCCACCTGCCGGCGGGAATTCGGGAAAGGATTTCGCGGCTCCTCACCGGGTCCTTCTGGAGAGCCTCTGTGTTGTCGGTGGCCATGTATCCCGGGGCAATGGCGTTCACCTGGATGCCATAGACCGCGAGCTCGTTGGCCATGAGCTTTGTCAGGCCTGCCACGGCGCTTTTGCTTGCGGTATACGACGGGACCCTGATGCCTCCCTGGAAGGAGAGCATGGAGGCGATGTTGATGATCTTCCCTCCCCTCCCCTGCTTCTGCATCTGCCTCGCGGCCTCCTGGGAGAGAAAAAACAGGCTCCTGAGGTTGACGTTCATCACGTCGTCCCAGTCCTTCTCCGAGAACTCGAGTACATCGGCCCTCCGGATGATCCCCGCGTTGTTCACGAGGATGTCCACCGAGCCCATGGCGGCCACCGTCTCGGGAACGATGTCGGGGATGCGCTCCCTTGATCCCAGGTCCGCATCTATGAACAGGAACTTCCGGCCCAGGGCCCGGACCGCCTTTTCCGTTTCGGGCATAGGGATCGGCCCCACCCCGACAATATCGGCGCCCGCCTCGGCCAGGCCTTCGGCAATGCCCCGGCCCAGCCCTTTCCGGGCCCCTGTGACCATGGCCACTTTTCCGTCAAGCGTGAAGAAATCGAGAATCATTTCGTCTCCCTCCCCGTTATTTTTCTGTTATCCTCTGTATCCCAGCTCCCTTGAAATCGCCAGGACGGTGTCCCGAAGTTTTTCTCCCAGGGCGCTCGATTGGCTGTCGCTGAACCGGTAGGCCGGAGCGCTGATGCTGACGGCCCCCACGGGGTAGCCCCTGAGATCGAGTATGGCGGCGCCCACGCACCGGATGCCCACTTCGTTCTCCTCGACCTCCTCGCAGAATCCCCTCTTCCTGCCGACGTCGAGGATCTTCTCGAGTTCCTTTCTGTCCGTAACCGTGTTCGGCGTCCGGGGAAGCAGCTCTGTCTTCTCGAAAAATGCCTCGAGCTCAGCCCCAGGAAGGGCGGCGAGGATGGATCTGCCTGCGGAGGTGCTGTACAGGTCCCTCTTCGCCCCTATGCGGGAACGCATCCCCACCGGATGGGGGCTGTCCAGCTTGTCCAGGTAGTAGGCCTCCCCACCCTCGAAAATGAAGAGATGGACCGTCTCACGGCTCTCCTCCCAGAGTGCGCGGAGCCAGGGGCGTGCGATCTCGCATAAACCGGCCTTCTTCTGGTAGGCATCCGCCCAGAAAAGGACCGAGGGCCCCATCTGGTAGAGCCCTCCATCGTCCCTGATGACGATGCTGTAATCCCTGAGAGTTGACAGGATACGGTGGACCGTAGCCTTGGAGAGATTCGTCGCATCGGCGATCTCAGTGATACCCACCTGGCGTCTCGACTGCGCCAGAAAACCGAGGATGCTCACAGCCCGGTCGAGGACCCTCACCGATCCGCCCGGGGTCCTGGAATCGTCAGCTTCGCCCTCCCCCAAACCGCTTGATTCTGTACCGATACGCCCTGTCTCCGGAACGTTCAGCCCGTTATTCCGTTTCTTCTTTATCATATCTATTCCACCTGTCAAAATGATGATTCTTTAGATGAAACGATTCCAGAGTTACGTTACAACAGAGTTGGATGACTGTCAACTTTTCTTTTGCACTTCTTTTGCATTCCGGTACACCGAAAAAAGAAAACAGCCCGGGGACCATCTCCCGGGCTGTTACGGAAGAGTTACCCAGTCTCTATTTTTTCGGTATCAGGGCCTCGAAGACGGCTCCCTTTTCAGAGGGATGGAAAAGGAGGTCCCCTCCCGAGTTGACCAGGATCCGTTTCGCTATGGCAAGGCCGAGGCCGTAGCCCTCCTTCCCCCACTCACCCCGTGCCCTGTGTCCGTCACCCCTCCGGAAACGGTCAAAGATCACTGGAGCCGCGTCCTCTGATATACCCGGTCCGTTGTCACAGACCATCACGCTCCAGGATCCTCCCTTTTCCACGATCGAGAGTGAAACCATCCCACCCGGATTCGGACCGAATTTTTCCCTGACGTATTTTACGGCGTTCTCCGAGAGATTCATCAGCGCCCTGGCAATGTCATCTGCCCGGACCCGTACGGGGGCTTCCCGGGGGAATTCTTCCCGTACGTCTATAAACTCCGCGAAGGGATGGGCGCGGATTTCATGGGCTATTCTTTTGAGGATGACGGTGAGGTCGGCATCTTCGGCATCCCGGACGGGGACCTCCGACTCCATTCGTGAGAGAAGAAGAAGATCGTCAACGAGCCGGCTCATCCGTTCCTGCTGGGAGATTATTGTCGAGAGGTATTTCTCTTCCTCCCCCTCTTCTTTTTCCGGTGTATCGAGGAGGTATTCCGCTGCAGCCCGTATGGTGGTGAGGGGAGTCTGCAGTTCATGGCCGGCATCAGCGATAAAGTCTCTCCTTGACTGTTCGATCCGTCTCTCCTCCGTGAGGTCGCTGAGCACCAGGAGTACGCCTGTGGCGGTCTTCCTCGACGTGATCCCGAGAAACCGCCCCCCAAGCTCGGGAAGGTCGAAGACCCTGCTCTCCTCCCCTCCTTCGAGAGCCGAGAGGACCAGGGAATACATGTCGCCCGAAGGAAGCACCCGCTCCACGGGAGTACCTTCCCGAGGGGTCGTTTTGAGTGAGAGAAGGGCTGAGGCCACCTGGTTGGCGTAGCGGACCTTCCTCTCCTCGTCAATGAGGAGGACCCCCACGGGAAGAGCGGTAACGATCCGGGACAGATCCTCCCGCTCTGCCTTCAGCTCCGAGAGAGCTCCCCTGAGCCGGGCAGACATGCCGTCGAGGGAGCTGGAAAGGCGCTGCAGCTCGGGTTCCGCCATGAGGGGGAAGCGGACTTCCTCTCCCTGGGCTATCCTTCCCGCAGATGCAACCATCCGGTCGAGGGGACGGAAGAAGATGCGGACGAACCATGCTCCGAAGCCAAGGACAAGGACAACGGCGAACAGCAGGTTCAGAAGGAACCTGTTCCGTATCTCCCGGGTGAGGGACGAGAGGTAGTCGAGGGTATAGGAGGACCGTATGACTGCGGTCCGGCCCCCCTCCACGGAAACGCGCCGCGCGAAGTACAGCGAGTAGGTGTTGGTCGTCCTGCTGTACCTGACGGCTTCCCCCTCCCCGGAGGAGAGGGCTTCCTGCACCTCGGGGCGGGAAAGATGGTTGTCCATGACCGAGGGATTTCTCCCGGTATCGGCGAGGACGGAACCGGAGGGGTCGATGAGGGTGACGCGGCCGTGGAGCGCCCCCCCCCATCGTTCCAGGTCCCGCAGAAATCCCGGGACTCCTTCCCTGGCGAGGGAGAGGGAGAGGAGCTCCGTCTGGCGGGAAAGCTCCAGCGCCCCCTGCTTTACTATGCCGTTTCGCACCACCCCGTGCAGCAGCAGCCAGCTTGTGCCGAAGGCGGCGAACACAACGAGTGATACGAGGAGCAGGATTTTCTTTTTGAGCGAGAACATGGCTATTCCTCCCATACGAGGCGGTATCCCCGCCCCCGGAGCGAGTTGACCGCCAGTGCGGGGCGTTTTCCGTCATCGAGCTTTCTCCTGAGCCTCGAGATGTGCACGTCCACGGTCCTGGTGTCTCCGCCGGAGAAGCTCCAGATCCTCGACAAAAGCTCCTCCCTGGAAACCGTCCGCCCCATCTTTCTGGCAAGTGCCTCGAGGATACGGTATTCCGTAGGGCTCAGTTCGAGGGGTACTCCGCGAAGGAGTGCTGTTTCATCTCCCGGTTCTATGCGGAGGTCTCCGGCCTCGAGGATTTCGATCTCCTCCGGGACCGCGGTCCTTCGGAGGAGCGCCTTTACCCTGGCCGTCAGCTCCGAAAGGGAGAACGGCTTTTTCATGTAGTCGTCGGCCCCGAGTTCCAGACCCTCTACCACGTCCCGCTCTTCACGCCTTGCAGTGAGCATGATAATAGGTATGGAGGCGGTATCTTTTTCGGCCTTGAGCCGCCTGCAGACTTCCCAGCCGTCCATCCTGGGAAGCATGAGGTCGAGGATGATGAGATCGGGACGGAGGGTGAAGGCCTTTTCCAGCGCGGCGTCCCCGTCGGAGGCCGAGGCGGTTTCATATCCGTGCCTGAGGAGCGTCTGGATCACTATCCCGCGTATCGCCTCTTCGTCCTCCACTACGAGAATTCTCTGCCGTGCCAACAGATTCACCGTTCCTTCGGACGCCGGAATGCCGAGGCTTTCACGGTTTTTCCCGTGATTATGTATACCACCCGCTCCGCCACGTTTGTGATGTGGTCCCCCGCACGCTCGAGGGTCCGGGCCACGTTGAGGAGGCTGGAAGCCTGTTCGATCCGCTGGGGCTTCTCCATCATGAGAAGCAGCAGTTCCCTCATGATCTGCCGCTCCAGGTCATCCATGAGATCATCCATGGGGAATACTTCCTTCGCGGCCTCCGCATTGTTCGTGTCGAAGGCCGCCAGGGCCTTCTCCACCATGACCGAAAGTGTGTCGACCATCCTGGGGATGTCTATGAGGGGTTTCACGAGCTCCTGTCCCGCAAGGGCTATCGCTGCCTTGGCGATATTGTCCCCGTAGTCGCCGATCCTTTCCAGGTCGATGGCCATGTGCATTATGGATGTAACTGTCCGCAGATCCTCACCCAGTGGCTGGTACCGGGCCGTAAAGTTCATGCAGGCGCTGTCCACGGAACCGGCAAGTTCATCGATCTCGTCGTCCTTTTCGATGACGGACCGGGCGGCTTCCACGTCCTGGTTCTTGAGAGCCCACACGGCCCTCGTGACCGACTCTTCGGCCATTTTCCCGAGCCGGAGGATCATCCGCTTCAATTCTGTAAGATCCTCTTCAAGCTGCTTTCTCAGGTTGATCCCGTTCATGCCCTTTCGCTCCTCTCTCATCTAGCCGAACCGTCCCGTGATGTAATCTTCCGTCCGCTTGTCCCCGGGAGAGGTGAATATCTTCGGAGTGCTGTCATATTCCACGAGGTCTCCCAGGAGGAAAAATGCGGTCGTGTCTGATATCCTTGCCGCCTGCTGCATGTTATGGGTCACGATAACCACAGTATACTGTTTTTTCAATTCCCGTACCAGTTCCTCAATACGTGCTGTAGAGAGGGGGTCGAGGGCGCTTGTGGGTTCGTCCATGAGCAGTATCGCCGGCTCCGTGGCGATAGCCCGTGCGATGCAGAGGCGCTGCTGCTGTCCTCCCGACAGTCCCGTTCCGGGAGTTTTCAGTTTATCTTTTACCTCATCCCAGAGAGCGGCCCCGGTGAGGCTGTTCCGAACGACCTCATCGAGGCTTGCCCTGTCGCGGATGCCGTGAAGGCGGGGACCGTAGGCCACATTGTCGTATATGGACATGGGGAAGGGATTTGGCTTCTGGAACACCATACCCACATTTCGCCTCAGGGAGATAACATCTGTTCCGCTGTCGTAGATGTTCGCCCCGTCAATAAGGATATCTCCTTCCACTCTTGCAGAGGAGATGAAGTCGTTCATCCTGTTGAGACACCTCAGAAAGCTGCTTTTTCCGCACCCCGAAGGGCCTATGAGCGCAGTGACCGTCTTCTCCGGAATATCAAGGGTCACATCCCTGAGAACCCTGGACCGGCCGTAGTACAGGTTCACGTTTCTTGTTTCGATCTGGATTCTGTTCATTATACCCACCTTTTACAGTCTCATTCTTCTGCGGAACCGTGAACGCATGAAGATCCCTACGGAACATATCCCCAGCACGAGCAGAAGCAGAACGAGGACTGTTCCGTACTGGATTCCCCTTGTTTCCTCGATGAACGTTCCCGCTGTGGCAAGAACATAGATGTGATACGGAAGGGCCATGACCTCCGAGAAAAGGCTCCGGGCGATGTTGGGAGCAAAGAACGCGGCACCGGTGAACATGATGGGAGCCGTCTCGCCGGCGACACGGCCGACGCTCAGGATGATGCCCGTTATGACAGTTGGCGCCGCGGACGGGAGGACCACCTTCCATATGGTCTGCCACTTGGATGCCCCGAGGGCGTAGGAGGCATCCCGGTAATCCCGGGGTACGGCAAGGAACGCCTGCTCCGAGGCGGTGACCATAAGAGGAAGGGTGAGACATCCCAGGGTGAGGGCCGCCGAGAGGAGACTCGGCCCGAAGCGGAACAGGATCACGAAGAGCGAGAGACCGAAGAGGCCGAATACCACCGACGGGACTCCCGCAAGTGACCGTATGGCGAGCCGCAGGGCGGAGGTGAACAGGTCGTCCCGTGCGTATTCGGCGAAATACAGTCCGGTCGCGACGCCGATGGGAATGGCGAAGCCCATGGCCACGCCTATAAGCTGGAGGGTCCCCACCAGCGGTGTCAGGATGCCGCCCTTGGTCATGCTGTCCCGGGGAGGTTCGAGAAGAAATTCCAGGGAAAGGACGGAATAGCCTTTCAGGACCACAAATGCGACGATCCCGGCCACCAGGGCGGTGAGGGCGAGGCCTGACGCCCATGTGGCAGCCGTCATGAGAGTATCGAGTATTTTCCTTCGGCTTCTCATCGGGAAAACGTTCCTTTCTTTTCGATCCATGCGGAGAGAAGATTCACCGAGAGGGTCATGAACAGCAGAAGGATCCCCCCGAAAAAGAGGGCGGCATAGTGAGGGGAACCCACCGGAGTCTCCCCCATCTCGGCGGCTATTGTGGACGTGAGGGGACGCACAGGGTCAAAAATCGAGAGAGGGATTATGGCAGCTCCTCCCGACGCCATGAGTACCACCATGGTCTCTCCCATTGCCCTCATGATGCCCAGCAGGGATGCACTCAGGATTCCCGGAAGGGCCGAAGGGATCACAACTTTCACGGTCGTCTCGAATCGCGTTGCCCCCAGGGCGTAGGAGGCATCCCTCAGGTCTCCCGGAACCGAGCTGAGCGCCTCCTCTGCGAGCGAACTCACTACCGGAATGGTGAGGATCCCGAGGAGAACGGACGCATTGAGCAGGTTAAGGCCTGACAGCATATCGAATCTCTCCTGGAGCATTGGCGCGAGAACGACCATTCCGATGAAGCCGAGAACAATGGACGGAAAGAATCCAAGAAGCTCCAGTACCGGCTTCAGAAATTCCCTCACCGGCCGGGGAGCCGTCTCTGACACGAATATGGCCACGAGAAGGCTGAAGGGAACGGCCAGCAGGGAGGAAAGCGCGGTCACCGCGACCGTACCGACGATGAGCGGAAACATTCCCAGGGTGGGAGGATCCTCGGCAGGATACCACAGGTCTCCGAAAAAGAGATCCTTCAGGGTAACGCTTTTCAGCACGGGCAATCCTTCGCGGAAGAGGAAGTACAGGATAAACACCATGATGAGTATTCCCGCACTCGACAATGCCTTGACGATTGCACCCGGAAGCCGGTCTTTCATGAAACCCCTTCTTTCACAGTTCATAACAGCAGAATCCCCCCTCCCGGCAGCGGAAGGGGGAGTGACCCGGCTGAGCCTGCGGATTGGGAAATCTGCGCTATTTCAATATCCTCAGGGGAACGAACCCCGTTGATGCCACTATCTTCTGGCCTTCATCGCTGACCATGAAATTCATGAATTTCATGATCTCACCCGTGGGCCATCCTTTGGTAAACATGTAGAGAAAACGGGCTATGGGATAGGAACCGTCGAGAGCGGTTTCCGCCGACCCCTTCTTTCCGTTCACCAGAAGGGGCTTCACCGTGTCGTTGATGTATCCGATCCCGTCGTATCCGATTGCGTATTTATTCTTAGCGACTGTGGTGAGCATGGCTCCCGATGAGGCGACGATCAGGGCCCGGGGAGATACCCTTTCCTTCTTCAGGATGATTTCCTGCCAGGTTTCATACGTACCGGAACTCGTGTCCCTGCCCACCACCGCAATGGGCTTATCCTCGCCGCCGACATCTTTCCAGCTCTTTATTTTTCCGGTGTAGATGTCGCGGAGCTGGTCAATGCTGAGATCCCGGACCGGGTTTTCGGGGTGGACGATGGGAAGAAGGGCATCCATGGCCACTGCAAAGGGAACAGGGTAATTTCCCTTCTCCACTGCGTCCTTCACCTCAGCCTGCTTGATGAACCTGGAGGAATTGGCGATGTCGGTGGTCCCGTCGATGATGGCCTTGATGCCGTTGCCGCTGCCGCCGCCCGATACGCTGATCTTCACCGAACTGTTGGCCTCCATGTATTTCTCGGCAGCCGCCTGGGCAATGGGAAGGACCGTGGTGGATCCGTTCATGACGAGTTCCGCGCCGAAAGCTGCTCCGGATAGGGCCGTAATGGCGACGAGGGAAAGAATTGCTGCGAGTTTTCTCATGTTCAAGAACCTCCCTGTTCTCTGTTTTCTGATTTTCCCCCGGGTGCTTGCCCGGCGGATGATGCAAGTATAGGGAGGGAAGGTTACGGATGACGGCTCGAAGTGTAACGAAAAGGTTACAGCTTTTCGGGCGGATTTTCCGTGCATGATATATACTGTTTCGGGAAAACTTTTGCGGAGGTGGTACCATGGAACCCAAATTTCAGCCTGACATGATCCTCGGTGTGCTCGGAGGAATGGGGCCGGCGGCAGCAGCGGAATTTCTCCGTCTTCTCGCCGAGCGGGCCCCAGTTTCGTGCGACCAGGAGCATGCCGTCACATACCTTCTGTCGGACCCCCACGTGCCCGACAGAAGCAGCGCGATCCTCGGACGGGGAACTGACCCTTCCGAACGGCTCAAAAAGGACCTGCTCACCCTGGCCGGATGGGGGGCAGATCTCCTCGCCGTTCCGTGCAATACGGCCCACTACTTCATCGACCGTTTCCTGGACGAACTTCCGGTCCCGCTCGTCCATATAATCGACGAGACAGTGGCAGCGGCGGAACGGATGAGCCCGAAAGGAGCATGGCTCCTGGCCACCAGGGGGACCATGGACAGCGGGCTGTACCAGAAGTACGGCGAAAAACGGGGATACCGGTTCTTCGTCCCCTCCATGGATGTGCAGGAGAAGGTGCAGCAAAGCATCGAGCTTGTGAAGTCGAACCGGAAGGACGACGGAGGAAGACTTCTCAGGACTGTTGTCCTGGACCTGTGGAAGGAGAGGGACCTTCCCGTCTGCGCGGCGTGCACCGAGCTCCCCCTGGCCTATGATGCGTCGGGACTGCCCCCGGAGAAGACCGTGTCAAGTCTTGGGGCCCTCTGCGAAGCCTGCCTGCGGGTGCTCTATCCTTCCATGGACAGGTAACTGAAGGCGCCCCGGACGGTTTGTCAGGGGCGCCTGTTTTCATCACTTTCTCACGATGTCGAAGACCGTGACCTCCGGGGGCGCAAGGAATCGGAGAGGGGGTCCCCAGGTCCCGGTCCCGTTGCTGACGTAAATCCTGCTCTCCTTCCCGGGCGCCGCGTGTGCCTGGCCGCTTTTCCCCGTGGGGACGATGGCTCGCAGCCCCTTTCGATAGTCGTAGACCATCCGCGTCGCCCAGTAGAAAGGCCATATCTGGCCGCCGTGGGTGTGTCCCGAGAGCTGAAGGTCGAACAGCCCCACCGCGTCGGGGTCGATGGTGGGCTGGTGCTTCAACAGCACTACGAAACGGTTCCGGGGAACACCTTCGAGTACCTGTGATTCCGGGAGCGGCTCTTCACCGAACCTCCTGGCCGCCCGGTCGTCAACACCTGCAAGGATAATTCCGCCCGCCTCGACAGCCTCGTTTCTCAGTACCCTCATTCCTGCGTGTTCCTTGAAAACCAGTGCCTGCTTCAATCCGGCATAGTACTCGTGGTTTCCCGTGACTGCGTAGATGCCAAGTGGAAGGTCCAGCCCGCGGAAAAGGGCGACCTCTGCCTCCCGCTCCTCCATGTTGCCGTCCACGAGGTCCCCCGTGATGACGAGCATATCCGGGTCTGCGGCCTTCACGGCGTCAAGCATCAGGGCAAGTCGCTCTTCCTGGATTATCCACCCGAGGTGAACGTCGGACAGCTGGGCGATGCGAATGCGCTCGACTCCCGGGGGAAGGTGGGGAGTGGATACGGTCTTGTAGACCGTCCGGATGCTGAGTGCCTCGAACCACCCGTAGGCGCAAATGAGAACCGCCGCCCCCACCGCGATCCATGCCCTGGCCGCAGGCGACCGAAGAAGTTCACCGAAGCGTGAGGAGAGCATTCCGTCGATTCCCAAGAGGAGGCCCCTCAGAAGATCGATCAGGACGAAGCAGGCGAAGGTCATGAAGATGAAGGCCATCCACATGTACCCCGAACAGGAAAGGACTTTACGAAGCGTGTGGGCGTCGCCGAAGTCGAAAAGCCACAGCACCCTCGCCCCCACGATCATCGCAAGGGAGACGAGGATGAACAGGGCGGTCCATTTCCACCCTCGCCCGACGGCGCTTCGCAGCTTGAAATAGACGTATACGTGCATGCCGCCGTAAATAAGCATGTACAGCGAAAAGAACAGGGCAAAAGACTGTCTCATTCTCCATTCCTCCCGGTTCAACTTTCCTGACGGGCAGTTTTTCAAGACACTGCACTAAACCGGTGAACCCAAAGATCAGCTGTTATTCAAGGACTGTTTTTAAAACTTCTTTTCCGCCGACTCTGGAATCTACCGATAAGGAAGATTTTTTCCCTTAAACATCAGGTAAGCTATAAAAAGAATGCTCCTTTCAAACGGGTTGAAGAAATCAAGCCCCACTATTTCCCTGACCTTCTTGAGCCGATACCGTACAGAATTGACATGAAGCTGAAGTTTTTCTGCGGCAGCCTCGATACTGTTTTCAAAAAGAGCGATCCCAAGGGTGTCAAGCACTGTCCCGTTCTCCCCGGTATCGTTTTGGGAAAGGGGAGTCATATACTGGTCGACAAGCCAAAGAGTTTCCTGGGAACCTGAACCCGCGAGGGCAGCGAACCAGTATGAGTATGCAGTATAATCGATCAACCGTTCTTTTTCGGAAGAAATCATCATGCACCGGGCAGCAAGCCTGTAGCTTACCGGCAGATGTTTCAAGGTTCGAACCCTGGGCCCGATACTCATTTTCTGTTCCGGATATTTTTTTAAAAGTCTCAGGGCTCCTTCCTTGATCTCTGCATCATTATCTTTCGCCCCATGCCCGATAAAAAAAATCATTTTGTCGGATTCCATACGGTTTACGGAACTTCTCAAAATTCTTCCAAAATCAGCGGCAAAAAAACGCAATGCCAGAAACCGCGAGCTGTTTCTGACTCCGTCGTTCGTCAGGATCGCCGCCTGGAAATCTCCTGCGGTGTCAAGCCCCATCTTTCCAAATTCCCGGGCTGCAACATCAACCGATAAAGAATCATTCAGAATGAAATCGAAGTAAAGCCGCTCGATCCCTTTCTGCCTGATTTCCCCATGTTCCTGCCGCTTTATGGTAAGGAATGTGCAAAGCTGGTTGCACATGAACAGAGCTTTTTCAGCAAGCAGGCTTTCTGTGCAGACGATCACGTAACAGTAGCAGGAATTTCTTGAAGCGCACGGGAATACGAGATACTTGTTCACCTGAAAGGGCGTGAGAGGGAATTCTGTTTTGTTCTCCAGGTAGGCGGCAAGCTCAAAAAGGACGCCGTCTTTCATCTTTCTGGCTGTTTGATCGCTGGAGAGCACTTCTTCAAGGTTCGTTTCAGCAATAAAGCACGGGAGATCTATTTTTCTGGCCAGTGCCTGGAGCATCTGCTGCTCACTTCCGTTTTTCAGGGCAATTGAAGAGAGCTCATTATAATAATTCCTGGTTTCGTATATGATACTCGACTGATACGAATGAATTGCTACTGAAACCGCCTTTATGATCTCCCTGAATTTAGCCTGGCGCTTTACTGCAAAGACCGGAATCTGGCGATCGTCGGCAAGGTCAATAATTTCTTTCGGAATTTCCTTAATGAACCTCGGGACCTTTATTGCCAGTGCAGCAATTTTTTCGGTCATCTTCCTGAAAGAGTCGATTCCTTTCTGTTTGTCTTCAGCGAATGCAAACCAGGTCGACAGGACAAACTCTCCGCCGTCCAGCCAGTCAACAAAATCAGGGGCTTCCTGCACCGTTATGAAAACAACGGGCCGTTCGACCCCGCCCTTTCCGCCCAACAGGGTGAGGCTTTCCTTAAAGATGTCCAGCTGCATCAGTGAACTTACGGTCACATCTTTCATAATGAACCTGCTCTTTGTCTGGTTTCTAACCGGCCCTTCGAATAACCATCGCAACCCCTTGCCCTCCGCCGACACAGAGAGTCACTAGCCCGAACTCTTTGTCTTCCCTCTTCAATGCATATGCGGCTGTGGTCAGCAGTTTTGTCCCTGTGGCACCGCTGGGATGTCCAAGTGCGATAGCTCCTCCATAAATATTGCATCTCTCCCAGGGGAAGGGCATCTTTATCTGCACCGCCAGAGCCTGTGATGCAAAAGCCTCATTTAGTTCGATCAGGTCTATGTCTTCAATTGAAAGTCCGGCTGCATCTAAAGCCTTCGGGACCGCATACACAGGTCCGAGCCCCATGAAAAGAGGGTCAAGTCCGACTGATGAATATGAGATTATTTCTGCCATCGGCTTGTATCCTTCCGCTTTCGCCCATTCGTCGTCTGCCAAAACAAGAGCACTTGCAGCATCACAAAGAGCGCAGCTGTTTCCTGCAGTGACGGTACCATCTTTTCGAAACGCGGGCGGAAGTTTTTCGAGTTTTTCCAGGGTCGTATCTTCACGAGGGATTTCATCCTTTTCAAAAGTGGTGATATCCCGTCCCTTTTCCTTAAGGATCACCGGAACAATTTCTTCACTGAACACTCCCGCCTTTATCGCCTCTATTGCCTTCCGATGGCTGTAAGCAGCGTATTCGTCCTGTTCCCTCCTTGATATTGAAAACTCTTTGGCTAGAATATCCCCGGTCTCGCCCATGAGCATACCTGTAAAGGGACAGAGGAAACCGTCGGCATGCAGTGCATCCAGTACTTTAGCTTCTCCCATTCTGAATCCCCACCGTGCCCTCTCGAGCATATAAGGAACATTGGAGCAGCTTTCCATTCCTCCTGCGATTCCCGCCTTCTCATACCCCAATCGTATCCTGTCGGCAAGCATCATCACCGTCTGAAGTCCTGTCCCGCATCGCTGGTTCACGCTCACAGCAGGTATCGTCACGGGCAATCCTGCATTCTTCATGGCGATACGGGCGGGGTTCATTCCGCCGTTGGCCTGCCACGCGTTTCCCAGTATGGCGTCATCGATCTGATCAGGACTGATTCCGGAACGTTTTACCGCTTCAGCAACAGCAAAACCTCCGAGTTCATGGGCTTTAAATGGTTTGAGGCTCCCACCGAATTTTCCTCCCGCTGTGCGGCATGCTCCTAAAACAACAGGTTTACCCATCAATCCATCTCCTTGCGTTCCGGCTGTTTTCTTACGTTTACCGCAAGAAACGTGATAGCTCCCCAGAGAAGCCCTGTCAGAAGCGGGAATAATATACTGTCTCCGCTAAAACCCGTCCAGCTTCCGAGTCCACCGGCAACAGCCGGCATAGCGTTCACTGCATACCGCAGGATACTTTGCTCTTTTGTCTTTTCCCGGACCGCCAAAAACACAAGAACCCCTATACCTCCCCAAGGAAGAGAGCATCCGATCGAATAGGCCAGGACATCAACAAAAGTCATTTTAACCTCCGAAAAGTCGAAGGGAAGGAGTGATGATCCCCTTCCCTTCGGCAGATTTAAACTCAACATTCTCAGGACCTTGAAAACCGTAAATCGTTGTCATGACATGGAAAAAGCAGCTAAAACACCTATTTTATTCCTCAGGAAGCCGGGCGTTTTCCGTACG
>Ga0228536_1001235_pt1 | contig 27341 bp, 23 predicted proteins | sample SJ1Smetagenome_FD_168611 | JGI IMG/M metagenome (GOLD analysis project Ga0228536, IMG submission 168611) | Enriched culture of PCE-dechlorinating microbial communities from Ithaca, New York, USA - SJ1.S | ecosystem: Engineered > Modeled > Simulated communities (microbial... > Unclassified...
CTTAATGCTTCGCCGTAAGAGATAAATCTGCGGCGATAAAATTCAAAAGAGGCTTCTGCGGTCATAAGCGGGAGCCTTTTTTGTTTTTAGAGACGATTGAGGCAATTATGCTCTCCTAATAAATAGACATATCAGGTGTATTAATAGTAGATATTCAGAATTTCATTGGCTGGCAATAAAAAAAGCCAGAACCGCGGAACGCAGTATCTGGCTTCGGAGGAGGGTGATGAATTAAGTTGTCAGATTAACTATCTGCTAATTTCACTTTATGTCTCTACTAATATGACGAATAATCTTCGGCAATTGTTTACTAAATTCTATTGAAAAACTAAAAATATTTACAATAAGCACTTAAAACTCTATTAATAAATAACTTGTAAACACAATCCGCAGCATTGAAAACGTTATGTATTGACATGTTTTAATAACAGCCATCTGTGAAATCTGTCACAATTCGTCTGCCGATTCCAGGGTGATATCTCCTCACGTGATGCATTCATACAATTCTTCTCTTTTGTATCCATTAATACTTATATAAATATCAAGATAGTTGTGTAAAAATAATACTTTTTTATTGCAATCTTGAAAAGGCAAAATATAATAAAGTTAGATAAAAATAAAACATACATTTAAAATAAAGGAGCGTTTATGTTGTATCGAAAAACCACAATCAGTCACCGATATCTCGAAGAACTCCCCGCCGAAATCGCCGCTCGACCCGCAGAGCACGCCAAAGTCCTTCAGTCCCGCTGTGATTGGCTGACCGGTACGGATCGTGTCCTGATGGAGCTGGTTCTGACGGGCGGCTGCCGAAACCAAACCCTGGCCGTCCTGACCGGACGCTCGCAATCGACCCTCACCCGCCGGATCCGCCGTCTGACCGAAGGTTTGGCCGGAAGACGGGCTTTGCTGCCTGCCGACCGTGTCAAAATCTCCGCACTCGAAAAAGCCATTGCCCGTCAGGCCTTCCTCGAAGGCCATTCGATTACCCGCATCGTCCGTGTGACGGGCCTGTCGCGGTATCGCGTGCGTAAAATCCTCGACACATTCAAAGCCTCGCAAAAACAAAGCCGTTCCGCATAACCGAAAACAGATAAAAAAGGAGCTTACCATGAAACCGATTCGATTCTCGATTCGCAAACCTGTCCCGTTCACCCATCTCGTTACCGACCGGATGCGGCAGGTCATGAACATCTTCGGCCTGACCCTCTTTCGTCTTCGCAGGCAGGCCTTCAGTCACACCCTCGACATCGAACTTGACGAGGGCGACATCTGCTACATCACCGGCCGCTCCGGCGCCGGCAAATCCATTCTCCTCAATGCCCTTTACGCTCAGGCACCCGAACACGACCGCCTCCGGCTGGACGACATCCCCCTCGAAGCCGACCAGTCCCTCATCGACAGCATCAGCGAGGTCGGAGGCTCAACGTTTGAAATCCTTGATATCCTCGCCGCCGCAGGCCTGTCGGATGTCATGGCGATGCTGTCCCGTCCGCAGCACCTGTCCACCGGCGAAGTCTTCCGCTATCGTCTGGCGCGTGCCATCCTCAGCGGCAAACAATTCATATTTGCTGACGAATTCATGGCCTCGGTTGACCGTCTGACCGCGGCCATCGTCAGCCGCCGGCTCCGCGACATTGCCCGCAAAACGGGCCGCATTTTCATCTTCGCCGGCGTACAAAGCGAACTCATCGCAGACCTCGCCCCCGACATCATCGTCGTCAAACATCCCGCCGGCCTGACCGACATCATCCACCGCGACCCCGCCCGCCAATCGAAAACCCCAACCCCAGCAGAAAGGCTTGCTCATGTCTCCTGAAACCGCCGTCATTGCCCATCCCGCCGCAACCGCAGCTATCGCCAGAGGCCCGCGCTATTGCTCGCTGCTTAAATACGTCACCCTGTGCCCCGGAACCATCGCGGACTACCACCGGCTCAGCCGCTATCACTACCGTGACGCATGCCTGGGCCCTGTGGCCGCGGTCTGGACGCTCCGCCAGCACATTCCGCTGATGCACCTCGAACATGCCGTCATTGGGGTCATCGTCTATACCTATCCTGCCCCCAACTGTGCCGCACGTAATGCCGTCCTCGGCCCGCAATTCTCTTTATCTGACCGAGCCCAAAGTCTTCGTCAACTGAATCAGTCCATCCGCACCATCTCCCGCGTTGTCATCGACCCCGCCTGGCGCGGGCTTGGTCTTGCCGTCTGGCTGGTCCGCCGGACCCTGCCCCGTCTGAACGTTCCGTATATCGAATCGCTGGCCGTTATGGGCCGCTTCAATCCCTTCCTCGAAAAAGCCGGCATGAAACGCTATCCGACGCCCGAAAACAAAAAAGCCATCCGTCTGGCACTCCTGCTGAGCGAACTGAATATCCCGCCGACCCTCTGGCACGATCCCGAGGCCGTCCACGCCCGGATTGTGACCCTCAACGCCGTCGATACTACCCGGCTCGAACGCAGCATCCATGCCTTTCTCGGCCCTTTTGGTAAACGACGCAAAATGTCGCAAGGCCTTGAACGCACAGACTTTATCTGCCGTAAACTTGCCTATCCCCCGGCCTATTTTCTATGGAGAAATCGGGATGTGTGTTGTCTTGTTAAAACAGGATAAGCCCAAATATAAATTATCTTGACTCTGCAATATCAGTTTTGATAAAATAGCAAATGATTCTGAGAAGCAAATTATGGTTTCGATGGTTCCGAAAGGACCAGGAGAGTACGATGAAAAGATATTGTGGCCGTATCGCCGACAAGAGTATGTGTCTGGTGGGTATTTTGGTCCTGCTGATGCAGGCTGTCCCGGCTGGTGCCGAGGTCAGTTACGACAGTTCCATCAACTTTTACAAAGATGGTGCCTATGACTCTATCGAATCAGACGGCACAGATGACTCACACGTCAGTTATCAATCCTTCTCGGGCGGTATATGGACGGGCTGGACGATTGCAAATGGTGAATCCATCGGCTTTACAAGCGGTTACTCAGACGCGGGCAGCCTCAAGCAGGGCGTCTCTGCCCAGGTTATTTCCACCCCGAATAATAATCATTTTTCCGATGCCAGGATTTCCACCGATGCAACCAACCGCCTGACGGTGCTGCCGGGTACTTCCGGTCTTGCCGAAGGCGACACCACCATCCTGACCCTCAAAATCCGGGTGGATGGCATCTTGAATACCGAAGCGACTTCCTGGCCCGGCAAGGGCTGGGCACACGCCGAGATGGACGCAGGACTGACCGTCCGTGACCTGGCCATCCAGATCGACACCGGCGAAGGCATGTGGATCCCATCGCAGGCCTCGTTTGGCGCCTCTTGCGAACTGGAATCCTATGATGTCTATATGCCTTTCTGGAACCACAGCTACTCATCCAACTGGGACAAGTCCTGGAGTTATAGCAGCAACATCGACGCGGGCCATTCATACCGCCTCTCCGACGGAGTCACACACCTCGGTGAATCCTTCCATTACCAGGAAGGCCTCGCGTTCGACACCGGCGAAATCACGCTGATCTTCGAAGCCATCGTCGGCCATACGCTGGATTTCGAATCGAACATGTATCTCTATGTGAATGCCAACAACGACGCGATGGCCTGGGCCGACTTCGACAACACGTTTGCCTTTGACGTCACCGCGGCCAATGGCGTGGCTCTGCAATGGCAAGTCGTCCCTGAACCGGCCTCCGTCCTGCTGCTGGGCGCAGCGGGCCTGTTCCTCCGCCGCAAACGCTGAACTGTGCGATAATTCAAAAAACATAAGGGCGACCGGTGAGTCGCCCTTATGTTTTGCCTGTTCTCAACTACTGGGTGCTGATGACCAGCGTCTTGCCCTTCATCAGGTCCTGATGTGAGATAAAATACCCGTCCATTGTCTTGCCGCCATAAGTTATCTTCGTAATCCTGCTGCCGGGCTTGTCCCGCACAATCGTCCAGTTCACCTTGTCGCCCATCTCAATCACGATCTTATCGAACAGCGGCACGCTCACGATATACTCCGGATCCGCCGGCGAGAACGGATAAAACCCCATCGCGTTAAACACATACCACGACGACATCTCGCCGGCATCATCCATCCCCGCATACGCCAGCTTCTCCTTGCCCATATCATAAAACTCATCCATAATCTTGTTCAGAATTGCCTGGGCCTTGTCCTGCCGGTCCACAAAGTAGTACATATACGGAAAGCCGTGGTCGGGCTGGTTGCCGTGGCAGTACTGCCCGATAAAGACCGAAAAGTTATACGCCTCCACGCCGCCCCACGGAATCGAAAACAGCTCATCCAGTTTCTTCTCAAACGCCTCTTTGCTCGGATAGAGGCCAATCAGCCCCTGCGGGTCATGCGGCGCAAAGAACGACGACTGCCACGCATTGGCCTCGCGGTACATGTATTCATAATACGGATACGTCGGGTCAAAGTCCTTGATCCACTCACCATTGGCCAGCCGCCCCCGCATCAGGCCCGTTGCGGGATCGAACATATTCTTATAGTTGCCGGTGCGCTTCATCAGCATCTCGTAATTGGCCGTGTCGCCCAGTTCTTTGGCCAGCAGCGCCACCGCATAATCATCATACGCATATTCGAGCGTCTTGGTCACGCCTGCCGCAGCCTTGGTCTCAACATTGGGATTTTTGATATCCGGCTCGGAGATATACCCCTTTTCCATGTATTCGGTGATATGCGGCCGGGTCCCGCCTTCGATAGTCGCATTCCGCAGCAGCAGGGTATAGGCGCTCTTGACATCATACCCCCGTATCCCGCGCAGATACGTCCCCGCAATATACGGCGCCGCATGGTCGCCATGGAAAAACGTCGGCATAAAGCCCGTCTTCTCGCCCCGGTCAATCAGCGACTTAATCACATCCACCGTCACATCCGGCGCCAGCATCCCCAGCAGCACCAGCTTATTGCGGTAATCATCCCACAGCGACGGTTCTGTATAATACCGAAATCCCTTGTTGACCACGTTGCGGTCACGGTCGGTAAATTCCCCGTTGACATCACTCCGCAGCGCCGGCCACAGGAACGACCGGTACAGCGTCGAATAGAACAGACCCCGCTGGCGTTCGGTGCCGCCGGTGACCTGAATTTTGGACAGCAGCCGCTGCCAGGTGGCCGTCGCCTCGTCGCGGACCTGCTGGAAGCTCTTGCCCAGCATCTCTTTGTCGAGGTTGTCTTTGGCGTTGGCAAGGCTGACAAACGAAAACCCGATCTGCAGCTCCAGCGCCCCCTCCGCATCCGCAAAGTGCACCACGGAGATCGTCTTGCGGCCCTGGGTCATCGATTCGATGGATTGGATTTTGTGGCTGCTCACTGCGTAGAAGTACATCCGCTCGCCGGTCTGCTGAAAGCCTTTAAAGACGTTGTCGCCGTCCTGGGCGATATCCCACCGCCGGACGCGTTCATTGGCAATCGACAGGTCGGCGATGAGCTTTTTGGGCTGGCCGGGTTTGAAGGTGTATTTATGGAATCCGCACCGCAGGGTCGTGGTCAATTCCGCGTTGACGCCGTAGCGTTCCAGGTACACCTGGTAATAGCCCGGCCGGGCGGACTCGTTCTTGTGGCTGTAGGGCGAGCTGTAGTCGTCGGGGGTGAACTCGCCGGTGGCCGGCAGCAGGGGGATGTGGCACAGGTTCCAGTGCCCCTTGCTGGTGTGGGTAAAGGCCTGGATGGTGGGGTCTTCGTACTGATACCCCGACCCGCTGCCGAATTGCGTCACGGGGCTGAGCTGCACCATCGCATTGGGCAATGATGCCCCCGGGAAGACCTCCGCCCCCCACGTCCGATGCGTCGGGGTGTAGCCGATGTCCTTGCTGTCCCATAGCGTCGCCGTGCCCAAAAACGGATTAACATAATCCACATTCAGCTTTTCCGCCTGGGCTACTGTACCCGCAAAGCCGACTAAAACAATCGCAAACCATTTCATCGATTCTGTCTCCAGATTTATAGCATTCCCGTTCAGCCAATTCTACGCTTTACAGATGTTGTATGAAATGGATATGTTTCGATAAAATTACTTTTAGACAGGATTTACAGGATAATAGCTAAGTGGCATCTATAAAGAGCTCGAAGTCAAGACAAAAAAACCTCTTTTTGCTCATTATTTTTGTTTCGAGAGCAATTCTGGTTACGCTATTGTGGGGCTGCCATTCAGAATTCTGATTTTAAGCACTGCTCCGGGGACGTTTCTATCGCAGATAGATCTGGCCTATGTCGGGTACTCCGTTTCAAGGATACCATGCATCTATTCGGAACTGGCCAATCTGGCCGTTCATGCAGATCATTGCGGCGTCGCTCAACACGGCCGGCCGGTCATTCACAGTCATGGAACACGGCCTTACGACAGGTTCATCGCCACACACGGACCTGGCCGGCGTAAATTCCTTCCTGCATCACGTTTCCCGGTGCAATCCTTTCCATCCTCACCCGCAGGTTTTGACTTTTTTGTCCTCGCCTGATGCCGATAGGCTCGCGGCGATGTCGAGTTGCGTCACCCCGTGAATTCTCGTGGCATGGAACCAGAGGTTGTCCGGCCAAACGAACCCAATTCTTGGGTTCATGGGTTCTTAAGTTCTTGTGTTCTAAGAATATGCCACGTTGCGGATCGTGGCTTCGTTAGCTTCGCGGCCGATGTAGATGCTATAGGGCGATTCCTGGCATTATTCAGTTATTCGGAATTTCCAAATGACTGGTTCTGATGGAAAGGAAATGGGCTAAAGATGGTGAGTTTGATATTGCCCTTGCAGGGCGTGGGGGAGGGCGAGGAATGCCTTCGGCATGGAATTTTACCCCAAGCTCGGAGGCTTGGGCTACATTTTGCTGATCCTTTTTGCCGTTCAAAAAAAGAACGGGGCAAACATCCACCCCCCGGCGGACATTAGCCCCGTCAGAGCGTCCATGCACAGAAAAGACAGGAGAGGAGGAGACCGTATTCAGTTTTCAATCATCTTGCCTCAAAACCCTTGCTGCCGTCTGAGGCGGAATAATTTTATTTCTTTTTTGATTCCCTTCGTGTAAATCATACATAATAAAAAGCCGGCGTGGGGGCCGGAATGCGAATAAAAATGTTTAATTTGGGAAAAAATTATGGATCAGAAGACGGCCAAAACACGAATTGACGCGGTTCGCCGGCAGTGCAAGCAAAGCAAGGTGCAGGCGATGATTGTGATGTCTGTGGAAAATGTGCGGTATTTGAGCGGTTTTACCGGACATGACAGTTGGCTGCTGATTCTGCCGGATAAGGCGATTCTGATTACCGACAGCCGCTATACCGAGCAGGCCCGCGGGGAATGCGTGGGCTGCAAGGTGTTCGAGCGGAAGGGGGCTTTGACGGCGGCGGCGGCGGACTTTATCGCCCAGGCCAAAGGCGTCCGGGCGGTGGCGATTGAAGACAGCAGTGCGATTTCGATGCTGGGCGTGGTGAAAAAGGCCATCAAGCGGAAAATCGTGCCGGTGCGGGGGTTTGTGGAAAAACTGCGGGCCATCAAGACCGAGGACGAAATCCGGGCCATCGAAAAGGCGTCGCGGATTGCCTGGCTGGCCCTGCGGCAGACGCTGCCTTTGCTGAAGGCGGGGATGAGCGAGGCGGAACTGTGTGCGGCGCTGGAATTCAATATGAAGATGCTGGGTGCGGTGCCGGGCTTTGATACGATTATCTGCTTTGGGCCGAATGCCTCGCGGAACCATCATCAGCCGGGCCAGCGGAAGCTCAAGACAAACGATACGATTCTGATCGATTTCGGCTGCAAATACGATGGATACATCTGCGATATTACCCGATGCTTTGTTTTCGGCAAACCCACTCCATATTATCGGAAAGTCTATGATGCGGTTGCGGCCGCTCAGCAGACGGCCATTGATATGATTAAGCCGGGGGTGTGCCTGGCGGATGTGGATGCGGCATGTCGGAAAGTACTGGCTGATGCGAAGGTGGCTGTGTATGGCCACGGCACCGGGCATGGGCTGGGCCTGCTGGTGCATGAAGACCCCCGTATTGCGGGTACGGCCAAGAAAGAGGTTTTCGAGGCCGGGCAGATTATTACGGTGGAGCCGGGGTCATACGTGTCCGGCAAGATTGGCGTTCGGCTGGAAGATGATGTGCTGGTGACGGAAAAAGGCCATCGGATCATCAGCCGGACCAAGGGGCTTTGCTTCGAGCCGGCCGAGATGCCTGTTTTGAAGAATAAATAAAAAATCTCGCATAGCGGACTGCATTTGTCTGCTATACAGAATAGCATCTATACTGTTTTTGCCCTGAAGGAGGTCAATAATGAATTGGTATAAGATGTTTGTGGTCGGTTTTCTGGTATGCGGGGTGGTGTCTGCGGATAATGTTTATGTCATTGAAGTGGATGGTCAGAAAATAGTCGCGCCCCGCATATCGGAAGATATCTCCGGGGATAGTTTTCGTGAAGGAGATATTGTTTTTATTCGGGATATTCCTTTGCGACTGGCTAAGCCGGGTAACTATGTTTTGAGTGATCGAATTGAGGAAGAGGGTTGCCTTTATTTGCTTGGGCCGGGCGACCAGAAAACGGTTATTGGGCTAAAAATCGGAAATATCGAGTCTGCTGTAAGGCTATCCGACAAAGAAATTCGGTCGCTTTGGGGAATTGCTGCGGATTCGGACGCGGATTTGGATAGAAAGATTCTTTCTGCGATCGATCCATCCCGAACCGCTGTCTCTTTTTCGGGGCCATGCTCACTGCTTCAATCGCTTCCGGAGAATCTGGAATGTCTTTTTATCCAGTATCTTTCCGGACCAGATTTTTCAATGCTAAATCGATTTACCAAACTCAGATATTTTGCAATTCAGTCCGCAAGCTCGATAATTCCCCTCGAATGTCTGAGGAATAGTCGAGAGGTGCGGTATCTTAAAATTGGTGCAGACGTGTCTGTTGGTAACTGGAAAACGTTGGCCTGTCTCAAGGAACTTCGGATTCTCGACCTCTCTGGACGACAAGATATGGATGACATTTCTTTTTTGTGTCATACCCGAAAATTGCAATCTTTAAATCTGGCCGGCTCAAAGGTGGAGGATTTATACCCGCTGTCGGATTTGCAGGATTTAATCGAAATAAACGCGACCAATGCGCCGGTGTCTATTTTGCCCAAAGGTGCATTGCCCGCATTAAAAAGGGTTAAGCTGATGGGCAGTAAAGTGGACCCCAAGATGCTGTCTGACTTTGAACAGACTCATCCGCAGTGCGTCGTGTATTGGGGCTGGAATCGAACCGTGCCCAAAGTGCTTTCCGAGGCCACATCGATTTATGTGGTTGCGGATGATAAATATAGCCCCATTATGGCGTCGATAAATCAGCCTTCCGAGATAAAACGAATTGTTGAGGGTATTGAGTTCGACCCGGATGAGGCTCCTAATGGTACAACATGCATAATTTCGGGATATTTGACGTTCTGCAACAAAGATCGACTGCTGGAATCATTTGGTTTGGATTGTACGCTTTATTTTCGCTGGGACAATGGCTGTCCTCATAGCGTGGAATTGACGCAGGATTGTCTTGATATTTTATCGCGTGAATTTGCCTCAAAGGGATTGGGTGAGATTTTTGATCCAAAGGATATGGCCGAAGCTGCCGGCAAAAGAAATCAGATTGAACATGCGTTTAAGCAACTAATTGCCTTATTGCCTTCTGAAATTGCGAGCCAGATTCAAAAGGAGTGTGATGCCAAAGAAACAGTTCGACGAGCCAGACGTGCAAGTCGCGGACCGGGAACATCATTGGCGATGGAGAGGGTTGAGTATGAGCAAATAGTCAAGGATGTTCTTAACCGCCAGATTTCGGACGAAGTCAAACGGTCGAGATTATATTTTCAGCTCTTTGGCAAAAATTTAGATGTGCAGAATCTCATTTTATACATGTTAAAAAGCAGATTATCTGAAATTCCACAAATTAAAAAAGAGCAGGCCATACGACAAGGGGCAGCCGTTCAGGAAGAACTGTTGGGTATAACCCGGTGGATGTTGGAATGGCAGGGATGGAAAGAGATTGATCGGGGATTGGTCAATGAAATTTTACCCAGGCTTGTCACGGTGTCGATTGATAAAAACGATAATCGTATCGATTTAATCTATACCCTGGGCAATATACGAACGGAAGAGGCCGTTTTGCTGCTCCGGCAGATTCTTTCCGGGACGCTTTCCGTGAAAACAACCGTGAAGGAAGTATATCCTCGCGCAGAGGCAGGATTAATGTTAGGCCAAATAGGGGATATGGAAAGTGTTGATTTGCTGAAAAAGGCGATAAAAGAATCAGAAGGGTTAGAGAAAAAAAAGTATGAAGAAGCCTTACAGCTCTTGACCGAAGAGCAAGTTCAAGTTGACTGTCCACAAAATACCCCCAAGATTTCTGATGGCATACTTGCATTTTAGCAAAACAAGGCATGGTATATCTATTAATGGTTTTAGGATAAACATTTTGACGCGGATGACGTAGAACGATATACTCTATTAAACGCTCAGGGGTGGTTTGGCTGAGAGGCGCGGTAACCGCTAATGGCCGAATCTGAGAAAGACCCTTAGAACCTGATCAGGAAAGCCGAAAGGCGTACCTGCGTAGGGAAGCGGATAATTACTATGTGAAAGTAAGAGAATCGCTTCCGTTATAGGGGGCGATTCTTTTTTTTTGCCCTTAAGGCTCGATTAAATAAGGCAAAAGTCAAAAGGTAAAAGGCAAAAGTTTGGAATGCCTTCGGCATGGAATTTAACCCCAATCACGGAGGCTTGGGCTACTTTAGACCTCAAGTATGAGGCCTGGGCTACGATGGGCAAATATAACATTTAAAGCGGAATGATTACGATAAGGCGATGGGACACGGAATGAAAACAGTACAGGCGACACAATTGGAGTTGGCACGGCAGGGGCAGTTGACGGATTTGGTTGTCCGGACGGCTGAGAATGAAGGCGTGGATGCGGCGATGCTGCGGGATGAACTGGCGGCGGGGCGGGCGGTGATTCCGGCCAATACGATTCATGTGCAGCATGGCCTGAAGCCCTGTGCAATTGGGCGGTGCGTCTCGACCAAGATTAACGCCAATATCGGGCTGTCGTCGGTGCGGTCGTCGCTGGATGATGAGATCGAAAAGATGCGGGTGGCGCTGGAGGCGGGGGCGGATGCGATTATGGATCTGAGTACGGGCGGGTCACTGGGGGGGCTGGATGAGATCCGCCGCCGGCTGCTGCATGATTGCCCGGCGCCGTTCGGGACCGTGCCGATTTATGAGGTGATTGTCGGGCGGTCGGTGGACGAGATTGATTATGATACGATTTTGAAGATTATCGAAAAGCAGGCCCGGCAGGGGGTGGATTTCTTTACGATTCATGCAGGGCTGCTCCGGGAGCATCTGGAGCTGGTCAAGTCGCGGGTGATGGGGATTGTCAGTCGCGGCGGGGCGCTGCTGGCCCGATGGATGACGCATCATAACAAGCAGAATCCGCTGTACGAGTTGTTTGACGAAATCTGCGCGATTATGAAGCAGTATGATGTGTGTTTTTCGCTGGGGGATGGATTGCGGCCGGGCTGCGGGGCGGATGCGACGGATGCGGCACAGTTGGCCGAGCTCAAGACGCTGGGGGAGTTGACGCAGCGGGCGTGGGATAAGGGCCTTCAGGTGATGGTCGAGGGGCCGGGGCACGTGCCGTTCAACCAGATTCAGTATAATATGGAGATTCAGCAGAAGCTGTGCCATAAGGCGCCGTTTTATGTGCTCGGGCCGCTGGTGACGGATATTGCGCCCGGCTATGACCATATCACCAGCGCCATCGGCGGGACGGCGGCGGCGTACTGGGGGGCTTCGTTTTTGTGCTATGTGACGCCGCGCGAGCATCTGGGGCTGCCGGATGCGGAGGATGTGCGGCATGGCGTGGTGGCGTCGAAGATTGCCGCTCATGCGGGGGATGTGGCGCGCGGGTTCGGGAATGCGGCGGCGCGGGATAAACAGTTGAGCATCGCCCGGGCCAATCTGGACTGGAAGAAGCATCTGGATTTGTCGATTGACCCGATTACGGCCAAGGCGATGTACGAGGAAGCCTGCCGCAACAGTGCACTGGGCGAAGGCGGGCACGACCAGGATTACTGCACGATGTGCGGCAAGGAGTGGTGCAGCGTGCGCATCAGTAAGGAATTGCGGAAGGGGTAGGGCTTTATTCAGTGGTCTTGCGATGGAAAAAGCGGTCTTGAAATCGTGGTATTGGCCGGATATAATACCAGCTATGAAGCAGACGAAAGACAAAGGGATGGATGTGCTTAATGCGGAGCGGATTCTGGAGTCTCTGGACCGCAATGCTGAACGACTGCGTGCCTATCATGTCCGTAAAATCGGGCTGTTTGGTTCATTTCTTCACCACAAGGCCAATTGCCGCAGTGATATTGATTTGCTGGTGGAGCTGGGGCAGATTTCCTTTGACGGCTATATGGACTTGAAGTTTTTCCTTGAAGATCTGTTTGGCCGGAAGGTGGATTTGGTCATTCAGGAGGATGTCAAGCCGGCGCTGCGACATATCCTTGAGGAAGCGGTGTATGCCAAGGCCGTATAAACTGTATCTGGAAGATATCCTTGAGTCTTCTCAGAAAATAATCAGTTATTCACAGGGGATGGATTTTCTCTCTTTCAATGCTCATTCCATGGCTTTTGATGCCATCGTCAGAAATCTTGAAATTATCGGTGAAGCCGCTAAGAAAATACCCGGCAGCATACGTGCAAAACACGCAGAGATTGAATGGAAAAAGATGGCAGGACTCAGGGATATTGTTGCCCATGAATACTTTGGTGTCAACAGGCAAATATTATGGGATATTGTGACCCATAAAATTCCTGAGCTTGAAAGGCAGGTACAGTCCATTCTTCAGGTCTTAAGGAAAGATGATTTGCCTTTTCGTTAGTCCACAATAGTGAATTGCTAATCCATGCCGACGATTTCAAAAATAATATGGAAGACCGTGGTTCGTCCGATGCGGACGACGTTTGCGACGTCGCTGGGGTCCAAGACCTGTGCGACCAGCGTGATTGTGACGGTATGCTGCGAGGATGGTTCGGCGGGTGTGGGGGAAGTGCCGACCAGTTTTGTCCTGCCGCATGAGACAGCGGCGGCGATAAGCGGGGTACTGGCGGAAGTCAGGCCCGCATTGTGCGGCAAGAGCATTCAGCGATGGGCGAGTTTAGCCGGGCAGGTACGCAGGCAGTTTCCGCGATTTCACATGACGGCTTCGGGGCTGGAGGTGGCGTTGTTCCGGGCGTGGCTGGCGGGGCAGGGTAAGAGCGAATGGCAATTCTGGGGCGGCAAAACCGAGACCCTTCAAACCGATATTACGATTCCGTTTGTGCCCGATATCAAGGCCCTCGAGCCGTGGATTCTGCGGGCGATTCGCACGGGATTTACCACGTATAAAGTCAAGGTCAGCGGCAAGGTCAAGACGGATTTGGATTTCTGCCGGGCGGTGTATGGCTATTTAAACGACGCCGGCAAGCCGTTTGTTGTGCGTCTGGATGGTAACCAGGGCTTTTCAGCGAAATCCGCACTGGATTTGCTGGATAAGCTTGGCCGGACGGGGCTGGCAGTGGAATTGTTCGAGCAGCCGCTGGTGCGGGATGATGATGCGGGATTGAAGACGCTGACCAAACATGCCGGCGTGCCGATTATCGCCGATGAGACGGTGTTCTGCGAAGACGACTGCAAGCGGGTGATTGATCGGCGGCTGGCGGATGGGGTCAATATCAAGATTGCCAAAAGCGGCATTGCCGAATCCCGGAAGATTTACCGGCTGGCACGGCAGGCGGGATTGAAGCTGATGCTGGGGTGCATGACCGAGACGATGGTGGGGCTGTCGGCTGCGATATGCTTTGCGGCGGGGACCGGCGGCTTCGATTATATTGATCTGGATTCAGTGCATTTTCTGCGGCGGCGTGATGCGTTTGGGGGCATTGGCGTCGATGGCTGTGTCTTTCGTCTGGGCGGGACACGATGACTTCGCATCCGATGTATTGCGTGGCGGTGCTGCTGCTGATTGAGGGGGTGGTGTTGAGCCTGGCGCAGCGGCCGATTGGCAAAAAGCTCTTCAAATACCTGCCGTCGATGTTCTGGATTTATTTTCTGCCGATGTTGGTAACAACGGCGGGCCTGCTGCCTTCGGCCAGTCCGGTGTATGTCTGGATTGGGCGATGGATTCTGCCGGCGGCGCTGGTGCTGCTGCTGTTGTCGGCGGATGTCCGGGGGATTCTGCGGCTGGGGCCGATGGCGCTGCGGGTGATGGCGGCTGCGACCAGCGGGATCATGATTGGGGCGATTGCGGCTTCGATGCTGTTTCGGCCATGGCTGCCGGAGGAGGCCTGGAAGGCCATTGGTGCTTTGAGCGCATCATGGATCGGCGGCTCGGCCAATATGATTGCCGTCGGCAAGGCGGTGGAGATTCCCGAATCGCTGATGGGGGTGATTACGATTGTCGATACGCTGTTTTCATATACGTGGATGGGGATGCTGATTGCGGTATCGGTGCTGCAGGAGCGGTTTGACCGGCGGAATCGGTCGCGTACGGAGTTGATTCAGGAGTTGACACAAAGAGCGGGCAAAGGAAATCTATCCGGCAAGAGCGGGCTGACTGCAGACAGTCTGGTCTGGATGGCATTGATTGCGGTTGCGGGGGCCGGAGTCGCGGTATGGCTTAGCGGGAAAGTACCCCCGATTAAAAATGTGCTGAACTCGGCGGCGTATGCGGTCATCCTGGCGACTGTGATGGGGGTGGTTTTATCCTTTACCCCGGCACGGAAACTGGAGTCCCGCGGTTCCAATACAGTTGGGTTCGCGCTGCTGTACCTGGTTTTGGCTTCGATTGGTGCAAAAACGCACCTTGGGTTAGTCAAGTCAGTGCCGGTCTTTCTGGTGGTGGGTGCAACAATGCTTATTATTCATGGGATATGTCTGTTTATTGCGGCCCGGCTGTTTCGTGCCCCGATGGCCCTGCTTGCGACGGCCAGTCAGGCCAATGTCGGCGGGCCGGCCTCGGCGCCGGTGGTTGCGGGGATTTACCATCCGGAATTGGCCCCGGTAGGCCTGCTTCTGGCGGTTGGCGGCAATATTCTTGGGACATTTCTGGGGATTGCGGTCAGCCAGGTGTGTCGGTGGATGAGTTAAAATAGGGCATAAGACGGAATTTGATTGAAATAATCCGCTTTTGTGCCACAATAAACTCTTTACTATGATTACTCTATATTTTGGATTTTGAAAAACCTGTTACTATGGTACAGACATGATATTTACGCTTCACCGCTATATTTTTAAGGAGTTGTTCCGGGTCTTTATCCTGACGACGGTGGCGATGACCTTGATTCTGAGTCTGGGCTTTCTGCTCAAGCCGATTCAGGATTTTGGCGTCAGCCCCGAAGAGATTTTGAATCTGCTGGGATATCTGATGCCGATAACGCTGACGTTTGTGCTGCCGATGAGCGCGCTGTTTGCGGCGTCGATGGTGTATGGGCGGTTTGCCGCCGACCGGGAACTGGATGCGTGCCGGGCCAGCGGCATCAGCCTGTGGACGCTGGTCTATCCGGGTCTGAGTCTGGCGATTCTGGTGGCGATTGCCAACCTGATTCTGAGTTTCCACGTGGCCCCGGCCTTTATTCAGCGCAGTGAAAAGAGCGTCAAGGCCAACGCCGAGCAGATTCTGTTTCGCAACCTGCAGCGCAAGGGCTTTTATACCCTGCCCAAGTCCACATACAAGATTTATGCCGAAAAGGCCGATCCCCAGCGGAAACTGCTGGAGGGGGTGATTATTCTGGATACCAAAGATGCGGATATTCAGCGTATGGTTCTGGCCCAGTCGGCCAAAGTTGAGATCGAGACGCATTCGGATTTCAATAAGGTCCGCATTATTGCTCTGAATGCAGTGCGCGTGGACGATTTTTCATCGGTCGAAATCGGCAATACGAGCGTCGAGCGGCAGTTTGATTCGCTGCTGGCTGACGATATCAAATTTTATAAACTGGACAAACTCAAAAGCATCCGTATTGACAAGATGAAGCATGCCCCGATTTATAAAATGGCGATGCAGGTGTATTGGCAGTTTATGACGGAGCTGGTGGGGCAGTATTTAAATCAGACTTTCGGCAGTTCCAGCCCGCAGGCCCTGCTTCAGGATGCGGATGGATTTCGGGATTATTTTCTGACGGCGGCGGGTTGTCAGCTTGGCCAGAGAGAATTAACTCTCGAACTGACGGCGCCGATTCAACTGGTCGAAATGGACCGGGTGCAGAATCAGAAAATTACCCGCCAAAGCCAGCGGGGGTTCTGCCGGCTGGATGTGAATCAATCGATTCCGCGGCTGGAACTGGATTTGGAAAATCCCTCGTGGGATCGCGGGGAAGGCGTTAAGGGTTTTGCCTTGCGGAAGTTCATCAACAATGTGGAAATTCCCGCGTCGGTACAGGAGAAACTGGAGTCCAGGCCGATTCTTGATTTGCTGGCCGAGGTGGGCACGAAGAATAGTCCCCTGGTCCATCCGAGCAAGCCGCTGCTGGAGCAAGTCAGGCAACTGCAGGTGGAACTGGCGGAGGTCAATGACGAAATTGATGCCGAACTGCATTCACGGCTGGTGATGGGGCTGGGGTGTGTGTCGCTGATTCTGACGGGTATTGCGCTGGGGTTGTATTATCGCGGCGGGCATTTACTCAGTGCCTTTGGAGCCAGTGCCGTCCCCGGCGGACTTCTGGTGGTGTTTATTATGTCGGGCAAGCAAATTACCAAGAATGCATCGACGACGGCCATGATGGGGATTACGGTGATGTGGCTGGGGCTGGCTATTCTGACCCTGCTGACGGTGTATCTGTATCGCCGACTGCTCAAAACATAGAGGTACGCGGATGAAGATACTGGATCGATATGTTCTTAAACAATTCCTGATTGGCTATGCGATAGCCTTTGGGGTCCTGATCGGCATGATTGTGGCGATGGACCTGTTTATCAATCTCGACGAATTTGCAGAAAACGCCGATGCCGGGGCCGGGACGATGCTGTACAATATCGCCTCTTTTTATGGCGCCCGGATATTGCTGTGGTTTCGGGACATGGCCGGGGTGATTACCGTGATTGCCGCGGTCTTTTCGCTGGCCCGCATGACCAAAAACAATGAATTGATTGCGGTAATGGCCTCGGGGGTGAGCCTCAAACGGTTCATTGCCCCCATTATCGGGATTGCCGCGATTCTAATGAGTTTGCAGGTGGTGGTGCAGGAGCTGGCGATACCGAATCTGACGGGGCAGCTTATTCGCAGTCATGATGAACTGCCCGGTGCCAAGCATTACGATTTGTGGTTTGCCTCGGATTCCAACGGCAATTTAATCAACACCGCACAGTATGATGAGAAAACGCAGGCCATTGATCATCCTTTTATCATCGTCCGCAAGCGTATGGAACGCAGCGACCAGATGGTGGTGACCGGACGCATCAAGGCTCAGAAAGCCGTCTATGACCGACAGCGCGGCGGATGGGTGCTGACCGGCGGCGAGATGCTCCAGATTTCGGACACATCGACTGCGGCGGCTCCTTCGCGGCAGGTTTCGGCTGTGGACTTTTTTGCCAGCGATTTAACCCCGCAGCAGATTCCCATGCGGCGTCAGGAAGGCTATAAATCGCTGCTGAGTTCGGCTCAACTGATGCAGTTAGCCAATAGCCAGGGGACACGGCAAAGCGACCTGGCGGAATTGTATTTACAAAAGCATACCCGGGTAACGGATCCGATTTTGAACCTGGTGATGCTGCTGGTGGCGCTGCCGGTGCTGGTTTGCCGGGATCCGCGGGATATGAAGACCGCTATTGTAATCAGTTTTGTGACCTCCACGAGCTGCTTTGTGCTGACGTTTGTGTGCAAAATGTTTGCGACGGAGCTGTTTTTTAACCTGCGTCCGGAGTTTTGGGCCTGGGCGCCGATTTTCATCTTTGTTCCCATTGCTTTTATTCAAATGGATTCCATGAAGACATAGGCTGTGCACCAGGTCCTATAAAACAAGGATTTATTTCATTTCAATCAGGGCATGGCGGGCGGATAATTTTATCAAAAATATTTTCCATATTATCTAAATTATCCATATTTACTTTGCCGATACTTTTCATAGGTTGTAATATATTTGCTATTTTAACGGAGACCGTACTATGGAAAGTACACTGATTGAACAAAGACGAGATGTCAGGTCGGATTTATCCTGGCCTGTGAGTATCTGGCTTCCGGAGGCGAATCGCTTTTTTACCGGCAGAAGCGTCAATGTCAGCAAAGGCGGGGCATATGTCAGTGTGCCGATGACCACGCCGGTGCGTCCGGGGCACGAGGTCGAGGTGAATTTCCCCCGCACGATGTCGCTGGCCCGCCAAAAAGGGCAGTACGCCCGCATCAAAATGGGCAAGATTCTGCGTGTGGATCGGGCCGAGATGCTGCGTAACGGCAGTATTGGCCTGGCGATTCAGTTTGTATAGCACAGCCATTGCGCCGGCGGGGATCCTGCCGGATCGCGAGAAAACAAACTAAGCTGCTGCCTTCGTGACAGCAGCTTGGTTTTATTTTGCGTTTATTCTTCACGGTATCCGATGGTGGTCGCATCGGGTTTGTTTTTCAGTTCAATGACCAATCCTTCTTCCATCAGTTGTTTGCCGGTCATACGGCTCTGAGTTTTCGTGTTGTAATCGTTGAGCAGATAGGTCTTGTCGGGCTTTAAGCCCAAGAGCCTGAGCTGGGCCGAGGGGTGGATGCTCTGGTCATGGCGAAAGGCCTGCACAAAGCCTGCTTTGGAATCGGGGCGATGGAATTGCCAGGCGATCCAGTCTTTTTGTGATAAGGTGTAATCGGTCAGCGGGTAGTAATCGCCCCAATAATTGGGGGCGATATCCAGCCATTCCTGATAGAGTGCCATAATCAGGGTCTCGTCCACTGCGGCCCTGAAATCGAAGCAGCCGGTATTGGCCGGGCACATATTGCTGCGGCGAATATAGGGTCCGTATGCCAGAAGGCCCTGACCGGTGCCCCAGCCCCACCCCTGCGTATTGGATGGATTGTATGCGGTACCGTGAACGGGCAGCCAGAAGGACAGGCCATAGGTGTGGGCCTGCTGACCGACCGGCTCAAACAGATAATCGCTTCTTAGCAGGGGGATGGAGCGGCGCATCGTCTCCAGGTCATTGCGGTGTCCGCCGGATGCACAGGAGTCAATCAGCATGCCCGGATGTCGTCGCAGCAGCTCGTCCCAGTAGGCCAGATATCCCATGACGTATTTATTTTCGGTGATGCCCTGTCGGTCTGCGGGGTCGTTTTTCTGCCAGTATTCCAGCGGGTCGATGTTGTAATCCTGACGATACAAGTCGATGCCTTCGTCGGTGATGATTTTATCGATGTGGCTGACCAGCCAGTTCCACGCATCGGGATTGCCCAGATTCAGCAGTCCGCCGGCAGCGCCGCCCAGAATCCAGTCGGGGTGTTCGGTTGCCAGCCAGGTTCCCGCGGCGACACGTTCCGGCTCAAACCACACGATAGTCTTGACGTTTTTGCTGTGGGCATAGTCGCTGATCGCCCGCAGGCCGTTGGGGAAACGATTGGGGCTGCGGTCCACTTCCCAGGTTCCCGTCCACGGCCAGCCTTTTTCCGCGGCGCCCACATACCAGCCGGCGTCCATCCACCAGTAATTGATTTTGAGGCCTTTTTGCAGATAGCTGTCGATGAACTCTTTTTGATTCTGTTCATTGGCTTTGGTCATCTCGGCGAACTGGTGGGAACTGCACGCGGCAAACAACGGCAGTGCCAGGTCTTTGCCGCCGGGACGCGGAATATTATAGCGGATCATCCACTGACGCCAGCGATTCTGGGCATCGACCCAATTGCCGCCTTTCCAGAATTGAAGGACGATCATTGGTGTGCGGACGGTTTCGCCGGGCAGTAATTTGAAATGGGTCTTGTCCTGTCCAGCCGTCAGCGACAGGGTGCTGTCGGCGTCTCTGTGATACTTTGCGTACCAGCGGCCCGCCCAGCTTACCACGACAATCATTCCTTCATCCCCGCCGTCGATATTATAATAGGGCCAGCAGCCGCCGGTGGCCCGGCCGCCGGATGGAGCGAAGGTCAGCTCTTTTCCGGGTTCAATCCCGGCGATTTGCGGGGCAAAGTCCTCGGCGTTGACACGGGTGCCGTTCCAATGGCGCAGTTGATAGGGCTTGTCTTTGACACAGACAAAACGGGCGTCAATGGCCCTGAGATTTTCAATGATGGCGGTGTCGGTTTTGCCGATGTTTTTGAGATGGACGGTCCATTCGATGGTCTTGAAATCGCTGTATTCGAGGACTTCCCAGCGAAGCTCAAGGCTGCTGTCGGGGTTGTGCCAGATGAGCGTGTGCGAAGTGCGGTTTTGGTCTAACTTGCTGTGGGTAATGCTGACTACCCAGCTCTTGAGGAATTCCTGCGAGGGCTTGCCGTCCAGTGTGAACGAAAATGGCGGCTGAATCGCTTTGCTGTCGGGAATTGGTGACGCCGTATCGGGGATGCCGATTGGAACCTGCGGCGACAGGATGCTCCACAACAGCCAGTCTCTGGAAACCGTGGCGGCATCGATTGGCTGCGGAGACGATTCCGCCTGGGTCCAGGGCTGCGACATACAAAAACACAACGATACAAACAGTGATGCAATTCGGCATTTATTCATACGTTCATCCTCATCTTAATTGTGATATTTTCCGCGTCAAAACAACAGTGGAAATCAAAAACCAGTCAATTCAGATGCTTAAAGTATGTTATATAGACGCACACATTCCTTGCCGAGTTACGTGTCTGTTGAAATCAGATGCCGCTGTGATTAGACTTCCAGAATCTGCATCTGGCGAATAAAGGTGTCGGCTTCGGCCATGGAGTTTTCCATTTCCCGAATCAGCAGCGAGATTTCTTTTTCGATGATGCCCAGTTCCCCTTCCAGTGAGGCAATGGCCTGGGCATTGAGGTTGTGCTTGATGAACAGCACCTGGTCCTTAAAAGAGGCTAAAACCGGATAGATTTTATCGCGGGCTTTTTCCATGGCCGCAATCATCTTGTCACATTTGATGCGTGTAGCTTCGAGCTTGGTTTCGCTGGATTTACGCAGGGCGGGGCTGGAATACTGGTCCAACTCGTCTTCCCATTCGCGGAACAGGCCCTTGGCGACCCGGCGGACATCTTCGATGCGGCTTTCGACGGTTCGGGTGCGGGATTCGCATTTGTCATACTGGGATTTGAGCGTTTTGTATTTTTCATCCAGAAGGGTGCCTTTGTAGCCCACCACACTCCGGAATTCATCGAGGGCGGTGGCAAACTGCTCCTTGGCATCCAACTGAGCATCTCGGGCGGATTGGACCCGGCTGACCAGAATATCCTTCTTTTGTGCTCCGAAGGCTTCTTTGGTGGAGTCCATCATGCGGCTGCAGCCGGCCATAAGCATCATGCCGACCAGAAGACTGGCAACAAGTACGGTTTTTTTCATAGACGATATCCCTTCATTTCATTTTAACAGGTCTGTCACATCCGTGCATCAATACCATTATACGAAGCTGGTGCGGCGGGGCAAGGGGTTTATTCTTGCAAGCTGTGAATCTTTGATTATACTGAACACGTATCATTTTGCCGCGAAGATGGTTACTGAACACATGGAAACGGTATATAACCGCGTCTCGGGCGGACCATTTCATCCGGGAATCAGGTTAAAATGGCGACTATGGAAACCATAAATACGAACATTGTTCCGCTGACGCGGATTCAGAAGCTGATTGGCCGGCTGATGCACCAGTCCAAGCAGACCAAAGCCAACGGCTATATGACGATGCAGGCGGATCTGACGGAATTGACAGCGATGCGGCGGGAGTACTGCCGCAAGGCTCGCGTTCGTGCCACCACCAACGACTTTTTTATTCTGGCCATGGCCCGTGCGGTCAAAAAATACCCGCTGCTGGCCGCGACGCTGGATGAAACCCGCGATAATCTGGTGGTCAGCGGTGCCGTCGGTATCGGTTTTGCCGTGGCGGCGCCGCAGGGGCTGGTGGTGCCGGTACTGCATGATATGGGCTCCAAAAACCTGATCGAGACTGCTGCGGAAAGCGAAATGCTGCTGGCCAAGGCCCGCTCCAACAAGCTGACGCCGGATGACTTTGACGGGGCCAATGTCGTTTTGACAGGGCTGGGTATGTTTGGTGTGCATCAGTTTTATGCGATTGCACCGCCATCGGCGACAGCAATTGTCTCTATTGGGATGATTGAAGATGCGATTGTGCTCAAGGATGACGAAATGCGTGTTCGAAAAATGATGGATGTCTCACTGGCCTATGACGGTCAGATTATCGATGAATTTTATGCCGCCGGTTTTCTGCGCTGCATCGTGGACCAGCTTGAAGACCCCTGGGTCTTGACACGATAACCTGTAAAAAAACGCGCGGAATGAAAAAAAAGATTGACAACGGTGTTTTAAATTATTATTTTATAATGCAGACGTAAATTAAAGGCTTTGCAGAAAGCCTTTTCCGAATAAGGTTGCTTCCTCTTTCATCCACGAAGCAGCCTTTTTTATTTCCCTTCCTGAGTATCTGGCGAAGCAGGCGTGTTGCTGTAAGCCGTTTCCACGACTGAATTTTCCGCAACGGGTGAAGTCTCTGACGGTGCGGGCGTTTCCGCAGGCACCGTGTCAGCGGGTGCGGCGGGAGCGGGGGTGTCTGTTGCGGGCTGGGCTTCGGTCGCTTCCGCAGCAGGTTCACTGGCCGTATCGAGTTGAATGTCAAATGTGCCTTCAATTTTTCCCGTGTGCACAAACTCCGCCACCGCCAGATAATCCGCTGCTCCATGACAGGTCGGTTCATATTCGAAGATACTCTTGCCGTAGCTGGGTGCCTCGGCCAGTTTGATATTGCGGCGGATATGCACCGGGACGATCTGGGCGCCGGCCCAGGGACTGTTCTGATTGCGGGACCCGGTCAGGAATTTTTCGATATCCTGCCGCACTTCGGCCGACAGGCTGGTGCGGGCGTCAAACATGCACATCAGAATCGCCGTGACATGCAGGGCGGGATTGATGCGGTTGTTGACCAGTGCGATCGTCTGCAGCAGGCGGCTGAAACCCTGCAGGGCAAGGAAATGCGGCTGAACGGGGATGATGACTTCTTCAGATGCTGCCAGTGCGTTGAGCGTCAATAAGCCCAGCGACGGGGGGCAGTCGATAATCATATAATCAAAGTCGTTTTCGACCTGGGCGATGGCCTGGCGAAGGATGATTTCGCGTCCGACTTCATTGACCAGTTCGGTCTCGGCCCCGACCAGCTCGATCCCGGCACCCAGAATCCAGAGATTGGATCGCACCTTGACGGCGGCATCGTGAACACCGGCCTGGCCGGACAGGATCTGATAGGCTCCGCAGCCGGGCTGCTCGGCGTCAACGCCCAGATGGATCGTCAGGTGGGCCTGCGGGTCCAGGTCAATCACCAGAACGCGAAAACCGTGCGCCGCCATGGCGGCTGCAACATTGACGACAGTCGTTGTTTTCCCGACGCCGCCTTTTTGATTGAGAACTGCTATTTTCCTCACAGTGTTTTCCCGGATAATAAGGTCTGCAATTTATGAAGGCTGGCCGGCGGGGGGATTGGTTTGTCCCGGCCGAAGCAGTTTCAGGATCGAGTCCAGCACCCCGTTGACAAAACGCGGGGATTGTTCCGTGCTGTATTTTTTTGCCAGCTCGATGGCCTCATTGACCACGACTTTGCCCGGGATATCGGGGCAAAACTGGAGTTGATAGACCGACAGGCGGAGAATGCTTCGGTCCACCTGCGACATCCGCGACAATTTCCATTTGGCGGCGGCCTGGGCGATTTTATCATCGCAGTCGTCGATATTCTGCCAGGCGCCCTGGGTCCATTGCTCGGCAAGCTGAATGGTCATCGCGTCGCTGGTTTGTTCGCGGAAGAACCGTCCCAGCCAGGGCATGAGTTCCTGTCCCTGCACATCCAGTTGGCACAGCGCCTGCATGGCAAGCTCCCGGGCCAGCGTGCGTCGATCCTGTTTGGTTTCGCCGAGTTGAGAGTGATTATTGGGTGTTTTCATTCGCCAGGAGGGTCTTGAGTATCTCAGGTTCGACGGCAAAAACCGTCCCATGTCGCAGACCTCTGGGGTAACGAAGCTGGGAAGAAATGTCTTCCCATTCCTTGAGGTCTTTGGACCGCAGTGCACCGTATTTGCCTTCGGTGTATTTATCAAAATACAGGTACCACCATTCGCCGATCTGGACCGCAGTGGGGCCTTCGGCCCAGTATTTGCCGGTGATGGCATCGGAGGCCGGACTCCAGGGGCCTTCCGGACGGTCGGCGGTGCTGATGCGGATATTTTTTTCCGGCGGATTTTTGGTTTCATTCTTCAGGAACATCACCCACTTGCCGCCGGCCTGAATGATGGTCGAGTCGATGACATTAAAGCCCGGCTCCAGCAGCAGTTTGGTTTCACTGTAAGTCTTGAAATCACGGGTGGTCACATAATAGATGCGGTGATTGTTGTCGCCGCCTTTTTCGGTTTCCGGAAAACGTCCGGGGATGGTCGTGGCCCAGAAAATCAGGTAGTGTTTGGCCTGGGGGTCGTAGATCAATTCCGGCGCCCAGCAGTTCTGAGCCGTCGGTTCGTGCTCCATAACGGGGATATATTGTTGTTCGGACCAGGTTATCAAGTCTTTGGAACTGGCATAGCCGATGCCTTTTTCCTTCCAGCTAACCGTCCAGACCATGTGAAACAAACCATCCGGGCCGCGCAGGACACAAGGGTCTCGCATCAGTTTGTCCTTGCCGACGGCAGGCTTCAGATACGACTTGCCCTGATTGAGAGCCTTCCATTCAAGGCCGTCAAGACTGCAGGCCAGATGCAGCCCATCCTGTCCGTTATCGATAAAATAGCTGAACAGATACACCGGCTTTTGGGCCGTCGCATCCGACCCGGCCAGGCAGCCCGCATGCATCATGGCAATCAGGCACAGTGTGCAGAAAATCAACAGTGACTTCGAATACATGGTTACGACTCCATTCCGCCCGGGATTACAGTTTGGTGATGACATCGGCCATTTCGATGGCGGCCAGTGCGGCACTGGCGCCGGCATTGCCCTGCTTGGTGCCGGCCCGCTCGATGGCCTGTTCGATTGTTTCGCAGGTCAGCACGCCGAAGATGGTGGGCACGCCGGTATCATAGTTGACCGTCGCCACGCCGCGGGAAATCTGCTGACAGACATAATCATAATGGCTGGTCTGGCCGCGGATGACGGCACCCAGGCAGATGACGGCCGAATAATTACCGCTTTGTGCCATCTTTTTGGCCGCCAGGGTAATTTCAATCGTTCCGGGCACCCAGGCCACGGTAATCTGTTCATCGGCTGCGCCGTGCCGCTGGAGGCAATCAATGGCGCCGCCGAGCAGTTTGCTGGTAATAAACTCGTTGAATCGGCTGACTACGATGCCGAAATGGTGCTTGCCGGCAACGAGCTGACCTTTAATTTCCTTAACCATAAGCTGGCTCCGTAAGGGTCTTGTATTGTTTACTTATCCTGACGTTTATTCTGCATTATCGGACCCCGTTGGGCGAGCGGTAAAAAAAAGTCCGTTTCGCCGCACAGGGATTTTCTCGGGTATCTCTTAAGCTCTGCAATTGTAAGGGCTTAAGCCCTCTGATGCCAGCAAAAAGTTTTTTAAAATCATTTTTGCCGACAGAATCCCGACCGACAGCTAAGCCGGGGCGGCGGCGGGCCGATACAACTTGCGGAAACTACAATAGTTAAGAAAACCCAAACGCGTTTCAGAAAAGCGGATATAATATGGCAGAATCATCTTATTATGAAGACGACAGCAGCCTGAACGGCTGGGAACAGGCCGAACAGAGGGTCGCCGAGGCCTATGAATTCTATGAAGCCGGGCAGATGCAGGACGCCCTGGACAAGCTCAATGAAGCAGTGACGATGAATCCCGGCTGTGTGGCCTGGCATTTTAATCGCGGTCTGACTCTCGATGCGATGGATCGGTATGAAGAGGCCATCGCCTGTTATCAGCAGGCCCTTGAACTGGCCCCCAATGATGTGGAAATCCTCAACTGTCTGGCCGTGGATTATACCCGCACGGTGCAGTATGACCTGGCCGTGGCAACCTTTGAAAAAATCGAAACGATTGATCCGTCGTATGAACCGGCCTATTGCAACCGGATTATCGCCTACACCGAAATGGAGCAGCACGACAAGGCCGAGCAGATGTTTTATATGGCTCAGCAGATCAATCCGGAATGCCCCATCTGTTTTTACAACATCGGCAATTCGCTGTTTTCCCGCGGCAATTATGTGCGGGCCATCTGGTGCTGGGAAAAGACCGCCGAACTGGAACCGACCCATCCGCAGATTTATTATCGTATCGCTCAGGCCTGCTGGGCGGACGGTCAAATCAACAAGGCGAAAGATTATTTCCTGCGTGAACTGCGCCGCAATCCCGGCCATATTGATGTACTGGCCGACTACGGCGTCTTTTTACTGGAACAGGGGAACATTAATCAGGCGGCTGAAAAATTTCGCTGGATTCTTGAGCTTCGGCCCGAATTTGCCCAGGCGATGTTTTATCTGGGGGAGATTTGTCGTCTCGAGGAAAATCTCGACGAGGCGATGGCCTGGTACAGTAAAGCCAAAACGACTGAAACCCAATTGGCCGGGCCGCGTTTTCGTATGGCCCAAATCCGGTTGTGGCAAAATCAGCCTGAGGGTGTTGCCGAGCTGCTGCGGGATGAAATCAAACTGGCCTGCGACGATGAACAAATTATGCTGTCAATCGGACAGATGCTGATTCGACTGGGCGAGTACAATGATGCGTTACCCTGTTTTCTGCGCGTGCTGGACTCCAATTCCGAACAGGGCAGGGCGTATTTCGGTATCTCAGCGATTCTGATGCATCGACGCGACCTCGAAGGCTGCCTGCAGTTTCTGGAACATGCCATTGGGGTTGATGTCCGTGTGTTGTCTGCGTATCTGGGAGCAGCCCTGATTCATACCCGCCAGAACAATTACCAGCGTGCCTTCCAAATCCTCCATAAGGCCAAGTCCCTGCTGGGCAATTCCTGGCGATTGAGGTTCTGGATGGCGAAAGTCTGGATGTGCAAACTCAAGTATAAGACATCCCAACCCTTGATATCAAAAGACCATGACAAACACAAAGATAAGTCATGAATGAAGTTGTTTTCTGCTATTAATGGGCATTGAGGCAGAAGGAGTCTTAAAAAGCCGGACAAAGTATCACGTCCGGCTTTTGGGTTGATAATATAATGTGTTTATTTTTTCCGGCGAAGCATCAAT
>Ga0228536_1001237_pt1 | contig 27278 bp, 31 predicted proteins | sample SJ1Smetagenome_FD_168611 | JGI IMG/M metagenome (GOLD analysis project Ga0228536, IMG submission 168611) | Enriched culture of PCE-dechlorinating microbial communities from Ithaca, New York, USA - SJ1.S | ecosystem: Engineered > Modeled > Simulated communities (microbial... > Unclassified...
TTTCCCCAAAAGAATCCGTCCCTGTTCTTGCCGAACTTCAGATTCTTACACTTTTTTATCCCCTGACTGGTGATGTCCTTTATCGGTGTCGAGTCGATTGTGTTGGTCCGCCTTTTATGTTTTCTATGATCCTCCTGCTTATCGCTTCAATATCGAGCCTTCTCAGTCTATATGATAATGTCTGTCTGCATCCATTCTCTGTTATTCAAATACCAGTCGATAGTAATCTCTATTCCTTCATCGAACATGATCGAAGGCTCCCATCCAAGCTCACGGGTTATCTTTGCCGGATCGATTCCGTATCTTCTGTCGTGGCCTAGTCTATCGGTCACATGCTTTATGAGCGATTCGTTTATCTCCCGGTCTCCCGTCTTTTCTGCGAGTATCCCGATTATTCTTTTGACTATGTAGATGTTCTCCCTCTCGTTATGGCCGCCAATGTTGTACACCTCTCCAATTTTACCGTCTTCGAACACCATATCGATCGCCCTACAATGATCTTCAACATACAGCCAGTCCCTTATCTGCTTTCCATCTCCATATACTGGAAGAGGTTTGTGGTTGAGTGCGTTGTTTATCATCAGGGGTATGAGTTTTTCTGGAAACTGGTAAGGCCCGTAGTTGTTCGAACATCGAGTTATGTTTATGGGCATTCCGTAAGTATCGTGATAGGCTTTTACTATCAGATCTGCCGAGGCTTTCGATGCAGAATATGGACTGTGTGGGTCCAGTGGTGTCTTTTCGGTGAAGAAACCCGTTGATCCAAGGGCTCCATAGACTTCGTCTGTGGAAATTTGCAAGAACTTGGGCGTTTTTCGTTGTTCGTTGCTTGTTGTTCGTGAAAAGCTATCCTGTATTGTTTCTCCCTCTTCTGTTTGGTCCAGGATTCGCCATTTCCCGTCTGGCAGTTGCCAGTATTTTTTAGCGGCATCAAGAAGAACCTGTGTTCCAAGTATGTTGGTCTTCAAGAATATCTGGGGATCGTGGATCGATCTATCCACGTGTGACTCGGCAGCAAAGTTTATTACTCCGTTTATGTTGTGTTCGTTGAAGATACGTTCCACGAGTTCGGCATCGCAGATATCTCCCTTTATGAAGGTGAATCTCTTTTTCTCTTCGTCTGTAAGTTTAGAAAGATTGTCCAGATTCCCAGCATATGTGAGATTGTCCAGACCTAGCAACTTTCCCTCAGGATGCCTGCGAAGATAGTAGTAAACGAAATTGCTTCCTATGAAACCTGCCACACCTGTAACCAGAATTGTCATCTCATTCCCTCCAGCTCTTTGAGAAATCTCTCCGTTGCATCTTTCCAGTCTGGAAGTTCATAACCTATTGTTTCTTTCAATGGAAAGCCATCCAGAGCGGAGAATTCCGGTCTCTGTGCTGCCGTCTTGAATTCGGTGCTCTCAGCCGGGATTATCTTTCCCTTCCATCCTGTGAGCTCGAGTATGTATTTCGCCCATTCGTATCTGCTGCAGTATCCGGTGTTGGTCATGTGGTATATTCCATAATTTCCCGTTTCGAGAAGATCGATGATCGCCCCGGAAAGATCGACCGTATAAGAGGGAGAGGATATCTGATCATCGACGACCTTGAGTTCATCTTTCTCCTTCGACCATTCGAGAATTTTCTTTACAAAGTTGGTGTTTCCGGCACCGAAGACCCAGCTCAGTCGAACAACGAAGCAGCGATTCGAGAAAAGTGAGACGAGCCGTTCGCCATATAGCTTGCTTTCCCCGTATTTCGATAACGGATTCGGTTTATCCCACACGAAGTAAGGACTGCCCTTCTTTCCATCAAAAACATAATCTGTGCTGAAGTGCATGATAGGAATTCCACGTTTGCTCGCGGTTATCGCGAGATTCTTCGGGCCTATAGCGTTTACCGAAAAGGCATTTTTCCAGTCCTCTTCGGCCTTATCTACAGCGTTGTATGCGGCACAGTTGATTATTGCGTCTGGTTTTGTCTGGTCCGTTATTTCTCGGACAGCTCTCAGATCGGTGATGTCCAGGTGCAAGAGCTTATTGGCAGTTGAGAGGATTTGCGGATTGATGGAATCGGGACCTGCTATGTAATCTGAGGCAACATACTCGATTCTGCGCCTGTCACACTCTTTCTGAAGGTCCTGGCCAAGTTGTCCGTTTGCGCCGGTTATCAATATCTTCATTTGAGTTCTCCCTTCAGAATCAACTCTTTCAGTTTGGGCAGCTTTTTATCCTTTTCGGAGAGAATCAGTTCATCGATTCCGTATTCCTTCAACGGCCAGTCTATCGCGATGTCTTCATCGTTCCAGATGATACCACCTTCGTCTTCTGGATGATAGTAATCCGAACACTTGTATGTAAATTCAGCGATTTCGCTTAATGTCAGAAAACCATGTGCAAAGCCTGTAGGTATGAAAAACTGTCTTTTGTTCTCTTCACTCAAAACAACCCCGAACCATTTTCCAAATGTCGTTGAGTTCTTCCTTATATCAACAGCAACATCATAAACCTCGCCTTTTATAACTCTTACTAGCTTTGCTTGAGGAAACCTAACCTGAAAATGAAGCCCTCTAAGTGTTCGCCTCTTTGACCTCGAATGATTGTCCTGAACAAATTCTATGTCTATTCCAATCTTCTGGAATTCTTTTTTGTTGTATGTCTCCATAAAAAAACCGCGTTGATCACCAAACACAGTTGGCTCAACAATGTACAATCCAGGAACTGTGGTATCGACTTTTGTGAATTTGGACATAATTACCTCCTGAGATGCAGCTTAGCTGAATTAGCAGATTAGTCAGAAAACATTGCCCTAAGTTTTGTACAACCTGAATAGACTCTTTGCCCAGATGGTCTCAGTCAAACTCATGAACACGCTAAAGTTTATTACAAAGCGCCGAAACTGCTAATCCTCGAAATCACTTTTTTCAATTCTTCTAGAATCTTTCATGGTTTTGATCAGAGCGTTTATTCTCATTCCAAGTATCTCATATTCAAGTTGTGTTGCTTTTATTTTATCTGAATCTCCGTAGTTCAACGATCTCGAAATCTCAAGCTGAGTTATAACTTCAAATAGAGATCCACGAGCCTGATCAAGAAAATGTGCGAAGTCTCTCTTTGTTCCTCTACCTGATCCTTCTGCGATATTAGAGGGTATGGAGACTGCAGCTCTCTGCAATTGTGAGGCTAACCCAAACCGCTCACTATTCGGAAATTCGCGAGTGATCTCGTAGACTCTTACAACCAGATCCATTGAAACTCTCCAAACCTCAAGATCTTTGAACCTCAATTCCGCCACTCCGTTCTCACCCTTTCAGAAGTAATTCTATTATTTAACTAATCAGCTAACCCGCTAATCTGCCAATCTGCTATAAACTACCATTCTCCGCAATTTCCATTAGATACTTTCCGTACTCGGTTTTAATCATTGGATGAGCCAGCTTAATAAGTTGTTCCCTATCTATGAATCTCTTTCTGTAGGCTATTTCTTCAATACAGGATATATAGAAGCCCTGCCTCTTCTGGATAGTCTCAACGAAGTTGGCCGCCTCAAGCAAGCTGTCGTGAGTCCCGGTGTCCAGCCAGGCCATTCCCCTGCCAAAGAGTTCTACTTTGAGTTTACCCATTTTCAAGTACTCTCTATTTAGATCGGTAATTTCGATTTCACCTCTTGCAGAAGGCTTGAGATTCTTCGCCAGTTCTATGACTTGATTATCGTAGAAATAAAGACCCGGAACTGCGTAATGCGATTTAGGCTTTTCAGGTTTCTCCTCAATTGATACGACATTTCCCGATTGATCGAACTCGACCACTCCGTATGCGCGAGGATCTCTCACATAGTATCCAAAGATAACAGCTCCATCTTCCAGAGAAGCCGCTGCTTTTAGAGTTCCTGACAACCCTTGTCCATAGAATATATTATCTCCAAGGATCATCGCGACTTTGTCAGAATCTATGAACTCTTCACCAACTATAAAAGCATCTGCAAGACCTCTTGGCTCTGTTTGGATTTTATAGCTGAAAGACATTCCCAACTGCGAGCCATCTCTGAAAAGCTCTTCAAATGCTGGAAGATCTCTTTGTGTTGATATAATAAGAATCTCTTTGATTCCCGCAAGCATAAGTACTGAAAGAGGATAATAGATCATGGGTTTGTCATAAACGGGAAGAATCTGCTTGGATATAGCTTTGGTTATCGGATAAAGCCTTGTTCCTGCTCCACCTGCTAGAATTATTCCTTTCATATATTCTCCGTATCACTCCAATCTGATTGAAAAAGCTAGTGTGATTTATTAACTAACCACTCTAAAAATGGGCTTGTTTATGCCAATATCTTTGAAATGATTGTGTGGTACTGCGTAAACAAGATAATCGGATTTTTCGACCAGTTCATCCAGTCTTATGTTTGCTATCGAGTTTACTTCAGAGAGTTCTGAATTAGGCTCGCATGCAATAACATTATACCCGAGTTCTTTCAGTTCCTTGGCGATTTCAAGAGCCGGGCTTTCTCTCAGGTCATCAATGTTTGGTTTATATGCAAGACCAAGTATTCCTATCGTTATCTTCTTGTCTGAGAATTTTTTCTGGATATCCTCAACTACTTTTTTTACTATCCATTTTGGTTTGTAATCATTTGTTTCTCTGGCGGTTCTTATTAGTCTCGCTGTCTTTGGAAACTTCTCAACGATGAACCAGGGATCGACTGCCAGACAGTGACCGCCAACTCCCGCTCCTGGGCTGAGTATGTTCACTCTCGGATGCTTGTTTGCAAGCTGGACGAGTTCCCATACATCTATGCCGAGTTCGTCGCATATTATGCTCAGTTCATTTGCAAAGGCTATGTTTATATCCCTAAAAGTATTTTCTACCAGTTTGCACATCTCGGCAGTGATGGTATCCGTAAGGTAGATATTGCCTCCGGTGACTATAGAAGAATAAAGTTCTTTTGTCAACTCTCCTGCTTTTTTGTTTGAGACTCCAATTATCCTGTCGTTGTTCCTCAGTTCATGGAGTATCTTTCCCGGAAGAACTCTTTCAGGGCAGTGAGCGACCAGAAAGTCTTCGTTTATCTTGAGGCCGGATTCTTCTTCAAGCGCCTTTCCCATTATGTCATCCGTAGTTCTTGGAGGAACTGTTGATTCTAGAATAACGAGATCGCCTCTCTTCAAGACTCTTCCGACTTCTCTAGATGCCGATTCAACATACGAGAGATCGGCGAGCTTTTCTTCGTGATCTTCTTTGAAAGGGGTTGGAACACAGATGATAAATACATCTGATTCTTCAAGAGTGTCCGTTGGAATCAGATTGCCTGAATCTAGAACACTCTTGAAGAGACCTTGGAGATCAGGTTCAACTATGTGTATCTTTCCATTTTTGAGAGTGTCGATAACTCTCTTGTTCACGTCAAAACCATTTACCTTGTACCCAGCAGCAGCGAACATCGTCGCTGTTGGCAGACCTATGTAGCCCATGCCGATTATTGTAATCACTTTGCTCACACCTCTATTTTTTTCAATATCTCGCAGTATAACTCAAGATGCGCTTCCACAAAATCTTCGATCGAGAATGATTGAACGCTTTTCTTTGCCTCATCTCTTACGGAAGAGTAAACATCTCGATTGTTTTGCAGAATACTAAGGATTTCAGGTATTCTGTCTATCTCGTCAACTCCTATCACAAAACCATTGACACCATCACTAATCACTTCTCGCACACTGCCCACATCAGTTGCCACAACAGGAACACCCGCAGCCATAGCTTCCAATATAGAAACTGGCAACCCTTCCCTCTTTGAGGGAAGAATAAAAACATCTGAGGCAGAGAGAATGTTTGGAATATCATTTCTTGAACCAAGTACACTAACAGAAGGAATCTCTCGCGACAATGCTCTCAGCCTATCAATATCTGGCCCATCTCCAACAAATAGTATTCTTGCTTTCCTTACAGATCTTTCGATGTTCTTGATTATCCTAATGATTGATAACTGATTCTTTGTGTCAAACTCAATACGTCCAACGTTAGTAATTACAAAAGAGTCTTCTGCAATACTGAGATATTTCCGGCACTCTTTTCTATAAGACAAGTTAACCTCAAATCTTGAAATATCTACACCATTATAAATGACTGAGGTTATATCATCCGGAATGTGATACTTCTGTTTCATTACTTCCTTTATCCCCTTTGATATAGCAACAAAATGATTTGTTGACTTATTCAGGTATGTACTGAAAAGAAACTTTGCTTTCATTTCATCAATCCACTTAGGCCACATTGTATAGCTATGAAAAGTAGCAACAATAGGTAGCCTCAATTTCTTTGCAGCACGACATATGTATATATGCGGCATTGGAGTATGCGCATGAATTATGTCCGGTTTGAAGTTCTCAACACTTTCGTATGCAAACTTTTGTCGTTCTAATCTGCTAGATAGGTCTTTTGTGGGACAGATTATTTCAATCCCACGATTCTTGAGAGCATCATCAGATTCCTTATGGTATTGAGATACAATTGGTCCAAACGACAAGATTGCAATCCTTTTTTCTTGGCCTACTAGTCTCTCAGCCAATTCAAAAACTAGTGACTGGACCCCGCCGGGTCCCAAAGAAGTTACTGTCTGCATGATCCTCATGATTCTATTTCTCGCGAATCATCTTTGGTTCCTGAACTCAGTATTAACAGAGACAAAATTAGGAGATTCTGCTTAGTCCAGAAACCAGAAAGAGTTATGTTGAAAACAAAAAATAACATAAGAATTAGTGAGAACTGCCTTTGCCTGGAGATACCTATAGATTTGTCAAGCCAACTAAAAACGCTCAAAAGGAAGAAAACCAATGCCATTACGCCAATTACTCCTGCTTCAAAGAAAAGATCCAAGAATCCATTATGCAATACAATAGGGTAACCGAATCCCTGCCTTACAAGCTCGATCCCCGTTCCAATACCAGTTCCAAACAACAGGTTTTTATAATCAGAAAAGAAGACTTGTGCAGCGCTTTTCCATAAGAAAGTTCTACCGGCAGTTAGAACATCAATAGGGTTATTCATTCTAGTTCCCCGCATAATGAATACTTGACTAGGATCAAACCTGAGGATTACGGTTGTAATCACATCATTAACAAACGGAAGAAGCAAGAACAATATAACTACGCTAGCAAGTAGAAGAACAACTCCATGTTTTGCTTTGCTGCTTAAGATCCATACAGCGAATACTATAACTAAGGCAATAATAGCCGTTCTTGAGAAAGTAGAAACAACAAGAAGCAGGACTAAAAGCATTATGATTAATTTGAGCCTACTCTTAAGACCACTGAACATTAGTAGACTTATTGATATTAGACCCATTCTAGCGAAGTAATTGGGGTCTACCATCGTTCCGGCAAATCTTCCATCAAGTCTAAAGCCTCCTTCAAGAAGGATTCCTATAATACTTGATGCCAAGAAGAATGCTGTCAACATCCATAGAGATCTTCTAATCTGGATAATTATGTCTTGTCCGTAAAAGCCGATGCATAGTACAAAATAAGTGAGACCCAAGATAAAAATCAATCCACGACTTGGATCGCCAAATCCCGATCTGTAGATCACTCTCTCATGACCAAGAAGAATTGATATACTTAATGATAAAGTGAGCGAGATTAATGAAAAAGCTACCTTTTTGGAAGTTCTGAACGTTCGACCACTTATTATCATCTGCAAGAACCCAACAAAATATATCAAATAGACTATGGATCGATCTGCGAACGGAATTACCAGTCTTTCATCCAACAACGGTGTACACAATGACAAGACAACTCCTAGATAAGGTCTTAGAAAGGTAATAACAGCAATAAACAGAAGAAGAAAAAGCTGAACTAAGCTTGGCATGAATATGTAGAGGAGAATTACAAAGAAGGAGAAAACTTCTGCTCCAAAAGAGTTTAAGTTTCTATGAGTTGCCGCTAGATGGTCTTGATTGCTCCAGATGCCAACCTGATTCATTTCAATCTACCCTCTATCCTTTGTTTTTGGTCACCAACATGTGGGATTTCATAATATCAATGAATTCTACTAAGTCCCGAAAATGCTTTCCAAATGAGAAGTAGTTCAGTAAATTGTTAAACTTATCAGCATTAAAAGTTTCATTTGATTTTTGAAAGAATAACTCTTTATCAATCAAGAAATCTCCAAAACCCATTTCAATAAGATCATCAATCACACCAACTCTCCCGCTATAGACTATCTTCATACCATGAGTCAAATATTCAGCAATCTTGGTAGGAGAAGAGACCTCATTTACAATCGAATTGTCTCGGAAACAAATGCCATATTCTGAAACATTTAACAACCTGGTTATCTCTTCAGGTTTCGCATTCGAAATAAAAGTTATTGATGGAAATCGCTTACTTAATGAGTCTTCTTCCTCACGATCAAGATAGGTTGCCAAATAGCATGCAAATGAATTATCTTCTTTGTAAAGCTCTGACATAAAGCAAATAACATCATCAATTCTCTGATAGCTTGATCTTCCCCCAACATATACAATCGAATTGGCAACTTTGCTACTTAACATATTATTAATATCTCCTATTTCCATCTCATAAATGCCAGTAGGTGCAACAATTATTTTATGTTTATTAACTTTGGTTTGTCTATTACGAAGAATATATGATTTCATATTATTCGATACGCATCGAATCCCAGTAGCTCTTCTAATTGCGTATCTATCTGCAAAAGCGTAATATAAACTTTTGAGATATCTGTAAATTACGTTTTGGCTTTTATCTAGTAAGGCTTCCTTTGAAGGCAACCCACGTTTGTCTAGTATTACTGGAACAGGCTTCTTCATCAACCAAGCTGCCTTTAAAGCAATTATGCAGGCAATGCTTTCTCTACAAATGATCGCGGTATCGTCGTATTCATTAATGATGTTGCGAATTTTTCTTACCAAACCTCGCGAGAATAGAGCGCTTAGGGAATTGGAAACTTCAATTATGTGATGCTTAATATTACTCTGAAAAGCTAACTCGCTTATGTATTCATATTGTTTTTGTTTATTTCTAACTATCGATATCAATTCAATTGTTCCATCGCCGTATGAATTGTATGATTCTATCATTTTGATAACTTGAGAATAGAACAGGCCTTTATTATGCGGCGAATACCCTTCAAGAAAAGTCAAATAGAAGAGTTTCATTGTTCTCTCTCCTTTAGTAGAGTTTTAACTTGCTTGAGTTTCTTCAATACTTCCTCTCTTCTTTCTGTAAATCTACTTCTGTAGCCTCTTGATGAGGGACTGTATGGCACCTTTAGTCCAATGAACCAACAAATTTGTCTCAGTAAAATGCCGGTTTTCAACATAACCCCGAACAGAAAGACGCGTAAACGTCGCCCTTTAGAATTCCCAACTATCGAAGAATAAACATATAACAGATTCTTCCAATACTGTGCCAATCTCTCAGAGCTAAAAGGCTTTCCAGTACCCCCATAATGAATTACTGATAAGCATCGCAAAAAATTTATGAACAATACACTTGATTTCATATTGAAGAAAAGAAGACATTCTTCGTGATATAAAAAGATACGCTTATCAAAGCCCCCAGAACGGAAATAAGTTTCTCGATCTATTATGAAAGCAGCTCCCGAAGGATATCTTCTCTCTAGAGAGATCTCTTGATTTTGCCAACTGCTATCAAGCGTATTTTTTCTTCTCTTTGCTCCTAAGGTTGCGCCAATTAGGTCCTTTGCAAAAAGCATTTCAGCTGCTAATGAAAGCAGACTGGGATATCTGAATATCTGTTTCTGATAAGTCATATCTCTATTAAATATCAAGGGAACGAAAACAGCTTCAGCATTTGGCTCACAAACGTATTGTCTGAGCTCCGGTGTCGATTCAACAACTTTAGTATCTTGATTAAGAAAAAAAAGCATTCTTCCCAAAGAATGATTGGCAAGCAGATTATTGCCAACTCCAAAACCAACATTCCTTCCCAAAGATATGGTCTTGATAGAGAACTTACTCTTCATTCTATTTAAGATTTCCTCCGAACACGACGAGCATTCATTGTCCAAGACAACGATTTCGTAGTCGAGTTCTAGTATCGAGAGATTACTTGAAACACTACTTAAACACTCTTCTATGTACTCCTCGCCATGATAGTAGACTATCAATACTGACAAATCCTTAACCATTTTCTCCTCACTTTTCCGAGTCTTTTTTGTTAAACATTTCGGCAAAGAGCTCATAAGTCATCTCAAGTCCCTTCTTGAGTTCGATCTTGTGTTTCCATCCGGCCTTACGTATTCTCGAAACATCCAGTAGTTTTCTTGGTGTTCCGTCCGGTTTCGATGTATCGAACTTGAGTTCGCCTTTGTAACCGACTACTTCCCCTATAAGCTCTGCAAGTTCTCTTATCGCTATATCTTCTCCAGTTCCAATATTGAAAAAGTCATTTCCCGAGTAGTTCTTCATAAGAAAGAGGCAAGCGTCAGCCAGATCATCGACGTAAAGGAACTCTCTTCTTGGTGTACCCGTTCCCCAGATCTCAACGTATGGAGCATTGTTTATCTTTGCCTCATGGAACTTTCGTATCAGTGCCGGCAACACGTGGCTTGTATTGAGATCGAAGTTGTCGTTCGGGCCGTATAGGTTTGTCGGCATGACGCTTATGAAGTTAGTGCCATATTGTTTGTTGAAGTACTGGCACATCTTCAGGCCGGAGATCTTTGCCAGAGCGTAGGCCTCGTTTGTCTCTTCGAGATAGCCCGAAAGCAGATACTCTTCCTTTATCGGCTGAGGTGCCATCTTCGGATATATGCAAGAGCTTCCAAGAAAGAGAAGTTTCCTTACTCCGAATTCATGAGCAGCTTTTATCACGTTGCATTCGATCATCAGGTTTATGTATATAAAGTCCGCAGGATATGTATTGTTTGCCTGTATTCCTCCAACCTTTGCCGCGGCTAGAAAAACGTACTCAGGCCGTTCCGCCTTGAAGAATTCCCTTGTTGCCCTCTGGTCTGTCAAATCAAGCTCTTCAAAGGTTCTGGTGATTATATTCGTATAACCTTCTGACCTCAGCTTTCTCATAATAGCCGAACCAACAAGACCGGTGTGGCCGGCGACGTAGATCTTGGAATCAGGTGAGAGTTGAGAGTGGGGAGTGGAGGGTGGGGCTCCATTTTGTTCTTCAGGCATTTTCTTCTCCTTTCTTTCTCAATGAAGCAATAAGTGCATTCATCATTCTCTGAATCGTTGCTCGTTTTTCTTCGAGTTTATCATAGTCCTCTTGACTCACAAATCCAAGCCTGTGACTAATCTCAAGCTGAGTACCGATTTCAAATAATGATCCTCTAGCTATATGAAGGAAGTTCAGCAGTTCTTTTCGCCCATTTCTTCCGCTTCCTTCAGCTAGATTAGATGGTAAAGAGACTGCGGCTCTCCTTAGTTGTGAGATCAAACCGAATCTCTCACTGTCTGGAAAGGATTCGGTAGTCTTGTATATGTCAACAACGAAATCAATGCTTTTCTTATATACATCCAGGTCCTTGTATAACATGTTCTAAACCTCCGTACCAACGTTCTTTATTGTGCATTAACATTACACATTTAACTCAGAACCTTTCACACTAGACTTCTCACCTCAACTCACTGCTTACTACCAACTACTCACCACTCTCCACCCTCAACTCTCCACTATCCCTTATACTGCTTCTTATACTTCTCATATTTCGCGGCTTCGAGGTCGGCTTTCATCATGATCTCAACCAATTCTTTGAACTTAACTTCCGGTTGCCAGCCCAGCTTCTCTTTTGCTTTTGTCGGGTCTCCCAGGAGCATATCTACCTCTGTCGGTCTGAAGTAATTTGAGTCTATCTCAACGACTACCTTTCCGGTCTTTGAATCGATTCCCTTTTCTTCAACGCCAGTTCCTTGCCACTGGATATCTATTCCCGCTTCTTTGAAAGACAGCTCTACGAATTCTCTTACCGTGTGTGTCTCTCCGGTGGCTATAACAAAGTCTTCCGGTTCTCCCTGTTGAAGCATGAGCCACATTGCTTTAACGTAATCAGGAGCATATCCCCAGTCTCTCTTTGAGTCAATGTTTCCAAGATAGAGCTTCTCCTGAAGGCCTAGAGATATCCTAAGCCTCCCTCGTGATCTTTCTGGTGACGAAGGTCTCTCCACGTCTTGGTGACTCATGATTAAAGAGGATGCCATTGCTACCAAAGATCCCATAAGCTTCTCTGTAGTTAACTGTTATCCAGTAAGCGTATAGTTTGGCCGCTGCATATGGACTTCTGGGGTAGAAGGGAGTCGTTTCTTTCTGAGGTATCTCCTGAACCTTTCCGTACAGCTCACTAGTCGATGCCTGATAGAACTTCGTCTTCTTTTCGAGTCCGAGGAAATGTATCGCTTCGAGTAGTCGGAGTGCTCCCAATCCGTCTGAGTTAGCGGTATATTCAGCCGTCTCAAAAGACACCTTTACATGACTTTGAGCGGCGAGGTTATAGATCTCGTCCGGTTGTATCTCTTTAATAAGCCTTATCAGATTCGTTGAATCCGTGAGGTCTCCATAATGAAGAAAGAGATTGACATCTCTTTCGTGTCTGTCTTTGTAGAGATGATCAATTCTCTTCGTGTTGAAGCTGCTGGATCTTCTTATGATTCCATGGACCTCGTAACCCTTATCTAGTAATAGCTCCGCAAGATATGAGCCGTCTTGACCAGTAATTCCGGTGATTAAGGCGTGTTTCTTCATCTAACAACCTCCTGAATCAGTTCGATGTACTTTCTAGTCACTTTCCTTCTCGAGTAAGACTCCTTAAAGCATTTTGCAGCGTTGGAACTCATCTCTCTTGCTAGCTCCGGTGAATTCTTTAGTTTGAGAAAGACGTCCTTTAGTGTCTCAGGTCTATAGTCGCTGCATACAAGACCGACATTGTTCTCCTCAATCATAAGTGACACTTCTGACTTAGCAGGTAGTAGCCCCACTATGGGTTTTGCTGCGCTCAAGTAATAGTAAGCTTTGCTTGGGACAGAATTTCCATATAGATTCTTCTTCAAAGACACAAAGAAACAATCCACTTCCTTCATCATTTGAAGGTATTCTGTTTCAGGAAAGAGATCAAGAACCATCGTATTTGTTAGGTTTTCGCTTCTTTGCTCGACATGATTCCGGTATCTCCCGCTGCCTACTATTACAAACTGTATTTCATTGTCGATTTCTTCAAGTAGACAAGCGGTGTCAAGAAGAGTATCCAGCTCAGCAGTCTCTCCGATATTTCCCGAATACAATATGATGAACTTATCTAATAAACCGTGTCTGGTCCTAAAAGCATTCCCTTCATTATAAGCATGGGAATTTAGCTCAGGTCCCCAATTGGTTATTACTTCTATCTTATCAAAAGGAGTTCTATATTCTTTTACTAAGTAATCAGCTGCATCTATTCCAAGGACTACTGTCTTTGTCGAACGAGAGATAGTTTCTTCGCTCATCTTCCGCATTTTTCTTGCTACTGCTGATGAATCGTTCAATTTGCCTGTTTTCACAAGAACATCTGGGTACAAATCATGCAAAATATAAACGAATGGCTTTTTATGTTCTGAAGCGTATCTAGCAATTCCCAACGCCATGTTTGGTGGATTAGAAACTGCCATATATAATCGAGCAGCATTCTTACGAACCAAGCTCACAGACCGTTTCTCAACTAGGTACGAGAGATAGGCCCTTCCTAGGATTGAGTTCTTGTTGATCCTTGGAACAGAGAAACGATTCACTATAACCCCTTGTACCTGCTCTTGATAGGAATACTTCTCGTCTGGATCGTTATAAGCCCTGTTCTGACATATTGCGTTTACGGAATAGCCTTTTTCCGATATGTCCAGAGCAAGATCTGTCATCACTTTTGCAGTGGCTGCAATATCTGGATGGAACATCTGGGATGCAATAAGTACATCGAACAACTACTTCGCACCCTTTCTGAATAAAACAGTCTCGAATGTTTTCAGGATTATCTGTAAGTCTAGAAGTGTCGATTGGTTCTTTACATAGTATAGATCATAGCTGAGCTTTTTCTCTTGCTCTTCTATAGTTGCTGCATATTTATAATTTGTTTGTGCCCAGCCGGTCAGCCCCGTCTTCAATTTGTGTCTCAGTTTGTAGTAAGGCAGTTGTTGCGAGAGTTCTTCGGCAAAGTTGGGCTGCTCGGGTCGAGGACCTATGAAAGACATTTTCCCCCTCAATATATCGAAGAACTGAGGTATTTCGTCCAGCCTTACAGGCCTTATGAATTTGCCTATTTTTGTTATGTTATCGCCCTGCTGGGTCGCGTATTTAGCTCCTTGTTTTTCTGAGGATTTGTACATTGATCTAAATTTGTGAATAGTAAATATGGTGTTGTTCAGGCCAACCCTCTTTTGAGTGAACACGGCCGGTCTTCCGTCCTCGATAACTATAAGCAAGTAGAGTATCAAGAAAACAGGAGAGAGAACTGTTATAGCAAAAGTGGATATTAGAATATCGATGACTCTCTTCCTGTAAGACTGGTGAATATTAGAAAAGGCGATAGTGTAGTAATCTCTGAAGATATCGACAAGTTTCATTGGAATTCTTTTCAGGACACTTTCTACTATGAGCGGTAAATACTCGACAGCTATATTTCTTGCTTCAGCCTGGCTTATAAGGCTCTCCACTCCCCTTGCCAGCTGGGGGTCGCCGATCAGTATGGCGTCGTAGGGCCTGGCCGTTTCCATCTCTATGGTCGCCGCGAGGGTGGCCGGGGAGGGGTTGAGGTAGGAGTAGATCTGTATCTTGTTCATCGAGGCCTTTCTGACTTCTTCCAGTATGGGCGAGAGCTCTTCTTCCCTTCCTATCACGAGGTATCTCTTCGGGGGCAGGTGTTTTATGGTGTATCTCATGAGTATGCAACCAATAAACGGGAATATGAAGATAGAGATAGCGGCCGTGAGCGCTATGGAAAATCTGGGGAGTCTGGCGTGAAAGAAGAGTATCGGGATCATGGCGAAGACGACGCCTAGTATGGTGCCGGAAAGAAAAGAGACGAAACACGAGTTCATAGAGGAGGTCGTCGAGTTGTCGAAGCCCCTGAAGGCGTAAATGCCGAGCATTATGGCCGTGTTAAGTATGAGAGCTTGGACTATGTAGGGGACCGTCCAGGTCAGGGTAAGCGACTGAGTGAAAAACAGGGAGGCGTAAAGGAGAGTTGCTATTATGTACTTGTAGCCAGCAAGTTTTCTGAGCATACTGCCCCGCCTCACTTTCATAATTTAATCGAGTGTATAAAAATAAAGAGAGTATCAATGCGACCTAATAGGCTTTACGAGCGATAAAGATAACACTCGCTTAATTCTCCGTTCGTTATTCGGGTCGATTCGATTCATTGTGTTAACACTAACAAACTTACCTTCAAATATATCCTGTGTTCGTTTATGACTATCCAGGCCGTTTTATAGGCTTATGTTTCTAATTATATTAAGTTTTCGTATGTCAGTCAAGGTAAGGAGAGGGGATGAAATGTAAAATTTTTAGAGAGCAGGAGGTGAGAGGCGAGAGGTTAGAGGTGGGAAGAGCGAAGAGCCGTCCTGCGTCAAGCGTCCCGGAGCATGGACCCGTCCTTGGGAAGAGCGGGAAGAGCGAGATCCCGTATAGAATCATTACGGGATGACAGTCCCTTTCCGTCATGCCGGACCCCGATCCGGCATCTGGGTCTTTCCTCAGAAAGAGCAAGAGCGAGATCCCGTTTAGGAGTCCTGAATTTGATCATATCAGGACAGGCTCCACGGGATGACAGTGCGGGGGTACCGAGGAGCGAGATCCCGTATTGGAGCACTACGGGATGACGGGATGGGGGCATTCACGGTGTGACAGTCCCTTCCCGTCATGCCGGACTCCGATCCGGCATCTGGGTCTTTCCTCCTCAGAAAGAGCGAGAGCGAGATCCCGTATAAGATCACTACGGGATGACAGTGAGGGAGCGGTTAACGGGATGACAGTGCGGGAGCGTCGCGGGATGACAGCCCTTCTCGTCATGCCGGACTCCGATCCGGCATCCCGTGCGCCCGGCATGGTACACAACTATAGGGTGAAAGACCCGAATGTGTGGAGTCAAAGAAGCATTAGCCAGAGGCAAGGGTGTCACTGGTAACGGTGAATCTGAAGGAAGCCCGAGGCAAAGTCCGGAACTGAACGAAAGTGAACCAGAGTTGGCCGTTACAGAGGGTAACCCTGCGGGATAAGGGAAAGCCCTGACTCCAGCTGTAAAGGTTTGGATGGCAGGATTCGGATGAAAGTGGTGTATCTTACCCGGGGAAGTCCTCATGAGTCCGAAAAGGGTAACCGTTAGCAAGGAGGAGATCCAAGTTAAGGGAAAGCTCAGGAGGATGGCAGATGAACCCGTAGTAGTGAAGAACCTCTCCGAAAGGAGAAGGGACCTTGGCTATAAGTCAAGGGGGTGATGAGGAGGTCGAAAGGCACCATCACTTGCGAAGGGGAGAAGGATCGAAGAAATGTGATCGGAAGACAGTGAAGAGACTCAGGTCAGACAGTTAAAGACAAGGTACATATTCCCGGGAGGGTAGAGAAGCCAGTCGTTAGTTGTCGCAACAATATCTGAGACTGGAGCTGTTGGAAGAGAGCATGCAGGAGAAAGAGATGAAGTATTACAGTCTAATCGACAAAGTTTATTCGGAGAAGAACCTATTGAAAGCCTATCACAGGGTAAACTCCAACAGAGGAGCCCCTGGGATAGACGGAGTAACCGTAAGATCATTCGGGGAGAAACTCCTCGAAGAAATCGAGAGATTATCCGAAGAAATCAAGAGCGGTGAGTACATGCCCATGCCACTCAGGAGGGTAGAAATCCCAAAAGCAGATGGTAAAACAAGGCAATTGGGAATACCTGCTGTGAGAGACAGGGTGGTACAACAATCTCTCAAGGAGATACTGGAGCCTATATTCGAGGAAAGATTCCATCCCTCCAGTTACGGTTACAGAAAGGGAAGAAATGCCTGGCAGGCGGTGGAGAAGGCGAAAGCTTTCGCATCCAAATACGGTCTGTGCAATGTAGTGGAACTTGACCTGAGCAAATGTTTCGACACTCTGGATCATGAGAAGATAATAGACTCCGTAGCAGAGAGAGTGAGTGATGGAAAGATACTCAAACTCATACGCGCAATGCTGAAGAGCGGAGTAATGGAAGATGGAGTCTGGAAGGCAACAGAAACTGGCAGTCCACAGGGTGGTGTAATAAGTCCCCTGCTGGCGAACATCTACCTGGACGAGTTCGACCAGAAGATGAAAGCCAGAGGAATAAGGATAGTCAGATACGCAGACGACATATTGATCTTCTCGAAAACCCAGGAAGAAGCCCGAGAGTTTCTGGCAATCGCGATCAACATACTGGAGATTGACATGAAGCTCGAGGTCAACAGAAACAAGACGAGAATCACAACACTGGAAGAGGGCTTTCACTTTCTTGGCTTCGAAATAAAAGGCGAGAAAGTTGGGATAGAGAAATCCAGATTGAAAAGATTCAAGGGAAAGGTCAAGGGACTTACAAGAAGGAACCAGAGCATAGCGGTAAAGGAAATAGTGAAAGAGCTAAATCCACTGTTGAGAGGATTTGCCAGCTATTTCAGGATAGTAGACTTACGATCTACCTTGAGAGGGCTTTTGAGCTGGATAAGGAGAAGGCTTAGAGCCATCATACTACACCAGTGGAAGAGCACAAAGAAACTGAACAGAGTTCTCAGAAGGGCCGGATGGGAAGAGAAAGTCAATTTGAGAATGAACAAATGGCGCTCTTCTCACACAAAAGCAGTCAATTACGCCATTCCCAACAGGTTCTTTGAAGAGATGAACTTATTCGATATGACATCGTACCATCATCCCCTGTCGAAGTATCCGATACTCGATCCATGAGCCGTGTACGAGGCCCGTACGCACGGTTCTGTGAGAGGACGAGGGGCTCCGCCCCTCTCCTACTCGATGGTCTTCTTCGTTTTTTTAACTCGAGGTGTAAATGTTGAGACTGTGATTGCATTGTAGTTCATGTTCAATGGGAATAACGCTTGTCTTGATGTCACAAATACTATATACTATTTGTGACAAGAGGAGTGAACCTTATGGAAGAAATCAGCACCAGGGAGAAAATGTTGAATTATATAAAGAGGAATCCAAAATCAAGGATTTACTCTATCTCTGATTTTTCCAAATTCGGTACTTATGCCAGTATTCGAAAAGCTCTCTCACGCCTGGAAATGGAGGGGAGGTTAATCCGTGTTTCGAGGGGTTTCTATAAGTCCCCGGAATTCAACATACTTATAAATGAGGAAGTTGCTTCAGATCCTGATCAGTTTGCTAGAGCCTATGCAGAGTCCTACGGCTGGAAAATCGCTCCGCATAAGGAAACAGCTTTGAATATGTTGGGTTTGTCAACTCAGGTACCAAATGTCTTTCAGTACGTAAGTGATGGCCCATATAGAACTGTATCTCTCAATGACGGAAGGAAAATAGAGTTCAGGCATAGAGCTATTCGTGAAATAAGCAAACTTAGCTACAAGGAAGCGGCTCTCCTGGAAGCGCTTAAGACCTTGGGTAAGGAGCGGATTTCTCCCGATGTCAGGAGTAGGATCCTTCGAAGGTTCAGTAAGAAGGAACTGGAAGCTTTAAGAAAGCGGGTTCAGAAGAGCAGGAAATGGATTTATGAGGAAATCTGCAGATTGATTGAAAGGAGCGGGAACAGTGTATCGAATCGCCAACGAGACTAGCTCAAACCTGAGAGCCATTTTCGGGAATACTGCAACTAGAAGAGGTATCAGTCCGGCAATTATAGAGAAGGACTTTTGGGTATGTTTCCTGCTTGAGGTTCTCTTTAATCAAAGCAAGTATTCAAAGCATTTTGCCTTCAAAGGTGGAACGTCTCTTTCAAAGGTGTATAAAGCAATAGAACGTTTTTCTGAAGATATCGATCTGATACTTGATTGGAGGCTTCTAGGATATTCGTTAACCCAGCCGTGGGAATCAAGATCTAACACGAAGCAAGAGAGTTTTAATCAGGAAGCAGCTTTGAGAACTGAACGGTTCCTCGCTACCGAGTTTGTTCCGAGTCTAGAAGAATCACTGAGTTCGTTTATTAAAGATTTCGATTTGTATGTCGATCCGAGTGATTCTCAGACCGTTCTCTTTAGATATCCACAGATATTCACTGACAAGAGCCTCCTGCAGGAAATTAGACTGGAGATCGGACCTTTGGCGGCGTGGTCTCCATCCGCTGATAAACCCATTACTCCATATGCCGCCGAGGAATTCCCCAAAGCTTTTCGTATGCCGAGTACTCTTGTAAGAACAGTAGAAGCAAAACGTACATTTTGGGAAAAGGCAACTATCCTCCACCGTGAAGCTAACAGGAAAAGCGGGAAGCCAACCAATCAGGTATTCCAGGCACTACTATGACCTTCATATGTTGTGCAACACGCCGATCAAACATGAAGCTCTTGAGGACATCGAATTGCTTCGTAAGGTTGCGGTATTCAAGGATAAGTTCTTTCATTGCTCGTGGGCAAAATACGAAGAAGCACTTCCCGAAACGATGCGATTAGTTCCACCTGACAGTGTTGTAGAGAAACTGAAAGAAGACTTTGAAAACATGAAGCCAATGATATTTGGTACGATCCCTTCTTTTGAACAAATACTTGCTACGCTTCGCGAATTTGAGCAAGAAATGAGAACTCATTAAGAGCCGTCCTTCGTCAGTCGTCCCGGAGCGTGAACCCGTCCTTGGGGACCTGAGGCTAGAGGAGTATCGAAAACACGAGATTAAGAGAGAGACGCGAAAATCGGGTACAGACGTCAGGAGCCCGTCAGTCCCCATTTTCACGAGAAGAGGAGAGAGAAGATCTTGATCTTCTTACCTCTGACCTCATACCTCTTACCTCTGTTTAGAGACGGACGAGAAGAGCGAGATCCCGTATAGAATCATTACGGGATGACAGTCCCTTCACAGAGATTTTATCACTCCGACCTGGCCGACAAGTCCGTCAAATTCCGGACGGCTCCGACAGTTTTCACTGGGAGATGTTCAAAAAGACTTTTGCTTTTCCAGATATTCTGTATGTGCCATTTCTTTCAATCAGCAACCCTAATGCAGTAAGTCTTTCGATTGTGGAATAGGAGGTCGTTCTTTTGATTGCATTGCTTTTCAATAGATCGAGTAGTTCTTCTTTATTTCCAGAGAAGTCCGATGCCACTTTCAGTGTTTTTCTCTGAATTTCTGTGAGTGCCAGATCTCCCATGTATTCTCTTACTATCTTCTTTACCGATTCGTTTGCATCGCTTACAGATATGAACTTCGCACCTGCATTATCGAAAACCACTTTCTGAGCTATCCAGAGTGCATCCCGCGGATTACCGTCAGCGAAACTAACGATCGGTTCCAGTGATTCCGGTCTGAACCATGAGGTGAGGTTGCCAAGACGCTTGAGAAGCAGCTCTCTTATATCCAAATCCGTTAGCTCACTCAGAAATACTACATCCTTTATCACGTTCTCAAGATTGCCCGATTCGTTCCATTTCATCCTGTCCTGCCTGTAGTCCCTGTAAATACCGTAGGGCAACGAAAACAATACCATCAGTTTATCCTGTTGTAGTTCGAGCTTCAAAGAATCGAGAACATTAATAACATCCTGCTTGCTTTCTTTATCGAGTTCATCTATTACCAGTAGAACCTTGCCGTAGTTCATGACCAGTGTCTCGAGTAGAGTTCGCAGTTTTTCATGAGCGGCAAAAACGTTGAATCTCGGCATTTTTTGCTTCTCAATGCTGCCTCCGCCGCTTCCGAAGAGAGAGAATCCCAACGATGCGCCCTTTATAATCGAGACTTGCTCGACGATCCATTCTTCGGTTTCTTTCGCGATAGCTCTCATTTTATCGATAGAGTCCTTTTTGAGGACGTTGGACAGGCTGAAAAGCAGGTCGTAAAGAATCGTTTCCCGATTATCCCTGTGGATCAACGAAACACTCAGCTTCTTTATATCTCCGGAATCAAGAACGTTCAGCACGGTAGTCTTTCCTATTCCAGTTTCTCCAGAAATGCCAAATATGCCGAAAGGCTGGTATTTTATGAGAAGCTCGAGAGATCGAATCTCTTTACGACGGTTGATAAGGCTGTGATTTTCTTCACTTTGAAGAGGCCTATCTACCAATGCCTGTACTATCTTCCCTATGTCCAAGAACAACACCTCCAAAGCGATTATATCACTCCGACCTGGCCGACAGGTCCGTCAAATTCCGGACTGCTCCGACAAAAGCGAGAAGAACCGTCCTTGGAAAGAACGGGAAGAACGAAGGGCGAGAAGAGCCGTCCATCGTCCGGCGTCCCGGAGCATGGACCCGTCCTTGGTAAAGACCTGAGGCGAGAGGAGTATCGAAAACACGAGATTAACGCGAAAATCGGGGACAGACGTCAGGAGCCCGTCAGTCCCCATTTTCACGAGAAGAGGAGAGAGAAGATCTTGATCTTCACACCTCTAACCTCATACCTCTGTTAAAAATAGTACAAAAAAATAGGGACAGACTCCATTTTTTCGTTAAAAATAGGGACAGACTCCATTTTTTCAAGAGCCGTCCTTCGAAAGATCAGAAGAGTGGTTGCTTGTTCAGACGCGAAAAACGGGACAGACATGAAGAGATTTGTCAGTCCCTATTTTCGCTTTCGCCTTCTCGTGAGCGGAGCGAATTCTCGACGCTTCTTCTCTCGTGTTTTTCGCTCTCACCTTCTCGTGATAGGAGCACTACGGGATGGAAGAGAATAAGAGTGGTTCTTCGTTGGAGACCAAGAGTACTTATAGGCCTCCGTGAAAATCCCGGTCATGAGGTTTCTTTAAGGCCAGTTTTCTGGATACTGCTATTTTCGTCTCCTAAAGGCTTGAATATAAGCCGCGAGGTCTTCTCTCTTGTTGATACTGATTATGTATATTGTATTCGAGTCTGTGTCAATAGAGAATACGATTCTATATTTCTTTCTGAAGAAATAGGTCTTGAAAAAGCCAGATAGATCAATTCCGTGCTTGTTACCAAGAGCCACTCCAATATAGGGATTTGAGGAGATCTGTTTCAATTTGCCTTTTGCGAGCGCCTTAGCCTGGCCATCCAGTTCGATAAGTTCTCTCAATGCTTCGGGGTGATATTTGATCGTCCAGGCTTTCATAAGCTGTCAATATCCGCCTCAAGGTATTCTTCTTTTGGCGTTTCTGCCCTTGCTTCCAAAATGCCTGCAATCTCGGATCTTTCGATCAGTTCTTTCAGCTCGATTAGTTTTTCGTACTCCTTTATGTTCATCACGGCGTATTTTATCTCACTGTTTTTGATTACCAGCAATGCTCGCTTGCTCTTTTCAAGCTGTTTGAAGTATTTTGCCGGACTCCTTGATAGATCCGTCATGCTCACTGTGGCATCTTTAGATAACCCGTCCATTTTATATTGCCTCCTTAGTTTTAGTATTATAATACGTATTATTATACAACTTTTTTATGCGGAAAGAGAGCTAGGAGCTGGCCTTGGTCCTTCGTCCAGGAGCGTGAACCCGTCATTCGAAAGAGCGGGAAGAGGAGAGAGAAAGAGAGAGAAAGAGAGAGAAAGAGAGAAATAGGAAAAATACAACAGACTCCGAAAGAGTGAGAAGAGAGACGTGAAAATCGGGGACAGACGTCAGGAGCCCGTCAGTCCCCATTTTCACGAGAAGAGGAGAGAGCTACTTTTCTCTCGTGAGCGAAGCGAACTTTCGATGCGCTTTCTCGGCTCTTACAAACAACCCACAACGGTTCTTAGTAGGAGCACTACGGGATGACAGTGCAGGGGCGTTGCGGAATGACGGGATCGTGCGAAAAACGGGACGCGAAAAATGGGACAGACGTCAGGAGCCCGTCAGTCCCCATTTTCGCTTTCGCCTTCTCGTGATAGGAGCATTACGGGATGACAGTGCGGGGAATGGGAGGAGGTTATTCAGGTCGACAACTAGTGTGATACATTTGTATCACTAAAGATTATATACGTGATACAATGACTTTGAGGTGATGATTATGAAGACTGTTAATGTCAGGGATATTCGAAACAGGTTCAGCGAGATTGTTGACAGCAAAGAAGAGCTTTTGGTTCTTAGGCGCGGGGTTCCGATCATGAAGGTATCACCCGTGTCTAAGGAGGATTTGATGAATTACTATCTTTCAAAAGCCCATGAAGAAGCGAGAAAGATTGGACTCAGCGAAGAAGAGGGATTAGGAGTTCTAGATGAGGTAAGAAAAGAGATGAAAGATGAAGGTAGTTATTGATACGAATGTTGTGATTTCAGCGGCTCTTGGCTCCAGAACATGTAGTAGAGCCATTATTAAGGCACTGGAGCAGGAAGTAATTGAACCGGGAATATTCCCGCAAGAGTTGCGAAGGTTTATAGTGAAATTGATGGAAAAGTGTAGAAACGCTGAATTGGAAGCTCTTTCCAGCTTTATAGAATATTTTATAACGATGGTAGAAATTGTCGACGACTACCAGTTGGTTGGTTTCAGTACCGATCTTCCGGACAATCATTTCATTTCATTGGCGGCGGCCAGAAATGCCTTGCTTATAACCGGAGACAAGCTCTGTCTGCAAAGCGCACTGCAAGGCAATGTAAAATGCAAGACGCCATCACAATATCTGAAGGATTCTCTTTGACGCTCTCTAAAAGAGAGTTAAGAGCCGTCCTTCGAAAGAGCGAGAAGAGACGTGAAAATCGGGGACAGACGTCAGGAGCCCGTCAGTCCCCATTTTCACGAGAAGAGGAGAGAGCTACTTTTCTCTCGTGAGCGGAGCGAACTTTCGATGCGCTTTCTCGGCTCTTACAAACAACCCACAACGGTTCTTAGTAGGAGCATTACGGGATGACAGTGCAGGGGCATTGCGGAATGACGGGATCGTGCGAAAACCGGGACAGACATGAAGAGATTTGTCAGTCCCGGTTTTTCGGGGCAGGCTCTGCGGGGGCATTCACTGGATGACGGGATCGGGTAGAAACGGCGCGGGAGCATTACGGAATGACCCTATAGTGACAGTATTGTCGTTTTAGGTTTCTCCCCAGTGACGCGATACACGCGATACAAATATGGCCTGTTTCTTTAGTATAATATGCTATGGAAGGAGGAATCGATGCCAACAATAAGTATGTTCTACGGAATAATTGTGAGGATGTACTGCTCTCCTAATGAGCACAATCCTGCTCATATACACGTTTACTATCAGGAGCACAGTTCTACCGTCTCAATTCCCGATGGAGAACTTCTAAGTGGCGAGATTCCTGTAAAAAAGCTTCGATTGGTTCAGGCATGGATTGAGCTTCATTCCGATGAGCTAATCGCTAACTGGAAACTTGTGACAAATGGTGAACTTCCCTTCAAGATAGAGCCCCTAAGATAATGGAGGTATTGACATGAATATTGGAGTAAAGTCGATAAAGAGCTGTAAACCTTATCAGCTCATACTTGAGTTCAGCAACGGGGAAGAGAGAGCGATAGATCTGGAGGGAATACTGAACAAAGGAAAATTCTCGGAGCTACGAGACCCGAAGGTCTTCTGCTCGGCTCGTATTAGCTTTGATACAGTAGAATGGTCCAATGGACTGGACATCTGCCCAGAGTACCTATTTGATCATTCAAGGCCTATAGCAGTACTTCGTTGAGAAAAGAGAATTCAGGAAAAAAGGAAAAATAGGGACAGACTCCGAAAGAGTGAGAAGAGAGACGTGAAAATGGGGACAGACGTCAGGAGCCCGTCAGTCCCCATTTTCACGAGAAGAGGAGAGAGCTACTTTTCTCGTGTTTTTCGCTCTTTGTTCTCAGTTCAGGAGATCATGCGCGGATGAGCGGGAAGGCTAACAAGATCTATCCTAGATCGCCTATTATGTTATATTGAGAAGTATTTTTATGAGTTCGAGGACCTGGCACATCACTTCTTCCGAGACTCTGCCGATTCTCTTTTCCAGTCTATCTCTCGATATGGATCTTATGTCTTCGCTTTTGATGTAGCTTGTGAGATCAAGCCCGGTTTCTTTGCCGGATATCTCAATGTGAAGAGGGATGGATTTGTTTTTTGATGTAATTGGAACTACGATCACGAGTTCTGCCGGTCCGTGGTTGAACTGGTCAACAGAAATTACCAGGCATGGTCGAAAACCGGCCTGTTCTCTACCTCTGATCGGGTTCAGGTTCGCCAGCCAGATTTCGCCTCTGGAAGGTAGGTTATTAATCTTTGTCCAGTCCATCTGCGAGCGCCGTTTCCCATTCTTCTCTCTCGTTCTGTTCGTCTTTCCAGAGTTCTTCCCTTTCTTTTAGTCTTGCAAAGGCCCTGTTGGCATCGTTCAGAAGCATTTTCCGCCTGTAGGCATCTACCGCTTTAGCCAGAATCTCCCCTATCGTTTCGCCGCTGGCCGAAGCCATGGCCTTAAGTCTGGAGTGAGTTTCGGATGAAATTCGCACGATCTGCGTCTTCAAGATATATCACCACCGAGTAAACATATTTGTATACTGATAATATAACATACTTTGTATGAAAGGCGACCCGGAAAAATAGGAAAATAGGGACAGACTCTATTTTCACGCGCGATTCGGCCTCTCCATCCTTCGAAAGAGCGAGAAGAGGAGAGAGGAAGAGACTGAAGAGAAGAGCGAGATCTCGTTTAGATGCACAACGGGATGTGTGCGCGAAAAATGGGACAGACGTGAGGAGAATCGTCAGTCCCTATTTTCGCTGCTAATAGAGAAACCCGAAGAGGAACAGCGGGATGATGTTCTCGAATCCGATTTCGATACCGTCACGCAGTACGAATCCGTTTGAAGAATCCTTTAGTTGGCGTCTTCCTTTGTCTGGACCACCGACTTCGAAAGTTATTTCTCTGTCTTTCACTCGCACGGAAAAGTCACCGCTGGCCGGTACGCAAATCCCCAGATGACTGACTTGCGAAACGAAGAAGGCTTCGCGTATCGTTCCCATGTTTGCCTCAAGATTCCATTGCGAAAGGCCGAGAGCATAGTAGAGATTGGTTTCACCGAGAAAGACTTTTGAACCGCTCCGCATTCCTTTTATTCCTCTTCCGCACGGAAGGACTCTTTTCAGAACTCCTGCCCTCTCGAGAGAATCTAGATAGGTGTATAAGGTGACTTTGGTTATTCCTAACTCCTTACAAAGCGACTCGGGAGAGATTGAAGGAACAACACTGGTTGCCACAAAGGCGATGATCTTCTTAATGATTGTCGCTGCCTCGCCTCTCAGCGAGTCTTGCTCGACAACATCTTGATAAATCGCTTTGTCTAGAGTGTTTAGTATTCTCTCGTAGTAAGAGCCGTACGAAAGCCGGAAAGGGTATGAACCGGTTCTCAAGTACTCTCTGAACAGCTCCAGCGGCTGTAGTTTCTGAAGCTTTCTGCCGATATTTATGTGATTCTCGAGGAGCTCACTGATGCTCAATGCGGGAAAGTTTTCGCCTTTCTCCAGATTGAGGAATTCTCTGAATGAGAGATGCCTTAGTTCACTCAATAGCGCCCGCCTTGAAAGGTCTGCGGTCCCTTTCATTACGGAGTACCTCGAGCTGCCCGAGAAGTGAATCTGCTTTCCCGGATGCGAGTCATGCAAGGCCTTGATGTCATTTGCCCATCCTGGCTGCCTATGAGCTTCATCTACCACTAACGTCTTTCCGCCAAGCTTGAAGAACGTGTCTCCTATGGCATATATTCCCTCTCTGAGAACTAAGGGATTATCCCCGGAGATGTATAGAAAACCCTTCTGACCTTTCTCAAGGATCTTCTGCAGAAGCAAAGTTGTCTTTCCGCAGCCTCTGGCTCCAACGATTCCCAGAAGCGGATCATTCCAATCAATGAGCTCATATGCGTAACGCTTGAACTCTGTAGGAACAGAATTGAAAAGTCTCTCCTGGATCTCGAAAAAGGGTTGAAGGTCTACCATATCGCACCTCCATTTAGTTGATTACATTATACCATTCTAGCGATTGGAGTTTAATATACTTTACCGACTAACAAATAGAACTCTATTTTTCACGAAAGAGCGGCGAGAAGAGCCGTCCTTGAGAAGAGCGGAGACCGGAGGAGAGAGGGAGGGGGTGGGACGCGAAAAATGGGACAGACGTGAGGAGAATCGTCAGTCCCTATTTTCGCTCCCTTACCGTCATTCTCGAGCTTGACTCAGAATTACGGTTTTCTAAGGAGTGGATCCCGGATCGTAGTAGCATTACGGGATGACAGTGTGCGCGAAAAATGGGACA